>Ga0222712_10000383_pt1 | contig 60540 bp, 76 predicted proteins | sample C33_657DmetaG_FD_165043 | JGI IMG/M metagenome (GOLD analysis project Ga0222712, IMG submission 165043) | Estuarine water microbial communities from San Francisco Bay, California, United States - C33_657D | ecosystem: Environmental > Aquatic > Marine > Unclassified | place: USA: California... | reverse complement strand
TTGAGCGTACTGTTTTCAACCTTTTCGACGACTTCAGGAGGGCGGTTGTAGTGAATGCTGACCTGATACAGGTCAACATCTTCGCCTTGCTCTGCATCGGGCCTCATTCGTTTGAAGATTTGAACGGCGACATCATCCACATTGCAGGCCAATTTCTCCGCCATTTGCGAACGAAACTTTGCCATGGATGTCTCGTCGAAATGGAAATTTAGCTGGGGAGGAGCCGTAAAACCTGAGTAGCAGGTTGAGCTCTGACGAAAGATGTCTGCCTGCCGAGCATCCAGGGCTTCTGCGAAGAGTTTTCGATTGTTGGAGTACAGCCAGTAGGCTCGTTCGTGCTGGGTTTTCAGTCCGGCAAAAGCAGTTCTGTCCTTCAGTCCTGGTATCTGATCGCGAAACCCTTCGACGACATCTTGACCAGGACCATCGGAGAGAAGCATGATTTTTTCTGCCTCATCCTCCATGCCTTTGCGCTTACCGATTGGCAGCGCCAGCAACTGCTCTGACATGGCAGCACGTTGTTCAGTCTTGTTTTGTTTCTCATCAAGCGCGGTCAGAGGCGCTCGGAATGACTCCACCACAAGTTCGTGGAATGTTTTTGGAGGGAGGTGGCCCAAGAGCCGGGTAAGGTTTTCAGCGTCGATCATTTCTTTTTGTCTCCAGAAAGCAGAAGCCATCGCGAGACTTGAATGTCAGACGAAAAGCGTTCTCTAGGGTGGGTTGTTTTTGTTAGTGAAGGCGTTGTTATTTTTCTTTGCAACGGAGTTGGTCCTCATGGGTATCGTCGAACGAGTCCGACCATGACCCCATAAATTTCGAGCTTCCCCTTTGGGCGAATCGGAGAGTAGTTCTTGTTCGCTGGTAGGAGGTGGTAGCCGTTTTTGTCTCGGGCCAAAGTCTTGAGTGTGAAATCGTCATCAACAATAGCCACGATGATTTCACCGGGACTCACCTGCGTGGTTTTTTTCACTACAGCAAGGTCTCCCTCATGAATCCCCGCTTCAACCATCGAATCACCTTTGACCCGAATCAGTACGGTGTTGTTTGGATCGCGAATCAAAAATCTGTCGATCGTGATGTGCTCATGAACATCTGCTTCAGCAGAGATCGGTGCCCCGGCAGGAACTGGTTGAGTTGCTATAGCGCGCTCAAAGAATCGTTCACTTGGAGCCCAGTCACCATCTTCGGTTCGCTCAAGCATGCCGACCACTTCAAGGCGTTCAAGAACCTTCTTGACGGCAGCCTTCGATGCGAATCCGAGTAGGGGCAACATGCGTGCATACGAGGGCAGAACTCGATGCTCTGCGTAGTAGCGCTGCAAGGTCGCAAGGTATTGGGGATCGTTGTTGGACTTTTTCACGGAAATGATTGTAGTGAACGTTCGTTCACCTTGCAAGCATGGCCATCATTTGCCCGAAATCAGGCCATTTTGAATCCCTAGGTATTAATAAACTATCGACGTCGCCAATAACCGCCTTGAAGCGTCGAAGCTTCAAAAGTAACGCAAGAACAGGCTGCGACAGGCCAATTCCACGCTTAGAAATCCGAGCTCTCACCTTTGGAATAGAGCCAGTTTTTAACTGGAGTGACTAGATGGCAAATGAGAAACCAATTCGATGCGCAAGTGCCGCAGTCTTGCCGAAGGTAAGGCCTGGACATCGGGTTATTGAAGAGATGTTGGCGAAAGCTGTTCTGCGGGGCATGAATGTAGGCGAAGGTGTCGCTGATATCTCACAGATCGGCGAAACAAGCGATCTTCAACTAGGAGTAATGCCCAAACAGAGCGTTCATACAGACCCGTCTCAAATAGAAGGAGTTTGCATATGAAGCGGTCAATTTTTGAAGAAGGAAAAAACATCCGAGATCAGATCACAAGCCTGACTGAACTCTCCATGAAAGAGCTTTGGCTGGTATGGGATCAGCACTTTGACTTTCGACCAGGAAATCACCACAGGACATACATAGAGAGTCGATTGGCACACCGGATCCAAGAGGTCGCATATGGAGGCCTGCCCGCAAAGACTCGAAAACGCCTTGAAAAAATTGGCGAAACCGGGGAAGTCCCGAACCATAAGAACCGATCAGAACATGACTTGATGCCAGGCACGACGCTGATTCGTGTGCATGAAGAACAAGAGCACCGTGTCGAAGTTTTAGAGGATGGTCGATACCTGTACCTGAATCGACCCTTTAAGAGTCTCTCCTCCATAGCAAGAGCAATCACGGGGACCAATTGGTCTGGTCCCGCATTTTTTGGGCTCAAGAAGAAAGCAGGTAAGGAGGGAGCTCGATCATGAAGTCAAGCAATACGCCAATGGCGGCGAAAAAATTGCGATGTGCAATCTATACCCGCAAATCAACTGATGAAGGTTTGGATCAGGAATACAACAGCCTTGAGGCTCAACGTGACGCGGCTCTTGCCTTTATCACCAGCCAGAGACATGAGGGTTGGGTTGTCTTGGATGATGAGTACAACGACGGTGGATTCTCCGGCGGGAATACGAATCGCCCCTCGTTGAAGAGGTTGCTTGAAGATGTTGAGCAGGGAAAGGTTGATGTTGTAGTCGTCTACAAAATAGATCGACTCTCTAGATCGCTGGTGGACTTCGCGCAGATGGTTGCTACCTTTGAAAAATACGGGGTCACGTTTGTGAGCGTGACGCAGCAATTCAATACCACCACCTCAATGGGACGATTGACGCTCAACATTCTGTTGTCTTTTGCGCAGTTTGAACGAGAAGTCACTGGAGAGCGCATTCGCGACAAGATCGCAGCAAGCAAGGCAAAGGGAATGTGGATGGGGGGCGTTCCACCTTTGGGGTATGACGTCGTCGAAAGAAAGCTCATCGTGAATGAAGTCGAAGCCAATCTGGTTTGTGAAATATTTGCGATGTATGCGCAGCATGGTTCTGCAGCAACGATCGTGAGGCAACTACAAATTGAAGGGCGCAAGACAAAAGAATGGGTGACCCAAGGCGGCAATCATCGAGAAGGCAGAACGATTGATCAGCAGTATCTGTTCACGTTGTTGAGGAACCGTGTTTACATCGGAGAAATGGTTCATAAGGGGGTTGCGTACCCAGGACAACATCGCGCAATAGTTGATCGTCAACTGTGGGATAAGGTCGCAGCCATCGTTTCCCAAAGAAAACGCGGGAGCTATGAAAGATACAGCTCCAATCGATTTCTGCTCACAGGGATTTTGTACGCACCAGACGGACAAAGAATGCTTCCAACGCAAAGTCGCAAGAAAAATGGTCGCATGTACAGATACTACGTGCCGTACTTAGAAAAGAGGCAACGGGCTGGAGCCACAGCAGTGGAAGGTATGGAGTCATTTGGGCATATCCCCGCAGCCGAGATTGAGAATCATGTGCTCAAGATGATTTTGGATGTTCTAAGAGATCCTCGCGTCGTGATTGGTGCATTCAAGGTCGTAGAGGGATTCAGTGAGTCTCTCAAATTGGATGAGCCCACATTCATTTTGGCGATGCGTGAAATTGAGGCAGTCTGGTCAAAACTTTTTCCTGCAGAGCAGAATTTGATTGCTCAGAAGCTTCTTGATCGTGTGCAGCTCCTGCCGCACGGAATTGAGGTGACGTGGAATGAAGAAGTCATTTCAGCGTTTAAAAATCAGTACGAAGAACACCCCTTCGTTTGCGAGGACTTGGAGCACATCCGGCAAAAAAATAGAGTCCCAAATGTATTGGAGGCCGCATGAGCAATCTTGATTACAAGAGCAAAATGTTGATCGAAGAAAACGGCGAAAAACGTGAATACGTCAATGCTGGCCGAGTGGTGACCTTTGTCCCTTTGACGATAAAGAAGAAACACACCAGCAAAGTTCTCGTGCCACCAGGAGGCGCAAAACGCGCCCCGTCCAAAACCTCTATCGACTACCCAATGATCAAGACGCTTGGGAAAGCGTTCTATTGGCAAAAGCTTCTTGATGAAGGCGTTTATGAGAGCGGTAACGCGCTTGCTAAAGACTTGAAACTTGAGTCTGGATGGGTGGCTGAAGTCTTGCGTATGACCCGATTGGCTCCGGAAATAGTGGAGTCAATTTTAGAGGGGGCGCAGCCCGCGCACTTGAACTTGCATGTAATACGGGGTCGCGACAATGAAATCCCGCAAAGTTGGGAGGAACAGAGGGTGTTGCTTGGCTATGCGTAGATCTACTTGGGATATAGCTCATCTCGGTCGGGCCTCTGACGAGGTGGCAAGCCATTGACCGTAGTGATGAGCACGGACCCATCAGAAACCGCTGATGCAGGAACGATCTTACCCATAGAAAACGCATCCTCTGCTAACCCGCAGGCAACTGAGATTCGATTGTATTGGTGCAAATCGATTCCACTACCGACTAGCTTGGGATGTGGAGGCAATTCCATTTCATGCAATTGACAGTTCAAAGGTCGACGACTACTACGAATCGATTCCACGTACCCAGGAACAGCGGCGCCGCCACCAGATATAAATGTGCGAATACCTGATTGCCAATAAGGTGACGATTGGTATCGCTTCCGATGAGTAATTGTTAAAACGGACTCAAACTCTTGTTGGAAACGTCTGAAAAATTTCTTGTCTACGCTTTGAACTGAAGCAAGAGATGAGTCAGAGAATTTGGAAAAACCTTCAGGGGAAAGTAGGTCTTGGAAATCAGAGGGAAGTGGTACTGTTTGCGCGGATAAGTTCAAAAACCGATTTTCCAAGAGCGCATAGGAACCAAGGGGTTGGACGCTAGAGACGAAGAATGGGAAATTGTCATCACCATCTTTTTGGTGGACATTGAATGTAACCATATCAACTGTGCCGCCGCCAATGTCCACAAGCGCATGCAGACCATTTTGTCGGCGAGATGATTTTGAATAGCCCGACAGTTGAGCGACTAGTTCAGGAATTGGTGAAACATCATAAAGATCGTCATGCTTTTGAGCTGGTTGCGAAAGTGCTTGAAAGGCGTTTGTGAAATTAATCTCGTTGTGCGGGCGAAGACTCAGAGCCCAGGCCAATTCAGCGAGTGTTTTGTATTTTTCTACGTGAGCATCCTTGTCAAGTACGTCGCTTGGGATTCCAACGTTTAGGTACCAGCCAATCGAGGTTGAGCCCAGTTTTGCTTCGTGATTTTGATACACCCATGCCCTGATGTACTGAAGTACAAGTGCGTTAAAAACGATCGCCTTTGCAAGCGAGACATCTGAAACACGTTGGGTGATGAAGGCACGCTTGAGATTGGCATGAAACTCTTTGGGGGTTGCATCGGGATGTTGCCCTAAGTAGCAGTGACCATTAGTGGCCTCAGAATATTCAGTTGGCAGAAGATGCTTGTTCTTGAGATTAGCTACGCCTCCCCAATCAATTGGATAGATGTTGTCCAAAATTTGTACGGCAGCCTTGGTGAAGGCCGTACCGAAATCAAGACCAATAAAAATATCTCTACGACGGTCGCTTGGATGAGCTCCAAGTTGAGATGAGACGCCACGGGTCACCCAAGCATCTGGAGTTCTGAATTCAGATTTGCGAGTGAGAGCCGTGAAACTAGGCAGAGTTAATTGACCAGCTTGAGCTGTTGATGGAGTAGGGGCTGATGGAGCAGTCGTAGTTGCGATCGGAGTTGGAGCAGGAGCCGGTTTCAGCATGGCACCGGGGGCAATGGTTCTAGTGATCGTCACTCCAGATGGAGATACATACGACTGGTCAGATTTCTGATCTGAGCGCTGCCCAGTTGACGACTTTGATGATGCTGGATGCGCTTTCTTCTGAAAAGTCTGCTGTGGTCGCTTGGAAGTCTGAACCTTTCTGGCATCAGGAATTGGTTTAGCCGCAGAGGATGGCAATGATCCTGTTCGATTTTTTTTGACAGTAACCTCAATTGATTTCCGCGCAGAAGGTCTTTCAGAATCCGGAGACTTTTTATCTCCTCCCCCAAGTCCAAGAGCATTCTTGATTTTTTTTAGCTGATCCCGCAAATCACCCATATCAAACCTCGGAAACCTTAACAATTCCGCAGCATACAAAGTCGTTGTTTGGTATCACAACCTCTTGGCGACTGACCTGTTCACGCTTCATCTCCATTCGCGCTGTGAGCTTGTCAATTCGAGCTTGCGTCGCTTTGGCAAGACCTGTGCGTTTCAAAATTTCGTGGGTTTCCTTTGTCGCACGCATTTTTGTGACCCGGCTATCTAGGTGTTGATTGATTCCGTGAAGTTGGAACATGGCACGATCCTTGTTCTCGTTTTGTTTTCTCGTCAGAGCAGCGCGGTACTCTTGATTCAATTTGTCCTCAAGCTGGTCTAAAAGAACTGTTGCCTCTTGTGGATCAACAGTGTGCGTGGCCTCAAGCCAATCTGTTCCATTCAATCGCACCTCATTGATCAAAGCATCAGCCGCATCCCTTTCCAAAAATTTCTTTCGAGTCAAGTCATAAACTGACGCTGCCAGCAACTCTTCGGCCTTCACCCCCTCAAATGACCATTTGCGAAGAGCAAAAAAATAATTGCCAGGACTCACAAGCTGACTTGAATTCGAAGCTACTTGTAGTGAAACCCACGGGTAATCTGTCTCAGGGTTTGCCGCATGACAAGAGGCTATGAATCGAATGAGTGGATGGAATTGATGAACAATTTCAATGCCTCTTTTTGACTGACTTGCGATCTTGTTAAGGAATTTACAACTCGTAAGTACCCCAGTAGAGAGTTGGGTTTGACCGATCATTCCGTTCGATCGAATGAATTCATCAAACTCTGCTGCTACTCTAGGAGGCAATTGAATCGTGTAAGTGCCAGGGGTAGTCGGATCCTCGGAAAAGTGATGGCCTTGGGCGTGCCTCGTCAAGTAGTCCTGAACATAGATGATCAAGTCTTGCTCGGTGACTCGCTTCGATATCTCGTTTGCCGCATCGATCTTGTCGAGAATCAGTCCTCCGTGGGCAATCATCTGAGCCGCATTCTGCGCAAGCTCTTCTTGCTTATGACGGATGTTTTCTAGTGTTTGAGCAGTCCGATTGATTTCGGCCTCTTCCTCTTCATGTGTGCGCTTGGCGGTCAACAGATAAGCCTCAAGCTTTTGGATTTGTTCGCCGATGATGGGCTCAGGGTCACCAAGCGATGACTTAAATATTCCTAATCTTTCGAGGAGACGCCCGAGAATGCGTTCATCAATGGTTTCTTTGTAGAACAAATTCCAAATGTGGATCTTGTCAGCAACTTGGCCCAAACGATCAATACGGCCAATTCGTTGCTCAACTCTCATCGGGTTCCATGGGAGGTCGTAGTTGATCAAGACCTTGCAAAACTGAAGATCGACGCCCTCTGACGCGACTTCAGTTGCAACCAGAACCCGTACATCATCTCTTGACGCGAATTCTTCAATGACCTCTTGCTTGGTTTGCTTTTGACCGCCCCAAAGTAGCATGGCTCCAGTGCCGACGCTGGTCAATTTTTGCTGCAGGTAATGCGCTGTGGCTCTGAATGCAGTGAAGAGAACTATCTTCTCTTTGGGATTTTCCTTGAAATACCCTTGGGTTACTTCCAACAATCTATTTAGCTTGCTGTCGTTTTGTTCCAGTTGTGCAAGATTGATATTCCGAGGGCGATTTTGGAAAAGAAATTCTTTGAGCGAGTCGCTGATATCGTCATATTCTGCGTCTTCATCTGACTCCTCTGCTTCCTCCGCTGCAACTTCGGCGAGATCCTCTAGCAATGTCGCATCATCACCAAGCCATGCCTTCGCAAAGGCAGCGGGACAACTACAGACTTGGCGCTGCGGCGTCGCAAGCAAGAAACCATCAGAAATGCCTTTTTTCCAAGCAAAGTCCCGAGTCACTTCCGTAACAAATTCATAGAAAGATCGTTCGACCTCAGTCATTGGGACGGATTCGCGTCGCACCTCTCGGGTAGGTCGATGCATTTGAACATCGCGTTTTCGAGTGCGTGTCAGAACGTGACCTAGCAGGTTGACCTTTTCGAGGCTAGCTGCAAGATCAGCGCGATAGGCTTCCGACTGCAACTTATCTGAGGTAGGGGGATCATTGATCAGCGCTGCCAGTTGGTGCGATTCTGCGAGCAACTTGGTATCAGTAGCAGCTTGCAGATGCGCCATGATCTCTTCTGACGTGGACTTGGTGTTCAATGCTGCATCACGGGCTTTAACCAACGGCTGATTTGCACGGATCATTTCATGAAAGCTACTCTCGTACTGGAAATGATCGGGGTCACACAACTGAAGAAGCTGAAACAGATCTCTGTTATGAAGGTTGACTGGGGTGGCCGAAAGTAGGATCCGATAGTTGGACACCTCGCGCAGTAGCTCACCAAGGCGATTTGCCGAGCTATCTGGATTGCGCATGTAGTGGGCTTCATCAAATACCACTACATCTATGAGCGGTTCGTTGCCCTCGTGCTCATCAAGCAAAGTCGCCAGTATTGATGTGGCTCTAACAGCCTTGCCTTTATTCGCAGATGACGATTTTTCTGAAGAAGGTCTCCATGACTTTGGGGGGCGTATTGCCTGATAACTTGTGATCCATGCCTTAATCGGCCCGCTGGCCGAAGACTCTCGAAGCTCTTCAGTCAGTGTCTTCGCATCAACTATTTGCGCGCTTATGCCAAATCTATTTTTGAGTTCGTCTTGCCACTTTTCGCGGAGCATTGCCGGGCAGACGATCAGTAGCCTGCGCATATCCTCTCTGGCTCTGAGCTCGGTCCAAATCAATCCCGCTTCAACCGTTTTGCCCAGGCCCACCTCATCTGCGATCAGCAAACCATTTGCCGGGGAATCCAGCAGCGTCATTAATGGCTTGTATTGATGAGCGTAGAAATCTGTCTGGGTGATGCCCATTGAGTAAACCAAGTTGGCAAGGCGTCCTGCCAAGTGGATCTGGGTGAGGCTTCGCCTAAAGTCAGAGGATCTTCCAATTTTTCGAGCATTGATTGCATCATATGGATCACTAAGGTTGGAGTCATCGACTCTCTCAACCTGATCCTCGGCGACATAGTCTGTGCTGCCATCTTGATGCCACTTGATTTGAATATAAAGACCGCTTGAACGCTCTCGATGCTGCCCCGTGGTTGAACCAACTTTCCCCGGGTTGTCCAGCCTGCGCACCTCGATGCCTTTATCCCAATTCATAGTCTTTTATTTCTTCGAATATTTGTTGATTGCACCTGAAAGCTGGTCTTTAACTAGCTTCACCAAAGAAGATGGGGAGACGACGGATACATCTGATCCATATTTCAAAATATCTCCTACTAGTTCGCGTTCATCTGAATATGGAATCTCAAGTGTGTAGGTCCCATCCTTGTTGATGCTTCCAATTTGATTCGGATGCCACTCCTCATGCTGAACCCAGCGAGCCCTTTCAGCATTGAAAGTAATCTTCGCCCAATCTTTTACTCTGCCACCAAATATTCCGTACCCACTTTGCATACTCTCCCGAACCATTTCAGGATCGAACTCTTTAGCTTCTAGGGTAAGCAATTCGCAATCTGTAATAGCATCCACCGAGAAGCTTCTTAGCCCGTGACGAAGATGACACCAGGCGTCCACATACCAGTTGTCTCGGTAATGAACCAGTTGCTGCGGGGAGATTACGCGCTGTACTGACTCGCCACTTTGACGATTGAAGTGTGTGACTTTTAACTGGAGTCTCTCCAACGTAGCTTTCGCGACGATTTCAAAGGACTTGAGTTGGAGCCTACGCTTGCCCGCATGAACGAGTCGAACCCGTTGCGCCAGTGTTTGTGAACTCAGTCCTTGACTGGTCAACATATCGTCTAACCTCTTTTGAAGAGGTTTTAGCTTTGGCCCCAGAATTCCTGGCTCCAGTTGTCCGATCATGTTCTGGATCGTGAGCAGCGCAAGGATCTCCTCCTGGCTGAACCAAAGGCCTGGAAGTTCCTCACGCGAATCAGCCACCTCTAGCTTGTAGCCCCCTAGATCCCGGTCGAAAACGATAGGGATATTTAGGCGGTCGCGGAGCTTGGCCAAGTCCCGCTTAAACGTAGCCAATGAAATTTCAAGCTTCGATAGGATTTCATGGCGTGGAACGGCCCGTCGCCCTGTCAGGAGGGTTCTGTAGCTGTAGAGCCGGTCAATTTCACTCATATGCGTCCAATTTTGACAATTATTGGCCAGTTTCAGCCAAATTGGTTAATGCAAGCGCCAAGCGTTCTTTCCGCCCCAGCTTCCTTGGTTCAAACCACACTCCATAGTCTGAAAGTATGAAATTTGATTCAGAAATGGTTCTGGCAACATCAGCTTTCTTAGTTTTAGGGCTCTGCTGGCCCATGCTGATGTCTAAAGACTCCGATCCCAATTGGGCCCAAAACATGGCTATGACATAGCTGAGTGCGAGGATCATGTTTCCTCCCAATCGCCGACGGGTGTCATCTCGATCTTGTCTTTCGGGCAAAGCGGAGGTCCGTAAGCTAGAAACTTACGGTACATGGGCACCTGGAATCCACATTCCGGGCATTTGGCGCGGGCTCTAGCTCTTGAAACAGCCTTGTGATGTGTCACTTGAAGCTTTCCGTGAGGGTAGACACCAAGCTTTTGGGCTAGCTGCTTGAGCGTTTCCTTGAGCTCAGGTCCTGCATCAGCGCTGCGCATCGGCCCTTTCATGCCCAGGCTCAAGGCAATCTTCTTGAACTCTTTGCCGTGCTTATGTTCGCAATCATCTACAGCGTGTACTAGCTCATGAACAAGCGTGTCGAGGACTTCAACAGGCTCATGCAATGCGGGAGAAATGAATATTTGATTCAGGTCGTTGGTGCTGCTTCGTTTGGACCAACACTGTCCGACGTGATGGCTGCGCGTGCCGGTGCTGGCAAATCCACAGGAAACCATTACATCGGCAGGGATGACATGGTTTTTGGCCAAAAAAATGGGGCGGAGTAAGTCAACGGCTGCAAGCAGCCAAGATTCGCGGGTGGTGTGCTTGGTCATACAGGCTCATAACGGAATAAAGACAGGCTCGCAGTTTGGAGAGCCTGGGGCTAATTGCGTGAGCCTGTGGAGGAGGGTTTTTATACAGTAGGTGGCTCAAAACGGTGGCTGACAGGCTCATGCGTTGAGCCTCGCGTCTGGAACACTGGCTACATCAACCCAACCAGCCGAGGCAGAGATGACAGCACAAATTTCAGAAAAATTGATCTACAAGGGAGAGGAACTGTCCTTGTGTGATGAGCCGCTGCATTACTACTTACAGACAATTGGCAAAGACTTGAAGCTTCAAGCTCCTTCGACTGCCCTCTGGCGAGGTTATGTAGGCACCTGGACTATTGAGGATGGGCGCTTGTATCTGGTGAAGCTCAAGGGGTTTAAGGAAACAGCATCCGGAACAACTGAAATCGAGCTTGGGGATATCTTCCCGGAATACCCGGATGGCGTATTTGCACATTGGTACACAGGTGAGCTGCGCTGCCCGATGGGTGGACTACTTGAGTATGTACATGGGGGCTACGCCAGTCGATACGAGATGGACTTGTTCTTGAAAATTGATAAGGGCATCTTGGTGTCGGATCGAATCGTGAATAACGGCCATGCAGAGCCAGATGCGCCTCAGGGGTATCGAATCAATGCGATGACGATCTTTGGCCGGCAGTGAGCTAATGATTGTTTTGATCATCGCCAGGCTCATCATTGATATTCGCGGAGCCAAGAAATGAACTATGACTTGTGGTTTTGGTTGGGCTGTTACTTCGCCATTGGCGTTGTTCTAGTTCTTGTTGGCCGAGTGCTTGTAAAGCTCTTTTATAAGGACAAGCGCAGCGATTTTGTGAAAAGTGCATTAGCCGCACTTGAAGAAGACAAGTCACCTCAGGAGAAGCGTCGTGAATTTTTCAAGAGCATCGCCACAGGCTCCTTGGTATTTTTGGCGTGGCCAGTTGCATTTGCAGTACTCGTCAACGAATTGAGGGGGAAGCCTGCTTCGACATACGTCAAAGACGATGAGCCAAAGTTCACGAGTGAGAAGAAGGACTTGATTGAGATCGTCAACCCACACGAAGTCGAAGCAACAGCCAAAGTAGTTGATCCCAAGAGGAGGGTTCCAGATTTGCCTTTCGGACATCTGAATCGTGGATGGAAAGAGCTGCGTAGAAAGATGATGCCTGGGGACGTGATGTGGAGCTTCAAGACCTCCGGCTACCAGTCAAATAACGGTGAGGGTTACAAAGGCCCCCAATATGAATCCCCACGAAACAATGTTCACGGCTACGCCATAGTTCGCAGCCGAAAGATCGTGGGCGAGTTTCTGACGCAATGGGATTGAAATGCTGAAGTTTTTAACGTTCTTTGTGTCTTGCACATTCGTTGCAAGCTCTATGGCCGAATACGTGGCACCGGTATCAACCGAAAAATCTCTTGTAGAAATTCATGTCAACAAGGACTGGACCGTGCGTCAGCGCATGGAGGTCGTCAACAAAGTTGAAACAGAAAAAGGGATTGCTCAACTTGGTGAACAGAAGATTACATACAACAGCGCACATGAACGCATCCGCGTGATCAAGGCCTACACGATCCATCCTGACGGAACACAAGACCTGGTCACACCAGATCGTATTCGCACACAAGATGATCAGGACGACACTTCCAATGGCGTCTATAGCGAATCAAAGGTTAAGGTCATCATTTTCCCCAACGTCAGGGTTGGTAGCAAAACCTACTACCTAGTTGAATCATTGATTCACACCCCAGACTTTCCTAAACACTTCACTTGGACAGAGTATTTTTCACCGCATAGAAGATACGGCCAAGCAGAAGTTAGGTTTTCACATGCGTCTTCCTTGGACATCAAGGTCAGCGGACGTGAAATGGTTGGGGGTCGAATTGATGATCCAGTAGCTTCAAAAAACGGGGTTACTCGATATGTCTATCGCTATACCCAATCGAGTGCAGATCCAACTGAGCCAAACATGGTGAGCTACGTTGACTACGCTCCTCAATTCGCAGCGAGCAGCTTTAAAAGCTACGTTGATGTGGCAAAAGCGTACCAAGATCGTGCTCGTCCAAAAGCATCGACAACCCCAGAAATCGTAGCTCATGCGCGAAAAGTCATAGGCGCTGCAGCTACAGAACAGGAAAAGGTCAACCGCCTCTATGTCTGGGTATCCAGAAATATTCGTTACCTCGGAGTGTTTGCGGGCTCGGGTGGCTACGTTCCACATTCAGCACAGACTATTCTTCGCTCACGATATGGTGACTGTAAAGACCATGCGACGTTACTTGAAGCACTTCTGCGAGCTGTTGGCATTGAGAGCTCACAGGTGCTTATCAATGCAGACAAATCCTACAAGCTCCCAGAGATTCCAAGTGCTGCGGTTTTTGATCACGTCATCACGTATGTGCCATCACTCAACATGTTCTTGGATTCAACCTCGCGGTTTACGCCAATGGGCTTACTTCCCGAAGGTGTTGTTGGCAAACCAGGACTAATCACTTCCACAGGACAAGTTCTCACTACGCCACTTGATGATGTGGAAAAGGACAAGACCATCACGCAGACAAAGATGGCGCTGCATCCCGATGGACGAGTGACTGGCAACTCTCGGGTTGAGCAGTTTGGCTATTTTCAACTTCTGTCTCGGGCCAGAATTTACAGAAATCTGAACAAGCCACAGGATGAAGTGGTTGGAAATATGCTGGCCAGATATAACGAATCCGGCACTGGGCGAATTCATCATCCAGACCCGCTTGACTTAAATACCGACTGGGTCGTGAATTCTGAGTATTCATTAGATCCCGTCGCCAACCTGCCCGGCGTGGTTGCGCTGACTTTTCCGATTGGTCTTGCACAAGGCCGGTTCCAAATTTTGGCAACCGCAAAAGCCCAAACAAATAGCAAATTCCCCAAGATTTGCGGCTCCTCATCTCATAAAGAAGTGATCGAAATGAGCCTCCCTGATGTGTCCCGAGTCACTCGTGCCCCTTCCGATGTTTCGTTTAAATCCGCAACACTAAGCTATCTTGCTAGCTATGAAGTCACAGGGAAAACCGTCAAAGTGACTCGAGCATTTGTGGCGAACCGAGGGCGGTCTGTATGCGGCAATGAAGATGATTTGGAGTGGGACCAGTTCACCAAAGTCTTGCAGAGAGATCTGCGTCAACAATACTTCCTGGAGTGACCCAATGAAAATTGAAGTCGTCATTGGCAATATCGTTAAACAGCCGGACGTAGAAGCCATCGTCAATTCTGCAAATGCGAATTTTCGTCTTGGCTCTGGGGTCGCTGGCTCGATTCACACTGCTGCCGGAAAGAAATTGGAGGAATACTGCCAGCCATTCGCACCTTTAGAGCTTGGGGCGGCACTGATCACTCCTGGCTTTGACTTGCCCAACAAATGGGTGATCCATGTTCGCTCTGCTCACTACATCAATAACACTGAGCCTGAGCGTTACATGGCATTTGCCATCTTCTCTATGCTAAATGTTGCCAGGGAAAACAAGATAAAAACTTTGGCAATGCCCGCTATTGGGACTGGCATGTTTAAGTTCCCCTCAGTTTTAGCCGCACGAATAACGGCCAAGTGTTTGCAAGAGTTCGCCAAGGGCGAGCATGACCTTGAGCTGGTTCGAATTTGCGTAGTGAACGAGGAGATGCGACAGCTTTTCGAATCAGCGCTCACTTTGGAGGTGACGTCATGCTGATCGAGTCGTATGTTGTTAATTTCTCAGAGGTCAAGCGATGCATCTCAAGCCTACAAATTGATGATTTCATCGTTGTGAGCGAGAACATCTTTGCTTTGTCTGAGACTCCACAGCCACAGGTAAACGATCTTTTGTCTGACAGCACTCCAGTGAACCACCCAGAGGCGCTACTTATCGTCAATAAAGACTACGCAAGAAGTCTCATTTTTAATGGTGAGTCTTTTGATTTTTTGAAAAGAACTCACAACATCCAAAATCTTGATGGTGTCAGCTTGCATTTGACCTTTGCAAACGCCGACCTTATTAAAGACATGCAGGAGTTGGCTATCAAGAAAGTGGTTGACGGCGTCTTTGTCAAATGTATGTCCCACCAGTCTTTATTGGCCATCCAGCAGGTTCAAAGACAAAAGTATCAAGACAACCAGGCTACCTTGTCAAAAGCGCTGTCAATTTACACAAAAGTAGTTGATTGACAATTGATTTAATGTTGCTAAAATTAAAGCAACATTAAGAGATGGGTCGACGCCCACGCCAACCTGCCTACCTGGGCAAGGTGGATCGCGAAAGCGGATGTGGCTTCCTAGGAAGCAACCAACCGGGCAACAGCGTCGACCCTCCCAAAACGGAGGGTTTTTTGTTTTCTACGTCTGATATTCATCCCGACCTAATCCAGGCCTACACGGAGACTGAGTTCCGTGTGCTGGAGGGAATACCTTTCACGCTTCGAATTGGCAAAGTCAGTAGCGACTTGCTTGTGGCGCACAAGCGGCATCGGGTTGAGTGCAGCGCATTCATTACGGCTTGTAATCCTTTTAGCCAAGAGCTGACTGATGAGGTCAATGCAGAAAGACAAAAAGCGCTGGCCAAAGAGCTCGCGTCACGCAGCCTAGAGTTTGTGGCGGGTATTGGACAACACCCCTCAAACCAATGGCCGGGCGAGCCAAGTTATTTGGTATTTGGTCTGACGCTGGAAGCAGCAAAGACCTTAGGCAATCGTCTTGAGCAAAACGCGATTGTCTGGAATGGATCGGATGGGACGCCTCAGCTGATTCTTTTGCGATAAAGCAATATGAGTTGGGCTGCCTCATCAATTATGCAGCTCGGGGGGATTTGATCCAGATTGCCGCCCCCGACACATCGTCAAAGCGGCTAAATAGGAGAAAGTAATGTCCATCGTCCAAGAAACACTTCAGCCAACGGAAATCGAGTGTGTCCTGTCAGCGTCTGATTCGTACATCGAGACGCTCAACATTAAGACAATTGAGGCTCAACCTTGGCTGGTTGAACTGGTCATTAAGACGCAATTGCTGAATGCAAAGAACCCTGAAGAGAAGCGGATCAAGTCGCGAACTTGCATCGAACGCACTCGCTTGGTCGAAATTCAAACAGTCATCGGAAAGTTCCTCCAGAGCTCTGGTTCATTGGATGAAGCTATCTCAGCTTAATCTGGGGAAAGCATGGCAACCGCTGCACCAGACCAAAATCCAGACGGATCCAGCTTGGCTTCAAAGGATCTGAGCAAGGAGGAAGCACTATGGGTCTATGCCCAGATGATGAACACGCTCGATGCGTCAAATTTGGAGCCCATGTTGGCCGAGGATTTTCACTACGCATCGCAATGGGTGCTGCCCGAGATCACATCCAAAGCCGACTACCTTGCCTACATCACTTCGAAACTTGAAGCTATCAGGAGATCAGGGGCAACTGTGTGGGCTGAGATGGGAGTCCTTGATCGAGAGTTGCCCGGGCCATGCGTTGTCATGGCTCAGGGCGACAAAGAAAACTTGGCGGCTGTCGTACTAGCGAAAGTTGAGGGTGGCAAGATCAAGCGACTTGATCTATGCGCAGCCCCCTCACCTTACTCGGCCAGGCGCACAGGCGTCTACCCGGGAAGAAATGAAAAGGAGGATGTCTGATGTTGACGGAAAGAATTTCTGAAGCCCTTGCCCTTGCGGTCCAAGCCCACGAAAAGCAGGTGCGCAAAGGGACGACCATTCCTTACGTGTCACATCCGATGGGAGTCGCATCGATCGCCCTGGAATTTGGTGCAGACGAAGACCAAGCGATTGCGGCGCTGCTCCACGACGTTCTCGAAGATGGTGGACCGCAGTACGAGGCTGTCATTAAGGAACGCTTTGGCGAACGAGTATTGGCTATCGTTGATGGATGCACTGATGGGATGCCAGATGCCTCTGGACAGAAAGGGGCTTGGGGTGAGAGAAAACGCGCTTATTTGGAGCATCTTGCAAAAGCGTCGGACGATGTCTTACTCGTCTCTGGCTCTGATAAGTTGCACAACGCGCGTGCAATCGTTAGCGACCTGTTGAAGATAGGTCCTGATGTATTTAATCGCTTTACTACTGGCCGCGAAGGAACCCTCTGGTACTACAGGTCGCTGGCTGAAATCTTTGAACGACGACGCGCTCCAATGGCGGCCCTGCTCGCCGCTGAAGTTCGGCAGATGGAACAACTTGCGTGAGTCAATCTATGACTCTGATCGAGAAAATTCGGAAACTTCTTCTATCAGCACCGATAGACACAATTTCGGGCGGTCAGTTCAAAGAAGTCGTGACCGTCGAAGATGGGCGGCAGATCAGCTACGCGTTTCCGTTGGCTACCAGCATGGCGTGGCTTGCGAAGAAATCCTCCTATTCGGAGCGGTTTGGTGAGTTGCCAACTTGGTTGGGAACGCTTCATCTGACACTTCGGATCAGGCTTTGCGATCTTTCGCTTGATGCTGGACAGCCGCTGCCTCAATCGGTACAGAAAGAAATATTGACGCCAAAGCTTGAAAATGGTCAGAGCAAGGATGTGCGTTTGCAAACGCCTAAGGCCCAGACCTACGCTTTACACGAGGAGCAAAAAATGTCTAGAAAAAGTGTTGGAGCGGATTGCACAGAGTTTGAAGTAGATAGCTCAGGGACTCTTGCCATGGCCGATTTTTGGGAGCCCAAGATTCGATCGGAGTTTTATGAGCCTGCGTACGACTCGTGGTCTGAATCCCCTGCGCATCTTGCTGACGCGATGGACGATTGCGAGCCGCTAGCTTGGGCTGTTCACTCCATCTACACCGAAGTTCGAGACGAAATTCAGTCTGCGCTGGATGAGATCAGCGAGACTTCTGGGGTGTTTAAAAAGAGGGCTGCTGCCTTAAAGGCTAGGCTCAAGGCAATGCCTGAGGAGCCAAATAATGGTGTCGCAGATTGGCTTTTAGCGCTGACCGCTGGCGAGTTTGAGGAACGCATTGTTCCTGAGATCGAGAAATGGTTTTCAAGCCCTCCTAACTGGAATTGGGAAGACGACCATTTGCCCAGGAATGGAACTGCGCAAGGTGCTGCACTGGAGTTCTTCCAGATCATGGATGGCGATGCGCTTGATGCTCTTGGTGTGAACATTGTCGAAGGCGAGCACCCAGGAAGCACTTACTACGCAGCAGAGTTGACATGTGATGTCAGTGCAGCGAACAAAGCTGCGGCTGCGGCAGCCATTCCAGTGCGATTCAAGAAGCGCAAGGAGTGATCGTATGAAAAAGCTTCTCACATTTGAAGAGATACGGCGTTACTTGATCGACGATGCTCACGTCCGCGATGAAATTGCTCGGACGTTCAAAAGCGACACACCGACGATCTTGACGTCACTGGCGAGGGGTGAGGAACTTCTGTTGCCCAATGCTGATGTCGATACGTTTTTGATCGACTTGCTGCACAACGACGGTCGTATCTACAAGCGATACACCGCGCATGGCTCTTACGGTGGCTATCACATCGATATACGTGGATTGGGTGGGGTGTACTTCTATTGGGCTCCCGAGTTCGACACCACGGGCTATTTCCTGTCTGTCGAAGACGCATCGGATGCGATCGGATGGAATTGGGCCGACAACCTGGTGTCGAGTAAAGGGAGAATCTATCGCCTCCCCTTTGTGCGAAATGCTGAGGCTACAGAAATTGCGCTGTCAGAGGTTGAGATCGCGGCTTCCGCTGTGGGTCACACGACTCTCACGGACAAGCATCATTTCTTTCACGGGGAGCTCACAGATGCGCCAGGGCGGAATGAATCGTGGGACCACTATCTCCGCTACCGAGGCAACGGTCGCTGGCATCTCATCACCGAGAGCACTGACTTCTCTGGAATGGATGATCTTCCGGATAGTAATGAGCTGATGAGCACACGTCAGTTGGTCCAGTGGGCAATAGAACGCGACTCTGAAATTGAGTCAAGTCAAATTAGCAGAGATTCCTTAGACGATGACGACGTGGATGAGTCCAAAAAGACTCTGGGTCCGTATGCCGATCGCTTGAGGGAAATCGCACTCGACGTAGGGGCTACATATTGCGTCAAATGCCTGGCTGGATGGGCGGCGGGCACATGGCCCACAATTCCTACGTTATGCATCTTGAAGGTTGTTGGTGTTGTACGGCGCGGAGTGTGGATCAGGATCTATCACGACGTCTATAGGGTTGAAACCAATCGCGGGGGCGCCTACATGTACCCCCCGGATCAAGGCGGATATGCCAAGGTAGTGCTGGAAAGTGAAGGTTCCATGTCTTTTGGACGCAAGGTAAAACTTGACAAGAGTATTCTGAGACAGGTGGTTGAATATGAACCTGATTTGAAGAAATTGAAGGAGTGATTGTGGAGAATTTCAAACAATCTATCGTTGCACTGCAGACGACTCCAGATCCCGAGTCCGAGCATCTATACGATCAATACGGAAACCCCAGATGGCCCTACCTCAACTTGTTTACCTGGAAGAGTCTGAATTTCAAATGCCGTCAGTGCGCCTGGTCTGGAAATGGCGGTCAAGTGGATATAGGTGAGGTGGATGATGAGATTACGGAGCTTGTGTGCCCCGTTTGCGGAGCCTACATGTCTGCTCTTTCACACTTGGTTGAGATTCCAGGTTTCAACAAGGATTCCTGATGGCAGTTATGGATGAACTGGTTTATCGGTCTGCCCCAGTATCAGAGCAGATTTTTGAAGCTGCTAGAGATGCAGCAGCGCAATGTGGTTACGACCATACTGATGAGGTTCTTCTCGATCACACTATTCTCGATGTGCGCTGGGTGTCGGGTGATTCGGTCAGATCTCTTTATCCGGAGTTTCTTGAACCACCTTGCTCGTTCTCAGCTGACGAGATTGTTCGAGTTGACTGGTTAACTTGGGCTGTGCCATCGCGGTTCGATGGTCGTTATGAAAAATCTGTGATCGTTCGGTCTGAATCAATCGTCGTGGCCGTTTCTACTTTGGTGGAGCGCGAGGTGTTTACCTATGGGTTGGGACCTGAATTCAACTGGCTGGAATGGCAGGAGGGCCGACCACCAACGGAGGATCTGCCAGACGCTGTTTTTGAAGCGCTAGGCGAATTGATTACCGGTGACTGGCGCGAAGAAGTTCGAGATGATGCGGATTTGGATCCCAACTATCTCGATAACGTAGACCCACGACTTCGGGGTGCTGTCGCCGAGGTAATGGGAGACGGGAATTAACTGCATGAGCCATATGTACCCTCCTTGGGTGATCTTGCATATTCCGCATGATTCGAGCTTGATCCCTGATGAAGTGCGGTCTCAATTTTTACTCTCGGATGCTGAACTTGAGAACGAACTCCGGTTCATGACCGATCACTTCACGCATGCAATTTTTGCCGAGCCACTTGGATCCGCGAAAGTTGTTCGCTCACCAGTCAGTCGACTTGTGGTTGATGTGGAGCGTTTCGCTGAAGATGCGCAAGAGCCTATGGCGGCGCGGGGGATGGGTGCTGTTTATGAGATCACATCGCACCTTAAGCCACTCAGGCGAAGACTATCGCCGCAGGAGCGGGAAGTGCTCATGCAGACCTGGTACCACCCGCATCATCAGCGACTGGAGGCTGAAGTCGCCGATACTTTAAAACGGTATGGCCGTTGTTTGGTGATTGATGGTCACAGCTTCCCAGGTACTGCGTTGCCTTATGAGAAAGCGGATCCGGCTCTTGCTCGGCCTGATATCTGCATCGGGTCAGATCCGTTTCATACCTCCAAGACGCTCGAGCAGAGTTTCGTGGAAGTCTTCGGTCGCAATGGCTGGAGAGTGGCGGTGAATGAGCCATTTGCGGGAGCATTGGTCCCTGCAAGCAGGTATCAGAGTGATCCCAGGGTCATGGCTGTGATGGTCGAGGTAAATCGCGATCTGTACCTGAACTCTAAGACCTGGGAACCAAATTTTGAGTTTGACAGGATTGCAAAAGAAATTAAGGCTTGCTGTGTTGCAGGACTGGCTAAATTTGAGTCTGAAATGTCCGATAAGCCTAGCGCACGTTCTTCCAAATCGACGCCTATCAATCCATAATCTTTTCAAATTGGCGGAGGAAAAATGCGACCATCACCCTGGCCTACAACCTATCGAATTGACCCCGAGATCGATCGTGAAGTCGTTATCGCTGCCATTGAAGGCATGAACTGGCATCCAGACGAATGGAAATCACTGCAAATCGCAGCAAACTTTTTCGACAAGCGAGCTGAAACACCTGCGAAGTATTGTGCTTTTTTAAAGCGAAGCAAGGCAGGATTTTGGTCGCCATCGACGGTTCTTTTTTGGCAACTCATCGTTGCTACACAGCGGTTTTATCAAGCTCATCAGCCCGGGCCAGGGAGCTTCTAAAAATGCACCCCTACACGAGCGGATTTGAAATCTTAGAACTTGTGGGCGGATGGGGTGTAGCCATTGCACCTCAAGGAGAAATTGTTGGTACATATGCAACTTTGCTGGACGCAAACGTGGCATTGCTTGAGTTTGAACAAGGCTTAGATAAACCGGCAGAATTTTGGATAGTTGATTCCTTTGTATGCGAGCCCGGCTTGGGAAATCAACTTGGCGAGCTACCGCAGTTTGACTTGGAAGGTTCTACATGCTTAAGAATGACGCAGGCGCAGTTTGACCGACTAAACGAGTTGTATTTCAAAGAATATGGCCACTATCCGCATACATAGGATAAGAATTGTAGTTTTCTCGGATTTCAAATGAAATCAAGGCTTGTTGTGTTGCAGGACTGGCCAAATTAGTGGCTTGAACCAACTTGCAGGGATCTAGTTGATTCTGGGCGAGCTTGCGGCAAAGCCATCGGCATTAAGACGTCAATTCAGCAAGTCGCGCAACTGCACCGCGCTTTCCAATCTTTCGAACTTGCGCGATTGCAGGCAACTGACTGGCTCGGGGTTTTGATTTTCCCGCTTCCCAGTGATAAACCGACTGAGTTGATACTCCGATGAGCTTACCCATCTGTTCAGCCGACAGCCCCAGCTTTTTCCTCAGAGTTGCGAACCCTGAAGCTCGAAAACGCAGACTTTCTTTGGCCTCAGCGTCCTGAGATTTAGGCGATTTGGAAGCCGCACTTTTCGCCTTACTCAGTGCCTTCTCTAGCTCACTCAACCGTCGCTTCAGTGATGCGATTTCGGAACGATAGCTCGCAGATGCTTTCTTGAGCTGTTTAGTTTCCGAGCGGATTTCCTTCTTGGCAATCCGGCTGATTTCTGACTTGAGTTGTATGGCAAAGTTAGTCATTGCTTACTTGCAGTGATTGATTGGACGTTGGCATCATAAAAGAGTTGTTTGAAATCAGCAAAAAAACGCCCCATGTATGGAGCGCAAAGACTCCTTTGGCAACTGCTTCCAATACCGAGTTTGGGTCCAGGGAGTGGATGTAGGTTAGGGCTTAGTGAGCTCACGGCGTGAGCCTGCACATGGTTCTAATGTTGAAAATCATCTGAAGCAAGGAGCAAATATGTCTTTCTGGCAAATTCTCGGGAAGTGGGCGTATTCCGACTCGGGCGAGTCAATTCAGAAGGTGTCTGATACGACGTCCATCTCCTCCGATGGGACCGTCTACAACCGCATGGGAAACACAACGGTGGGTAGTGATGGTTCAGTCTTTACACAGATGGGCAGCTTCAGCTCAGACGGTAGTACAAGAATGGGCAGTTCGGCGACCGGCTTGGGTGCTGTATTTAACAAAGACGAAGAAGACCGCTTCTGAGGGGATAAACCTAAATGCACAACATTCATATGGCCGAGTTCACCGAGGAATTTTCTCAGTGCTGGAATGCAGCTGGTTCGCACATACAACGTATGGCAGGTGGTGAGCTCATGAGTTGGCTTAAGACAACTCTTGCGCCGCCATTTTTGGAGCATCTTTCGTTTAGATTAGGGAATCAATTGTTTTTCATCCAGATCGAGGATGAAGATGGTCGACTTGATGTGCCTGGAAGCCCAGATGGACTTATGGCGATTGCTGAAGGCTGCAACGGTCATGCCTGTCTGATGCCAATGAAGAAGCAAGGTGGCCGATGGCAGACCACAGCACCAGGTTGGGGGCTCATAGATGCTGAGACCCGCAGAGCAATAGATCCCATTTCATTTGTATCTGACGAAAAAATTGAGATGACTGACTGGGAGCTACAGGATTTCGCTGTGCAAGTGGTACGAGATGATCTGAAGAAGGCTGGTCGAGAACTGATGTCTTGGAATGGAAATCCAGCTGTCTTGCCATCGATTTGGTTCGTTGGTGATCAAGGGCCAGAATGGGTCATTGTTCAAGCCTACCGGTTCCCAGATGAGGATGGGGGATTGCCTGAAAATATCGAAGAAATCAAGGCTCAACTTAGCAAAGCTTCAGCCAAGGGGAATTTCGCGGCTGTCGGAGTTGCCGATATGACAGAAATGTTTAGCATGGACAACATTGATTCGGATGAAATGCCTGCAATCTATAGAGGCCACGGATTGAACGTTACATACGAAGGATTGAGGAGTATCACTTGATTCAAGGGGGAGTCACTTTGCCATCGAGAAAGTATCGTGCGTATGACCTTTACAACATGCGATGTTATGCGTGCAGTATCTTCAACGAACGTGTAATTTGGAGTTTGTGACGAAAATGGCATCTTCCCGTTATCTCACCAAGTCTCGCTTTAAGCTTGCTATCGAATGTCCGCGCAAGTTGTTCTATACGGGCAAGAGAGAGTACTTGGACAAGTCTCGGGACGACAGCTTCCTTGCAGCATTGGCCGAGGGCGGCTATCAAGTCGGGGAGCTTGCAAAGCTCATGCACCCGGGTGGTGTGACCATCGACGAGTTGGGGCATCAAATTGCACTGGAGAAGACTCGAGAACTTCTCAAACGAGATCAAATCGTCATCTTTGAAGCTGCCCTTGCTTTTGAAAACTTCTTCATCCGCGTCGACGTCCTCAAGAAATCAGGAAATAGCATCGAGCTGATTGAAGTTAAGGCGAAGTCTTACCGCCAGTCGGATGATGGAGACTTTCGTGGAGCGCGTGGCGGTATCAAGTCTGACTTTCTGCCATACCTTCAGGATGTAGCGTTCCAACGCTATGTTGCTCAGCAGGCGTTGCCAGGGCACAAGATCAATGCATTTCTCATGCTTGCTAACAAGGATGCCGTTAGCAGCGTCGACGGAATCAATCAGCGGTTCAAAGTTCGAAAGGTTGAAGGTAGGCTAAAGGTCTTGACCGATCCTGCTTTAACGCAGCCACTCCTTGGTGATCCCTTGTTGGTATGCGTAAACGTAGACAGCCAAGTGGATGAAATTATTGCTGGCGATCTTTTAGTAAAGCCACACAATTCCGTGAACTTTGTCGCGGCAGCGAAAGCATTCGCTGAAGCATACGCAACAGACTCACCGCTACCCCCGAACCCGACCGGGAAATGCGCGGGGTGTCAGTTCAAAGTGGACAGCTATCCCAGTGCGGGAGAGCCGAAAAGTGGTTTCCATGAGTGCTGGGCGCAAGCATTCGGTTGGAATGAAGAAGACTTCAAGTCGGGGACCGTTCTGGACCTGTGGAGATTCCTCAAAAAGGATGCCTTGATTGACCAAGGTGTGCTCAAGCTTTCTACTGTCAATTCAAGCGACATCGGTTTCAATGATGAAGAACCAGGCTTGGATGGCCTAACGACAAAACACAGGCAGTGGTATACCTGCAAACCAGATTGGCCGGGTGATGGCGACTACTACCTGGACGTGGGCGGCCTATCACGTGAGAGCTCGCGCTGGACCTATCCGTTGCACTGCATCGATTTTGAGACATGTGCAGTTGCAATCCCCTTCGTGAAGGGAATGCATCCTTATGAGACCACGGCCTTCCAGTTCTCCCATCACATAATCAAATCGGATGGGCGAATCCAACATAAAACACAGTGGATTAGTACCGAGCCGGGGATCAATCCTAATTTTGAATTCGTGAGAGCTCTCAGAGACGCGCTTATGCAAGACGAGGGAACAATCTTCCGTTGGGCCGCGCATGAGAACACCGTACTGAACCACATTCGGCTGCAATTGAAACGTGCCGAGCAACCCCCGAGGGACGTAGATAAACTGGTCGCATTTATTGAGAGCATCACCACCAGGAAGGCAGATGGTTCGGACGTAGTGGGGCCGCGCAACATGGTCGATTTGTGCAGGTTAGCTGAGAAGTTTTACTTTCACCCCTCGACCAAGGGAAGCAACTCCCTCAAGAAAGTGCTCCCGGCAGTGATGAGTAGTTCAAAATTTTTGCGAGACTCATACAGCGCAGCATGGTATGGCCCGGGGGCGAGCTTGAACTTTGATAGTCCGATTGCTTGGTGGCAAGAAAAGAATGATGTTGTCGTTGATCCATACAAGCTCCTCCCCCCTGTCTTTACTGACATTACAGTAGCTGAAATTGAGGCCTTGGAAGAAGGTCTGTCTGAGGAGTTGCGTGAGGGTGGTGCCGCAATGTCAGCATATGCCCGCTTGCAGTTTGAAGACATGCCAGATTTTCAACGTCGATCAATCAGATCAGCGCTGTTGCGGTATTGTGAGCTAGACACGCTAGCCATGGTGATGGTGATGCAAGCCTGGGGTGTTGTGCCCAGCAGTAGTGAGATTAAAGAGGCTTGAATGCTCTTGCTGATGCATTGACCGTGATGAAATCACTCAAGATAGCAATTTCCCTTGTTTTCCTGTGTGCATCTCTGCTGCACGCCGAAACAATTGTGGGGCGGGTTATCGCGGTGAGCGATGGAGATACGATCAAAGTGGTTGATGACTCCAAGAAATTTTTCGTCATTCGATTAATGGGCATTGACGCCCCAGAAAAGGCACAGCCTTTTGGTCAACGAGCAAAGCAATCGTTATCCGATCTTGTTTTCAACAGTCGTGTTGAAGTTCATTGGAGCAAAAGAGATCGGTATGACCGCATAGTGGGCAAGGTTCTTGGTGGTAATGGGGCCGACGTATGTCTTGAGCAGATTTCTCTTGGGATGGCTTGGCATTACAAACAGTATGCCAATGAGCAATCAGAAGAAGATCGGCTTAGCTATGCTCAAACCGAAAGTGCAGCAAGGGCTGCCCGTGTTGGTTTGTGGGGCGATGATCAGCCAACCCCACCTTGGGTATGGCGGCGCACATCATCAAATGAAAATGGAAAAAGAAAGATAGAGCCTTAAAGTGAAAGCATATCCAGGAGATCAAGAAAAAAAATCTTTAGTCATTGACCATGACAACATGTACGACTTTCCAAGCGAGGAATTTTGCAAATGGTCAGCTGACGGTGAGTGGGTCTACTTGAGGCATGTATTTGCAAACGGTCAGATACTGTTTTCTCGCTTCGATATCAACGATCCTGGTCAGAACGAAATTCCGATCACGCGGCAAGCTTATGTAGCGGTGCGATGCGAGGAGTTCCAGCGTTAAAACATTCATGTCGACAGAAAGCCCATCCAAAATTCGACGGGAGACATACCTACAGCGTTACATGCTTCTGACTTCTTTAGGATGTCGCGATCCTCACTAACCACGATGTATTCCGCTTTGATTCCTCGAAATGTGAGTCCGTGAAGTGATTCGAGAATTCGTGCATCGGCGCGATTTTCGCCTTGACCTCCGGAAAAAAGAACCTTCAAGCGATCAGATTCCCGCCACTCAGTGTCCTCTGGACCATCAAACCACAACTCGCAGTTGATGTTTGGATGAAGATCGATGAGGGTACGAAGCTTTTCGATGAGGTAGGCTCTGGCCTTCGCATTTGGTCCGGTGCCAGGGTCAAAGTACTGCCTCCCGATGAATGGTTTTACCTTGTGAAGTAGGTTGTGACCGTCTACCAGAATCCAACATGAATCGGCTGTAATGAGGCATTGCCGCAGTGTTTCGAGAGGAGCAAATTTGTGGAGATCATCCCGTCTTACGTGGTCGCGATGATCGTGCTCCGCGTACAAAGTCAATATCCGTCGATTAACGAGCTCGAGTGCTTTCGTGCTTTCATTGTGAGACCAAACCTGCATAGCAATGTCATTGGTGACAGAGGCTTTAACCGTTAGCGTCTCTTCAACCGTTTTGGCTGCATTAAGTCGACGAGATACATCCTCCAGCCTCGCAGTATCCGGCGCAATCGATCCTCGCTTCAGGGTTGAGTTAATTTCTTGAATTCTTTGTTCAAGAGATGCAATTGCTTCTTGTAGTTCAGGTAAGGGCCGAAGAGATTCGTTCAGCGCATCATGTAGTCGAGTTTTTACATTGACTGCCTCTGAAAGTTCGGCGTGCAATCGAGACACTGTCCCGTACCTCGCGTCGATCTGAGTTTGTCGCTTGAGTGCAGCCCTGGCTTTGTCGATTGCAGTGGATGGGGTTTTTCCGCTTTCAGTCAATACTTCACAGGGTTGAATCCATGTGCCAAGACGATGGAGAAGTGCGTCACTCACCCCTTGCGTAACTTGGTTTCTCACTTCCCTTTTTAAGTTTTCGAGTTGATTTTGCGCAGCTTGCAAATCAGCGACTGCCTTTTTCTCTCGTGCTTGGAGTTGGGTGTACTCCGTGGTTTTTGTGTCGAGGGTAGTTGTTGTCTCTCTCAATTCACGCTGAAGGCGTTTGACCAGCGTGCTTCCCTCGATGAGCTTGATTTCTTCTTCGTGACTTAGTTTGATTTTCTGAGGAGGTGCTGTGGTCGGCTGAGGAGTCGGCTTGCTATACCCTGATCCATTGCGAAGATCGTGAAGCGTCTGCAAGAGGGGACCAAATTTCCCGGTTAGCTGACTGGCGTCTTCCGATGCGCCAGATCTGGAGGAAGATCTTTTTGAGAGTCGTGGCCAGACATCTCTCGCATAGCCTCTAACATCCTCTCGATCATCGAGCAAGAGCGAGCCAACATAGGGTACAACTCCAAAATAGGATGCCCAGTCGTCCCCGCCATGTTTAATTGCCCTCGTGCTTAAGGCGGCGAACAGTTTCTCGCTCAAGGTTGCCTCTCTGAGCAACTCAAGGACTGGTCCTGGTATTGACTTGCCTTCAAGCTTCCCACTCACGCGCTCACGGAGAGTTTTGACATTTGGGGACTTCTGATTCAACCCTTCTATAAGCGCTGGCAGCTTTCGGCAGCCAAGAATGAATGCCTGGTCAGATAGTGCAGCCAGACTTTCTCGGTAATAAAGGTCGACCTCTTGGGGAATCGCTATTTCGTCAATCAGCATCACGACTTCCTGTGGAATCAGGGGATGGCTCCATCCTAAAACCATTCAAGCTCACTCCATGAGCCTTTGGATGGACTAGGATGCATATAGAGTGGCCAGATGTTCCTGCGTGGCGTTAAGTATTCAATATTGGAAATCACAGATGACTGAAATCATTTGCCCCCATTGCTCAAAGGCATTCAAGATTGACGAATCGGGCTATGCCGACATCCTGAAGCAGGTCCATGACCGAGAGTTTAAAAAACAGTTGCACGATCGACTTGAGTTGGCGAAAAAGGAAAACAAGATCGCCCTTGAGCTCGCCCAGGCTAAAGCGTCAAGTGAATTCCAAAAAGACGTGGCAGGAAAAGATGCTGAGATACAAAGCCTCAAGTCAAAGCTTGAGAGCAGCGAATCTGCTCTGCGACTAGCTGTGACTGAGGCGCTGAGCTCGGTTGAAAAAGAGAGAGACGCGCTGAAAGCCAAGGTCGAGGCCAATGAAATTGCGAGCAAACTCGCAGTCACAGAGGCCGTCAGTGCCGTTCAGAAAGAGCGTGATGAGCTCAAAAACGATCTGGCGCGGGCAGAGCTTGAGAAAACGATCTCAGAAAGATCACTTGCAGACAAGTACGAAACACAAATCAAAGATCGTGATGATGCAATTGAGCGCTTGCGCGATATGAAAGCGAAGTTGTCCACTAAGATGGTGGGCGAGACCCTTGAGCAGCACTGTGAAACTGAATTTAATCGCATTCGTGCGACTGCATTTCCACGAGCCTACTTTGAGAAAGACAACGATGCCCGCAGCGGCAGCAAAGGGGACTACATTTTTCGTGACTCGGATGAGGCAGGGACGGAAATCGTCTCAATCATGTTTGAGATGAAAAACGAAAACGATGGAACTGCTACCAAGAAGAAGAACGAGGATTTCCTTTCTGAGCTGGACAAAGACCGCATTGAAAAAGGGTGTGAATATGCTGTCTTGGTCTCACTGCTAGAGCCCGATAGTGAGCTCTACAACACTGGGATAGTTGATGTGTTCCATCGCTTCCCCAAGATGTATGTGGTGAGGCCGCAATTTTTCATCCCAATCATCACGCTGCTGCGCAATGCGGCCATGAACTCACTTAAGTACAAGTCGGAGTTGGCCTTAGTCAAGGCGCAAAGCATTGACATCACCAATTTTGAAAACGAACTGGACAGCTTCAAGAATGCGTTCGCGAAGAATTACGATTTGGCTTCAAGGCGTTTTCAAACAGCTATCGAAGAGATCGACAAGTCGATTGATCATCTTCAGAAAACCAAGGATGCGTTGCTAAGCACAGATCGAAACCTGCGACTGGCTAACGACAAGGCTCAGGATGTGACCATTAAGAAGCTGACAAGAGGGAATCTCACAATGGCAGCTAAATTCTCCGAACTCAAGAAATAACTCATCGTGCCAAATAAACGAGTCTTTGCTTGGCTCGCCGTACATGAAATTCTTGAATTCAGGGAGGAAGACAAGCGTTAAGCTGGTTTTGGTGCTTAAAAATGATCTATATCGACAATCTAATTAAAAATTGCCTTAATGCAAAACTTGCAACGCCGGTACAGGAAATAGAAGTTACCAACGTTTCGCAATTGGACGGAATTCTGAAGGCGGTTTATGTTTTTGAGCAGGTTGTTGGAGATCCTCGGGAAACATATCAAGCGCTTGCCTCCTACAAAGCAACGAAAGATCGAGCGTGTCCTAGACTGAATAAACCTTCTAAGGTGATGTATGTTGGGTCTTCTTCAACTGGCGTCAAAAGTCGAATTGAACAACACATAGGCAAGGGTCATAGGTCTACTTCCGCGCTTCATCTGAGCCATTGGTTCAAAGGTGATTACAAGATCACAGTAAAGCAATACGACGTCTCTAATGAAATCCTGCAGATACTGGAAGACGCTATTGCGTATGAATTAGAGCCTGCTTTCGGGAAGAGGGGGGGTAACAATAAGTGATTTCATCACGATGCGCCATCGTGCTATTTAGAGGCCCATTGCTGAATCGGAGAGTCAAGTACGGAGCGGTAGATCTCCAACAAATCTTTAGGTTCTTCTGGAAGCATTAGCGCCTGATCAGAAATCGTCTGTGCTTCGTCAGAGAATGTGACAGCGCTAGTATTCAATGTACGAATACCTGTAGGCAAAGACCTGGCTGCAGATGGTAATAGCCGTGCAACATTGGAAAATCTGGTTCCATCGGTTGTAAGCCAAAGTGGTGATGTCGCAGCAAGAAGCTCGTTGATATCAGCGTTTCCAGATCGCAGGGTTTCAACTAGCAGTCGATAGGATTGCGCATCAACCGATAGGCGGCCTTGCGATTGCGCGTTGTGATGGTTGGCCAGCGCGCTAGCCAGTCGGCAGACAACAAAACCCGCAAGTGCCCCATAGCCAAACGCTGTCGAGACGCAATACAGCGCCCCGATTGTTCCGCTGCGAATTGCGTCCTGAGTGGCATTGGAAATGTCTTCGCCAATCAAGCCTCGTGCCATACCGAATCCAAGCAAAGCCGACATACCAGCTGCGCCAAATAGATCCAAGGGATCGACGTAGACAGAAAATGTGTTCCAAGTGGCAACCAGTCCCGCGAGGATGTTCTGTAACCCTGCAGCAGTCATCAGTACAGGGTTGGTCGTTGCGATCATCGCCAGCTTCAGCTCTAATGCTCCGGCGCCAAACGTCTGGAGCGCTGTACCGAAGTCCATACTAAGCTGTCCTTGGATGGCCGCCATCAACGTGGTGTGACCATCGGCGATCGCCAAGAAGCCGAAACCGGCATCACTGATGTTCAGTGACATCCACGCTTTCGGAATTCCCCACTGTTCAAGCATATGCCCCAACCCTGAATGGGAAAACCCAGGAATTGGAATGCCTGCCTTTGTAGGAAAGTCCGTTGCGACGATATGGCCGAAATGCTTCAACGCCTGGCCTGGACCGTGATTGGCGAAAGTTGAAGGTACATCCAGCAGTAGATCGTGACCTGCTCGGTATCGGTGTCCCATACCGCTTGCACAGTCTGCTATTTGATTTTTTGCTAAACCAGGGAATATGCCGTCAGCAAAGTTGCGAAGTTCACTTGCCGGTATGTGCATGTAGACCATCTGTCCCGGAGAGACTAGCAACTCGGTCGCGAGTGACGCGGCATAGCCACTATTTGCCTGGGCGATGCCATAAGACACATCGCCCAACAAATCACCTAAATCCTTACGTCGCAGATTCACTGCCAAGTACCTTTACCAAGGTGGCTTCGTGTTCCGGCCAGATGGCTTCGACCGCGCGTTCAGTCGAACTTTTCAATACGTTCATGAATCGCTCAGTGTCTTTGGTTTCGTCGCTGGTTGTCGCAAAATATGCCGCAATCCCAGCAAGTGTGATGCCTGCGATTGCCCAACCAGCAGGCCCTGCAAGGGATGTTCCTACGAAAAATGCTGAAACACTTGCGATTACCCCTGCTCCCCATCCCAGTGCACCGCCGATACCCGCAATGATCATACCGATACCAGCGGCACCTCCGCCGATACCTACCGCGCTCTTAATCAACTGCTCGCGCTCAAGGGCTGAAGGCGCAAGTATGGCCTCGCTCATTTTGCAGGCGGCTTCAACTTGGGGAGGGACTACGTCCAGCGCATTCTTGAAAACGTTACGCACCGTAGCCGTCAAAATCTGGCTATCCACGTAGGTGAGGAATTTGTTTTCAACTGTCTTGCCGTTCATTATTTCAGCAAACTTGACATCGATGGTGCTGCCCAAAGCTGCATTGAACCGAGCGCAGGCTTGAACTGATGCAGAAGCAGGGGGAGACGATTTTTCTCCAAAGCCACTAGCAAGTCGTTCTACTGCTTCGGCATCCTTCAGTTGCTTTGATTTCATCATCTCCTTACCTTGCTCGGTAGCAGCTTCAGCAGACTCTATGACTTTTGCCGTTACGGTTGAGAATACTGATTTAAGACTGCTCAAGGCCTTGTTGCCATTATCAGAATTCGCAACAGACTCAGCTGACTCCTTCACTCTAGCAGTTGCACTTGAGACAGCCGTCTTAAGACCTGTCAAATCGAACATCGAAGATTGGTCGGACTTTGCCGAAGCAACGGCCATCGGTGCTCCGCAACCCACACAAGCTGCGGCAGTGTCGGAAATATCCCTGCAACATTCACTGCATTTGATCATTGCCATATTTTTCTCGTATAAAAGTTCAGAATGTGGTTCCATGGACGCACCTCTTAGTGCTTGGGAAACAGTCGCCGCCACAAAAACCCTGCTGTGAGTCCCAGAATGATAAGCGTAGCTACCAGTAAAGCAACGCTTAACACCTTGAACCAGACGGAATACATACCCAGCGCGACAAGTGTTGCGGCACCACCGGCGATCAACATGACTATCCAAAACATGGTCTATCTCCTTTCATTTCAGTACTAGAGCCATGGTGGATATGATGAACAGGTGAAGCGACAGGTGATGTCGTTTCCGATGGGTAGAAAAAATTTTGCCCATCAAAAAACGACATGGCCTGTCGTCAACCGGGTAGATACTCAGCTGTATGAATAGCATTTTGAGGGTTTCATGGCTTCGGACAATCACGATACATTAGTCTATCGCCTTGCTCAGATGTTGGTGAAGCTAAACCAAGGCGAAAAACTGAGCCCTCAGGCTTTGGCTGACGAATTTGGGGTCAATCTGCGCACTGTTCAGCGCGACCTCAACGTCCGCTTCGCCTACCTCCCACTCCAGAAAACCGATGGGTACTACCATCTAGATCCTGCCTTCCTTGGCAAGCTGAGCACCAAGGATGTTGATCGTTTCGCCGGCTTGGCTGGGGTTCGGGGGCTGTTCCCATCTTTGTCAGATGATTTCCTGCGTGACATCTTCGACGCACGGATTCAGGCTGCGGTCATGGTCAAGGGGCACAACTACGAGAATTTGGCGGGCAAGGAAACGGACTTTCGTCGTTTAGAACAGGCCATCGTTGGGCGCCAGCACATTGCTTTTGAATATCTGAAGGAGGCTGGTCTCAAGTCGTATACCGGGGTGGCGCCGTTCAAACTCATCAATCACAAGGGGATCTGGTACTTGGCCGCTCTCGACGGAGACAAGCTCAAGTCTTTCTCCTTTTCGAAAATTGAGAACCCCAAGTTGCTTGAATCTCACTTTTTGGCTGACGCCAAAATCGAGAAGTCATTGGCTGAGGAGGATGGCATTTGGCTCAGTGACGACAAGAAGGAAGTTGTTCTAAAAATTGATCAAGACGTGGCAGGGTATTTCAAGCGCCGAAAGCTGATCGCCAACCAAATAATAGAAAAGGAACTCGAAGACGGTGGCCTCATAATTTCAGCAAAGGTTGGCCATATTAACCAAGTTGTGCCGATCGTCCGCTACTGGATTCCACATATCCGAATCATTAGCCCAGAGGGATTGCAAGCGGAGATGGAGTCTGAGATTTCATCCTATTTAAAAACAAACATCTGAGTGCTTTTTTGCGAAGCCATCCGATTCAGAGTGATCTAGTATGTGTTCGAATTTCAACTCAATCGAACACACTCTGTGGTCAAAGTCCTGTATTTCAAAAAAAGGCGACCATTTCCACAGGTCTAGATCAGCAATGATTCCCTTCTACGTCTCTTGGTACGGGCGGCCCCAATGACGCTACCAAGCATAGTCTGCTTGAAGATGGGGGCTGGGCGCTATCCTACTTCGCTCTTTCTTCAAACCTATTTCAGGCCAGCCATTTGAACCGCGTTCCTCTTCGACTCTGGATCGGCACAGCACTGGCATTGCTGGCGTTGGGCGTAGCTGTTCTGTGGGGTTCCGCCCCGCTGGAATTGCATCACCACGATTTGCGGTCCGATCCCATGCGCCCAGGCCTGCGGGTGGTTCAACTTTCAGACCTGCACTTGCAATCCCTGGATGACCACGTCCAGCAAGTGGTGCGGCAGGTTCAGGCGCTGCAGCCTGACTTGGTGATCCTCTCTGGCGACATGGTTGACCGTGCCGACGCCTTGCCGGTGTTAGCAGCGTTTTTGCAGGCGCTCGGGCCTGTGCGCACGATCGCCGTACCAGGCAACTGGGAACACTGGAGCGATGTGGATTTTGATGTCCTAGGAGCCATCATCCAGTCACAACCGGACGGGCGACTGCTTCTCAATGAGCGCTGGTCGTTTAAGCATGGCGATCGGCGCATCGAGGTGGTCGGCCTGGACGACTTCACCGCTGGGCAGCCGGATCTGCGGCTGCTGGCACCCAGTGTCGGGGCGGATGTCTCTCTTCTGGTTCAGCACTCACCGGGGTTTTTTGACAAAGGCGAAGTCAATCAGCGCATGGGCGCGGGCCGGTTTTTACTGTGCCTCTCCGGGCACACCCACGGTGGCCAGATTGCGATTGCGGGCTGGGCTCCCTTCAGGCCCGTGGGCAGTGGCCGCTTCGTGTCGGGGTTTTACGACGTGCTCGGCTGCCGTTTGTTCGTGTCCAAAGGCGTTGGCACCTCTGTGCTGCCTGTGCGTTTTGGAGTCGCGCCCGAGGTGGTGGTGTTCGAGTTGTGATTCGGCGGCAGCGGCCAGCTGAGGCTGATGTAGTCAATGCCCATGTGCTTTTCAGTGGTCCTGTGTATGTCTCGATGCTGGCACTCGAATTCATCGGGGTTCATGTACCTCAAGGCTTCGATCGGGTAATTCCCTGGCCCATCGTCCCAGAAAGTTATTTCTATGATGCCCTGGTACTGGTTGCAGAAATTGACGATGGCATCGATCTGACTACGTGTGATGTCCGACCTGTAGCCCTCTCGAGCGTATTTCGAGCTGGACAGGTGAGAGATGGCAAGTTTTCTGGCTCCAAGAACCGTGTACGCGTAGTACATTGCCTCATAAGTCACGTTGTAGAAAAAATCCCGATAGGGTTTGTTGTAGCGGGGTTGGGCAAATTGCTTGTAGGACAGCGATCCTTCGTACGGCACCAGGACCAAGCCCTTGAGCAAGCTGCTTTGGCGGCTGGGTATGCCTAGCAAAGTGACGTCCGGATCGGTGAAGCGGGACCAATCGGCCAGACTGGAGAGGTTCTGTGCAAAGTCAGGCTTCATTCCGTCCAGTGCCCACTGCTTCAAATTCCGTTCAGCCAGCCCCAGTACTTCGGAGAGGTAGTCCCGGGTTCCACCCAGAAGGGAAAAACCGTCTTCCGGCTCGATCAGCAGTGCGTCAATCCGCCCCTGATCAGCTTGCTCCTGTAATGTCTTGCGGTATTCGTGCGCAATCCGGATCGACTCTTCAAACCGGTTGAAGAGCAGACCAGCTTTAGCTGAGCCATGTGGTGAGTGCGTCTGTTTGAAATGCAATGGACTGAATCCGATGATGTTTTAGGCCTGTGCCAGCGTCAGAGATAACTCTTACTGTGCGCTCGTTTGCAGTTCCCGCCAAAGTGCTTCAACAATCACTGTCGATGCATCGTCAGGGTGCCGCTGGCCAGTGTCTTTGCGCAGCGCATGGTTATCGCGCAAAACCTCATTGCGTATGCCTGCCCCTAGACCATAGTGCGTTTGAATGAGTTGATCTTCAGCCAAGGCCGCAAGCTCGGCCAGTGCCTGTTGCGGCATGGTCAGCCGTAAATATTCAACCGCCTCACGGACGGTGGCTGGTCGTCTCTCGCGATCAAGAATTTCGTCGGTCATGTGGGTTTTTCCAGTTGAGCCCTTGGTATCAATTTATCCGTTGCTGATGATACTGAGGAGATTTGAATGATCAAGAGTGAGTTGATCGACGCGCTTGCAAGCGAAACTGAACTGTCCAAAGCTGCAGCTGGTTGTCTACTAAAAGTGAATTCTCATTAGTTCACGCCAATAGGGGTTTCTGCTTTTTGGGCGCCATGTCTGGACTCTGATCAACTCTTGTACGATCGTGGGAGTGTGTTTCAAGGACAGAGCATGAAGAACTGGCGAGTCATTGGGGTGTTTGCGGCGGTGCTGCTTGGGCTGGCTGTTGCTGGCGGGTATCTCTACGGCAGTTACAAGACCCGCAATGAGCCCTCCTATCTTGTTGGTGACCGCTATAGGGTCGTTCGTACTCCTGGTGGCCTGTTGGAAGTGGCCACACTCCAGAAGCAGGAGTCGTTCGCTTGGCAAACGTCCTGGACCTGCCTTGCCAACCTTTGCGGTTCTTTGCCGTCTTCTGGTTCTCAGATCTCTGCGCAAGCCCACTACACCTACCGGATTCCACTGGCCGCACATTGGGTGCTCGAAAAGGTGAGCAATGACCCTCTGCAATATCGTTTGCAAGTGCCGAAGCTGGAGCCTAAGCTGCCCGTTGCAGTGAGTCTTCCGAGCATACAAATCACCAATAGTGGTTCGGTGTTCTCACCTTCTGGCCCCACACAGCAGCGGATGCAAACGTACATGGAACCTTTATTGGAAAGCCGGGCGAAGTCGGCTGAGTATCTTAGGGTTCAGGAAGCCAGTGCACGCAAGACAGTGGAAGAGTTCGCGCGGAAATGGATGCGAGACGGTGAGTCCAAGATTCCATCAAACGCAACCATTGAAGTCGTCTTCTCCAAGTAATGCTGGCATGACTTCTGTGAACCTCAGCCTTCTTCGGATCGCACCTGCGTTGCTGAGCATGGCGTTGGCAGCATGCGGCGAAGCCCCTCCACCGAACACCCCTTCCGAACCTGCACCGACTGTCCAAGCATTGAAGGACAAGCCCGTGATGCCCATGGCATTGCAAGAGGTGGTGGACACCTATGTGCTGGGCGGCACCAGAACAGACCTGCAACGCGAAGTCTTGACCGCCAAGCTGGTCGGTTCCGTAGTGGTCTGGCGCTTCAAGGTGTATGACATTGCCAAAGAAGACGGACGCTACCGGGTTATGTCCGAGTTGATGGACGTCAAGGAACCCGGAGCCTTTGGCAAACTCACGGTGGTAGCCTTTGTGACCCCCAAAGATGAACAGGATGTCCAGACCTTGCTGAAGTTGCAAACTGGCAGTGAGGTCGAGATTCGTGGTCAGGTGGATGGCGTCACGATGAGAACTGCCTTAGTGCTCAGTCCGGCAGAGCTGGTTCGTTGACCGGAATCAGGCTACTACCATGTTCGCCTGGTACTCTCTTTTTGCCGTGTAAAAAAGAAAAGGGCACTGGTTTCCCAGCGCCCCTCCCAGTTCCGAGTTTGTCTCCTCAGACCCTCACCCAGTATTGACTGGGAAAGTGACTGTATTGCATCAAAATTCGCTTACTGATCACATTAGGAAAATCCCGCGCAGCTAAACTGGCCCTGTGTGCACGAACTTCACGCCAACCAAGCGCGTCCAGTGGGTCAAGGAGAGGCTGGGGGTAGACCTGCCTTCAGGTTACCCGGATGAGTCCTACCCGGGGTTCGCTGCGCCAGTGGTCGTGAAGGGTCATCAGACAGATCGGGTGGCCTGCGGGTTGGCCAAATTTGGATTGATTCCGTCATGGGCTAAAGATGACAAGATCAGCCGCCACACCTACAACGCCCGAAGTGAGACGGCAGCGGAAAAACCCAGCTACCGTGGCGCATGGAGGCAGCGGCAGTTCGGACTGGTACTGGTCGACAATTTTTTCGAGCCGTCCTATGAATCCGGGAAAGCTGTGCGGTTCAGAATCGAACTAGCTTCACGAGAGCCGTTCGCTATCGCCAGCTTGTGGGATCGTTGGACGGACCCGGCAACGGGTGAGCGAGTGGTCTCGTTCTCAATGCTCACAGTCAATGCAGATCAGCATCCCGTGATGCGCCAGTTTCACAAACCTGGAGATGAAAAACGCACCCCTGTGATCATCCGACCAGAGCTATTCGATGAGTGGCTTAGTGCAGATCAAGCAAAGGCTGCCGAGTTGATGACCTGGACGCACATGGCCGAATTGTCGGCAGTCCCCGCACCAAAAAATTGATTGGATACGCCAGCCGAGAAGAATTTCAGATAGAATCCATCCTGTCTGGGCCCGAAAGGGCACAAAACGGCCACAGTGGCGTTATTTTTAGCGCCTTGGGGTGGCGGGAGTTGGCGGGTTTGAATAGCCCGACACGGCCCGACAAACCCCGACACGAAGTGTCAGTAGCCGTTGTGTTTTCCGAGAGCGTTTGTTTTAAGCGCCCGGAGTCCACCACCATATCAAGACGCCCAACTGTTCTCAGTTGGGCGTTTTCATTTTGGCGACCGCCAGATGGTGCGGCGTTCGGCGCGATTCTACGTGTGCCACGTACCTCCTGCATCCGAGCCGGTAACGCCCACAAATCTCATACTCCGCTCTCTCTTCTCACAAAACTTCTGCGAACACTGACGAAGTGGCACACGCAGAACGCCTTTTGCGGCAATGACTTATGTGTGTGTCGCATACGAAGGTTTTGCGTTAGACCTGCTGAGGCAAACCATGTGGTTTGTGTGTTGTCGCACACAACACTTTGAGAAATTGCTCCAAAAAGTAGTCACCCTGCGGCGCAAGGCAACGCATAGAGACCTTGCCGTTGCTGAGTGATCACCAACTTTTTATAGGCCATCAACGGAAGATCAGCTCCCGCCTTTCCCTTGTCACGGGACTTCACTTTGAACACATCGATCGGCTTGTCGCTGTTCAACCCGGCGCGCTCCATGATCCGCTCAGCTCTCATGGGTTCGCCTTTGAACGACCACAACGACTCGAAAACGGATGCCTGGGCTTCGGTGAGGTTGATATGGCCATGCTCAGGCAGCAGGACCGAGCGGAAGTTGTCCGCGAAGGGGCCGTAAACCGGTTTAGCGGGCTCACGTTGCGTTTCTGCCGGGTGATGGCCCTGTGGGGCAATAAATGAGATTCCGCCGCCGTAAAAGGCGAAGCGCTCCTGAAGTGGCAGCCAATCAATGTCGGCGGCAAATGGGTGTGCGATCTGGTCGATAGGTTTGGGCGTGATCACCCTCAATCGAGATGCGTTGACTCGCAGAGCATCTAGGGTCGCAGGTGCGTGAACCAGGCCGGACAAGTTGCGAGCCAGAATGACTGGCCCTTGCCGTGCATCACCTAGTCGCCAGACGCCAGGACTGACTTGATCGATGCCATCGCGGCTGTTGATCTCCATTGCCATGCGCAACTTCTGACGCAACCAATCCTCGTTGAGCATGACGGCTGCCAGGTCCTGTGGATCGAGTCGGATCGGACCGCATTCCGGGCATTGGCAAAGTCGGCCTCCCTTGCCATCAGCAACGACCTGCCCTCGATGCAAGTTGCAGTATGGGCAAAGTGCGTATTGCTGATTGACGGCGGCAGGCTTTATAGCGGAGCCCAGTAGTGAACATGCCGCAAGCTCGTTCGGCGACAGCGCGTACCGAAATACGGGCGTTCCCTCAACGAACAAGCGGCACACCAATGACCATGCGTGATGCGAAGTCACGCTCACTCCTGGAACGCAGGTTCGGACTGAAATGCATCTTCGCCGGGTCGCTGCTCGTTGGCGCTGAGCGTTTGACCCGCATTGAGGATGCCAAGGGCCACGAGGTAGCCTTCCAGTTGAGCTTGCATCTTGGCGTCGAACTTGTGAAGGTTCAGTCGCCCTTTACGGGTGATCTCGATGGTGATGACCTTCGATCGCATCTTGCCCGGCTCAGGGGGGTAGTACAGATTGATGTGCGCCGAGTTGATCTGCCAGTTCCGCTTGAGCGGGTTTTCGCTGGGAAATGCTTCGGCGACCAGCTCTGTGACGCACTGTTGGTCGCTTGATGCTGTCGCGGTGCATTCGATCTTGAGATCACCATGTGGACTAAGCAGGGACAGCGTTTTGACCTGGACGGCCATGAAGCCGTCGGTCGTCAAAGCTTGTGGGACATCGAAACCCAGTCGGAGTGCGGATAGATCAAGGGTGGGCGGTTTGATGCGGTGGGCTTCCACCTTGACACCCAGCAGGTGCTCGGAGAAGGCTTCGAGCAGCATGGTGTGGTACTTGACTCCGCCTTTGACCAATGTGCGGGCAACACCAGTCTTGGCCGAATATTCCAGCACCATGTGGATGTTGGGATTGCCGACGCGCCGGGTCAGATTCGAACCTTCGAACTCAAGGCGCAACATCGCCAGGTCCTTCACATGAACCGTCAGCAGGTAAACATCTGGGGAGCGCTCCAGGACATAAGCCACGCTACCGTCACCGCACTGCAACTCTCGCTGGTAGAACGCCGAGATGGACTGCCGCATTCCGAGCAAGGCTGCTTCAGAAGTGTCGGGCTTGCGTTTCACCCCAAGGTCATTCTGTTGGGCCTGTGATCCATGGCGTTCGAAGAAGTCAACGTCCCCTGCCAGGTCAAAGAGTGCGGGGTGATTCACATACAGCCAGAACGAACGATGAATGTCGCTTTGGCTGGCGACCAGTCCCATCAAGGCTGCGCCATCTTGCTTGGCCACCTGAAACATCGCTTGTTTGCCCGCCGCATCCCCGAGTCCAACGCTTGCCATGAGCTTGGCAATGAGTTCGTCCCGCGCGATTTCGTCAGGCCACGCCCGGATAGCCTCGATCACCGTCCGCGTGACCTCTTGGCCGTCCGACCAGGACAGATCGTCCGGCAATGGCAGCCCGTTGGCAGCCAGGAAGGATTGCAAGGTGGCGTCCACGGGCAGCTCGAGCAGCACATCGACAAAGGTTTTTTTCATTTTTCTGGTCCTTATGAAATGTCGGTGTTCTGCGTACAGGGGATGCTGGCGCGGGCCGACGGGTTGTTTACAAATACCCCGTAAAAGTAAAGTGGCGAGATACAGCGTAATTGTGTCCCGCTTATTTCCGCTTGTCAAACAACGTAGAACATGGTGGTGGATGGTGTATCTTGGTGCTATACTTTTAGGCTGTTTTGATTCAGACAGGAGCTGTGCCATGGCATCGACCTTAGGAGCGCGATTGCGACGTCTGCGGGAGGCCAAGAAGCTGACATTGCAGCAAGTGGCCGACGCAGTTGGCTGCACCAAGGCATACATCTGGGAACTGGAAATGAAAGAGGGGCAGCGCCCTTCCGCCGAGCGGGTTCATCTGCTGGCCAAGGTTCTGGGGGTCACGATGGAAGACCTCATGAACGAGACCAATGAGCAGGTTCCCGAGGCCACGGTTGAAGATGTGGCTTTCTTTCGCCAGTACGCCACCATGTCGGACGATGAGAAAAATCGCGTTCAAGACATGATGAAGCTGATGTTCCCCGGCTCTGCACAAGAGGAACCCAAGCGTTGAGTGGCAGCTTAGAACTGACCCCAAGCAAAGCGGCGAACATGATCCTGCGTTGGATGCGTGTCGCCGATGAGGAGAAGGCTGCATACATCGATCTCGACAGGGTTCGGGAGGGGCTACCAGATACGCCCTACGGTGAAGGGGTAAAAATCATCAAGCCCCCTATGGCATCAACCGCGCGCAGTGTTGAAGGGATGCTGGTTTGCAATCCCAATGATCCTGCCGAGTGGGGGATCTTCTACAACCCAGAGGCCAGCCCTGAGCGCCAGCGATTCACCATCGCTCATGAGCTGGGGCACTTTGTTCTGCACAGGGCAAAGCGACGCACCTTCAACTGCGACAAGGCCGCAGTTCATTTCAGCCAAGACACAGCAGCCAACATTGAACGCGAGGCGGATGAATTCGCCAGCAATCTGTTGATGCCTGGCGATGTCCTGCGTGATCGCATCACAAGTCAGGACATTGACCTTTACTTGCTCAGTGGCTTGGCCAAAACATTCGGCGTGTCGTTCGAGGCCCTATGCATCCGCTTCATCAAGTTCACGGAGAAGCGTGCGATCTTGCTGCACTGGGACAACGGCTTTCTCAAGTACGAATGGCGCAGCCGCAGTGCTGTGTTGAGCAACACCCGCATTCGAAGGCTGAGTGATCCCGCTGAACCTCTGCGCGATACCGTAGCAGCAGATGAGTCCATCCCTCAGGAGTGGAATGGGATCGATATGTCCGCTGCTGTGTGGTGCGTCGGTGAGCAGCCATACATGAAGCTGCAGGAGTTCAAGCACAGCTATGGCGGACGTGACCGCGTGCTGACGTTGTTGATCCTTGAAGATGCCGAGCCGCGCAGGTGGGATAACTCCTGGCAAGATCAGGAGAGTTTCGACAGCTACGATCAGTTCACCTCAAACGGGCAATTGCCCGTTCGCAAATAAGTTTGAAGCGATGACTTTCCCCGTCTGCGACGTTTTGGAAGAGAACCCAGCCCGTTTCTGTGCTGCACTCGCAGTTGTCCCAACCGTAGACGACCAGTCTAGGATTCCGCAGTTCTCGCAGCCATCAGAAGCGCATCGAAGTGGAACTATGACCTTTGTCCGGTCAGGCGGTAGAAGTTTTGGTATCACTTGTTTGCATGTGGTCGAAACGCTTCGGAATGCCAACAAGTCAGGGCAGCACTATCTTCTTAGGACGATGCTGAACGGGTTCTATGTCGTGCATGATCGGTTTATCCAACCTTTGCAGCCGCTAGGTTCTCCCCCGCTTGACATCGCAATTCGCGAACTGCATCCGGACTTTGCAAAGTCCCTCGGAAAAGAGGAGCTACACATTGATGACATGTCGGAAGCTCCAGGAGACATCAGCTTTGGGTATGCGGTTGGATTTCCAGAGAACTTGAAGCGACGGCTAGAAGAGGATCATGGTTATCGAATCTCGATGCCTCAGTGCACAGTGCTTGCCGAAATCAATCGGCAACCAAATCAGCGATTCGCTTTGTACTCGCAGGTTCACCGTGAGTCTGTGGCATATGAGCAATTTAGTGGAATGAGTGGCGGACCGATTTTTTGGAGTGATGACCATAAATTCGGAATCTATGGCATCGTGTACGAAGGAGGTGTACAAGCTTCTACTGAAGACAAAGCGGACATCTATGTTTTCGGCGAGCTTGCCACCCCAGACACCATTCGTAGTTGGATCAAGGAAATCCCCGCTCTTAAGTTTTGATGGACATCTTTGCTCATCTACGAGCATGCTTGTCTAAACACGTTACGCGAAGTGACCTTGACCCATAGCATGACAAGCGTTTTCTACTGGAACGCTGACCATGCACAACAACGAACAAATCTCTAATCTAAGGGCTGGCGCTGGCCCTCGACACCCGCAACAAGAAGTCGTCGATCTAATCGCAGTGGCCCTACTGCGACTGCGAGAAGCTGAATCATCTGCGCAGAAACCTTCACCTATTCGCGACAGTAGGAAGGTTTCACTTGGCTTCGCTGGCCAGAAGAGCGTGAATGCAAACACCGATCACTAAGAAGGAGTTTGCACATGACGACACACGCACAACAATCAAAAACGGTATCCATCGCGGCGCAAGTCGCGCAGCTTCCGCACCTGCCCATGCAGAACATATGGGCCATGTGGGACGCGCATTTTGATGAACGACCACAGCACCACCATCGCACCTGGCTGGAGTCCCGACTGGCCTACAAGATTCAGGAAAAGGCCTTCGGTTCACTCAAGCCGACGACGCGTAGGAAGCTTGAGGAAATCGGCGAAACAGGGGTGCTTCCCAAGCGCTTGCAAGGTGATGCGGATCGCCTGCTGCCAGGCACCATGCTCAGCCGCTTCTTTGACGACCAAGAGCACAAGGTGGTCGTGCGCGGCGTGCGAGATTTCGAATACCGTGGCCAGCGGTTTAAGAGCTTGTCGGCGATCGCACGGCTGATCGCTGGCTGCCCATGGTCGGGACCTGCCTTTTTTGGGTTGAAGTCCACCAAGAAGGAAGCAGCATGAGAACCTCCCGCACAGCAGTGGCAAACGTGCCCTCGTTTATTCCCAAAAAGCGATGCGCCATCTACACGCGCAAGTCGACCGATGAAGGCTTGGACCAGGAGTACAACAGCCTGGAAGCACAACGCGATGCAGGTCTTGCATTCGTGAGCAGCCAACGCCACGAAGGTTGGCTGGCGCTGGATGACACATACGACGACGGCGGATTCTCCGGTGGCAATATTGATCGTCCTGGACTCAAACGCCTGATGGCAGACATCGAGGCCAGAAAAATTGATGTGGTGGTGGTCTACAAGATCGACCGGCTCACACGCAGCCTGCCCGACTTTGCCAAGCTGGTGGAGGTGTTCGATCGCAACAACGTCTCGTTTGTCTCGGTCACACAGCAGTTCAATACGACCACTTCGATGGGGCGACTGACGCTCAACATCTTGCTGTCCTTTGCACAGTTTGAACGTGAGGTCACGGGCGAACGCATCCGAGACAAGATCGCAGCCAGCAAGGCCAAGGGCATGTGGATGGGGGGTACGCCTCCGTTGGGCTATGACGTGGTCGATCGCAAACTGCTGGTCAACGAGCGAGAGGCCAGTCTGGTGCAGGACATCTTTCGTCGGTACGCGGAGCACGGTTCGGCAGCACGCCTTGTGCGCGAACTGGAGATCGAAGGTCACAGCACTAAGTCTTGGGTCACACAATCCGGCCAGCACCGTGCGGGTCGCCCCATCGATCAGCAGTACCTGTTTTGCCTGCTGCGAAACCGGCTCTACCTTGGCGAGATCAGCCACAAGGGTGAGTTCTTCCCAGCGCAACACACCAGCATCATTTCGCAGGAGCTGTGGGATGGCGTGCAAGCGTTCGTCAACCGGCGCAAGCAAGGCCCAAGGGTGCGCAAAGACGAATACCCGGCGCTGTTGGGCGGCTTGTTGTTTGCACCCGATGGGCAGCGCATGATTCATCACTACACCAAGAAAAAGAATGGCCGCATGTATCGGTACTACGTGCCGTACTTAGAAAAACGACGCAGCGCAGGTGCAACGCAGGATGGAAACGGGAAAAGCATCGGTGCGCTCCCGGCAGCTGAAATCGAGGCTGCGGTATTGAATGAAATCGAGCTGGCGCTGATGGAGCCGGAGGCATTGATTGGTGTGTGGCGCTCATGCCTGCAGCACAGTGCCGGAGCCGATCTTAAAGAAGACCAGGTAGTGGTGTCTATGAGGCGAATTGCTGATGTCTGGAAGCAGTTGTTCCCTGCGGAGCAACAGCGCATTGCACAGTTGCTCATTGAGCGCGTGGATTTCAAGGACGGTAGCTTGGACATCCATTGGCGCGAGGATGGCTGGATCGGACTGGATCCAAGCATCGTGGCGCACCCCTTTGTGGAAGAGGCCAAAGAGTATGCAGAGGAGGTGATGGCATGACTAACGATGCATATCAGGGCAACCCAAGGTTGCGCAATGTGCGTATTGAAGTGGGTGGGGCTGCGCGGCAAATCATGGACGGCACGCAACGTGTGACGATGGTCCCGCTGACGATCCGTCGCAAACAAAACCGCAAGCTCTTGACCCCACCGTCAGGCTCCAGTGCGAACGTCATGTCGGGCGGGATGGACATTCCGATGATCAAAACGCTGGGCAAGGCGTTTTACTGGCAACGCTTGCTTGATGAGGGCAAGTACGCCACGGCGACAGATCTGGCTCGTGCATTCAAGCTGGAGCCGGGCTGGGTCGCGGAGGTCCTGCGCATGGCGAATTTGGCTCCTGAGATCATTGAGGCCATTCTGGACGGGTCCCAGCCAAGGCACTTGAATCTGCAGACGATCCGTGGGCGTCATGAGCCCCTGCCACGCGACTGGGAGGAGCAAAAAAAGATGCTTGCCTTTGTGTGATTTGGCTCAGCTTGATTTGACTGAAAACGGCCAGAAGCGGTCAGCCAAGGTTATGTCCGAAAGCAGACGTTCGTCGTCCATATCGTTCACGAGACGTCATCTGAGGCTGTCCAGCAGCTGGGTCACCCCTTTAAGTTGATAGAGATTGAGAATATTTGTAGAAAGTCATTCACGGCGTAGAATAATCTACATTATGAATTGGCTTTGCTTCATCACCAGCCTGCCCACCGAGAACGCGACACTGCGCCAACGCGCTTGGCGGGCTCTCAAGTCATCTGGCGCCTCGGTGCTACGTGATGGCGTCTATTTACTCCCTGACTTGCTCAGCAATCGGGCTCTTCTGGATGGCATTGCTCTGGATGTGCTGTCGGGCGGAGGGACCGCTATGGTGCTGGACACCATGGAGCCGTCTGGGGCTGATTTCAAAAGCCTTTTCAACCGATCTGAAGAGTACGCCGCCTTGTTGGCTGAGTTGGCCAAGGTCGCAGGCGATCTGACGCCCATCTCGGTGCAAGACGTTCTCAAGCAAACCAGAAAGTTGCGCAAGTCATTTGATCAACTCAGCCAAATCGACTTCTTCCCTGGGCAGGAGATGGCTCAGGCCGAAGCAGTGCTGGTCGAGCTGGAAGGAGACTGTGCCCGTTTGATATCACCGGATGAACCGCATGCTGCCATCGGTGCCATTTCATCACTGAGACTTGCCGACTACCAAGGGCGCACTTGGGCCACCCGTGCCAAACCTTGGGTAGACAGGCTGGCCACCGCCTGGCTGATCCGTCGCTTCATTGACCCCAAGGCCCGCATCCTTTGGCTCAAGAGTCCCAAAGACTGCCCCAAGGATGCTTTGGGTTTTGACTTTGACGACGCGACGTTTTCTCATGTCGGAGCTAAAGTCACTTTTGAAGTGGTGGCTGCCAGTTTCGGTTTGACGGAACCAGCACTCCAGCGTTTGGGGCTGCTTGTTCACTACCTAGATGTGGGCGGCGTACAGCCCCCTGAAGCGGTGGGCGTAGAGGCTGCGCTTGAAGGCTTGAGCAACACGATCACCGATGACGACCAATTGCTGACCGTGGCCAGCGCCATCTTTGATGGCTTGTTAACTACTTTCCAGAAACCTGCTGACAAGGGGTAAAACCATGACTGAAAACAAGAATTTGACGACCTATACCCTCTGGCAACTGATGCTCTACTTCTTGAGGCTGGGCACCCTCGGTTTTGGCGGCCCTGTGGCTTTGGTGGGCTTTATGCACCGTGACCTCGTTGAAGAGCGCGGCTGGATTTCCGAAGCCGATTACAAGGAAGGGTTGGCCTTGGCGCAGATTGCGCCTGGACCACTGGCGGCACAGCTGGCTATCTACTTGGGGTATGTGCATTACCGCATCCTGGGCGCTACGGTGGCAGGGTTGGCTTTTGTGCTGCCGTCATTTGCCATGGTGGTGGCCTTGGGCATGGCCTATGTGTCCTATGGAGGGTTGCCCTGGATGCAGGCGGTGTTCTATGGTGTGGGCGCTGCGGTGCTGGGCATCATGGCCATTGGCGCACACAAGCTATCCACCAAGAGCATTGGCAAAGACAAGCTGCTGTGGGGCATCTTTGGTGTGCTGGCTGCCGTCACCATCATCACTCAGTCTGAAATTGCCTGGTTGTTCATTGCTGCCGGTATTCTGATTTGGATCATCCGCTGCAAACCCAATTTGAAAGACCTGCTGACGATCGTGACTTCCAAGGTCGTCGTGGGGCTGATTGGATTGAGCATTGCCCTGTGGCTCGTCTATGAAAAGTATTTTGGGCAAAGCGCCATTGAATCGAATACAGCCACACTCGACGCAGGCTTGCTGACGCAGATCGGGCTGTTCTTTGCCAAGGCCGGAACATTTGTCTTTGGTTCGGGCTTGGCGATCGTGCCTTTCCTTTACGCTGGAACTGTGACAGAGCACCACTGGCTGACCGATCGGCAGTTTGTCGATGCTGTGGCCGTGGCCATGATCACGCCGGGGCCGGTGGTCATCACCACAGCATTCATTGGTTATCTGGTCGCTGGATTGCCCGGAGCGGCCATGGCTGCTGTGGCAACCTTCCTGCCGTGCTACTTGATCACCATCGTTTCAGCACCGCATTTCAAGAAGTGGGGCAAGAACCCCTCGGTGATCGCGTTTGTCGATGGAATCACGGCAGCGGCCATCGGAGCCATTGCGGGCTCGGTGGTGGTCATCGCGCAACGTTCCATCAGTGACATTCCGACCGCTTTGCTCGCAGTTGGTGCCACGACGTTGTTGTGGAAGTTCAAGAAGATACCCGAACCGGTGCTGGTCATTGGTGCAGCGCTGATCGGATTGGCTGTCTACCCGCTGGTGAGCCACTGATGAGAAGCGGATTCGGCCTGCTGGCACTCAGCGGGGCTTTGCTGCTCCAATCTGGCTTCGTCCACGCTCAAGACCGCAAAATCGAGCAAGCCATTAAGCACCGCAAGGCGGCATTCACCTTGATGGCCACCTATGTGAACCGGATGGTGCAGACCGTGGACGGCCACCGACCGTTCGATGCAAAGTTGATGGCGCAGGATGCTCGGACAGTGGAATTGCTTAGCAAGTTGCCATGGGAAGGATTTGTCGAGGGCAGCGAGCGGGGTGATACCCGGGCTATGGACGACATCTGGTTTGAAGAAGACAAGTTCAATCGGTACGCTAATGAGTTGCAAGTCAAAACGGCTGCGGTATCCGTTGCAGCCGAGTCGGGTGATCTCAAGCGATTCAAGGCCGCTGTTAGTCAAATGCGGGATGCCTGCAACACTTGCCATAAAGCGTTCCGCAAGGACTGATCGTGCATCGCAAACACTTGATCGCTGTCCTGTTGCTGGTGGTTAGTTCAGCGGCTTGGGCCACCAAGCCATTGCCGGGCTGGAAAGCATTGGACCCGTCAGAGATTGAGGCCTCGTTCAGAGGTAAAGCACTTGGCGATGGATTTCATTACAGCTACCGATTCCTGGCCGATGGTTCCCTCAGTGGCGTGGAAATGGCCAAGGATGTGCGAGGCACTTGGGCCGTTGAAAAGCGGCTGCTCTGTCTTCATCGGGAGAAGCCTCGAAGGTTCACCGAATGTTTTGAGGTCCATGCCAATGGACGCGAGATCAACATGTTGGACGGTGGAGCCCTCGTGTTTCGGGGAGTGTTGACAGATATGGAGGTCAAACCATGAAATGGATCACCCGCGAACGTCCCAAGATTGATCGCATTGCTTGCCCTTGGCTGATCACCCGGTTCATCGACAGCGAGGCGGAGTTTCTCTATGTACCTGCCAAGGATGTGTTGCGCATCGCCGATGAAACGGGTGCGACACCCTACGACATTCCTGGTGTGGCGTTTTCTCATGTGGGCGAGCTTTGCAGCTTCGATGCCTTTTTGTCGGCGTACAAGCTGGAGCAAGCTGCACTCAAACAATTGGCTGAAATCGTGCGTGGTGCCGATACCTCAAGGCTGGATTTGACGCCCCAGTCCTCGGGCCTGTATGCCATTTCCCTGGGACTGTCGGAAGTTTTCAAAGACGACCACGAAATGCTTAAGCACGGCTTGGTTATGTACGATGCACTGTATGCGTGGTGTTGTCACTGCCAAGGTGAAACCCACAACTGGCCTCCCAAAATGTAATCAACCGTGAATCAGAGCGTTACCTTTGCCATCGCTGCCGCCGTTTTGTTCGGTGCCAGCACACCGCTGTCCAAAATGCTGGTGGGTGATGTTTCGCCTGTTCTCCTCGGCGGCCTGCTCTATTTGGGAAGTGGTGTCGGGCTAGGGCTGTTCAGAATGCTGCGAGACAAAGGGTGGAAACCATCAGGAATTCAAGCCCGCGAGTGGCCGTGGCTCCTGGGAGCCATTTTCTTTGGTGGCGTCTTAGGTCCTGTTGCTTTGATGTACGGCTTGACGACTGTCTCAGGATCAGCAGCTTCATTGATGCTCAACCTGGAATCCGTTCTGACCGCATTGCTCGCATGGATGGTGTTCAAAGAGAACGCGGACAAGCGGATCGTTCTGGGCATGGTTGCCATCGTGGCTGGAGGAGCAGTGCTTACATGGCAACCGGTAGGTGCTGGCAGTTCTTCTTTTGCTGGGCTTGCTGCCATTGGCATCGCATGCCTGTGCTGGGCCATTGACAACAACCTCACTCGCAAGGTTTCAGCGTCTGACGCCGTGTTCATTGCCAGCTCCAAAGGCTTGTTGGCCGGACTTGTGAACAGTGCGGTAGCCATAGGTATTGGGGGCAGCTTGCCCACTCCCCAGACCACCGTGCTGGCGATGGTTGTTGGCTTGCTGGGCTATGGCATCAGTCTGGTGTTTTTCGTCTTGGCTTTGCGAGGATTGGGGACCGCTCGCACGGGGGCTTACTTCTCAACCGCGCCATTCATTGGTTCAGCGGTTTCATTGCTGTTTCTCGGAGAGACTGCGACCCCCTTGTTTTGGATAGCCTCTGCATTCATGGGGCTAGGTGTTTGGCTTCACATGACCGAGACTCACGAGCACGAACACACCCACACACCACTTGAACACACGCATGCTCATACACACGATGAGCACCATCAGCACCAACACAACGCTGAGACGAATTTGACAGAGCCACATTTGCATTGGCATCGACATTCATCGCTCACTCATAAGCACCCTCACTATCCTGACATTCATCATCAGCACTCACATTGAGGCACGGTGCCGACACTCTAGGTTTTTTGGGGGTAGTCAACGCCCATGTGTGTTCAAGGTCTTCACTCCACGAACGACGGCTTCTCTTCATTTCCAATGACGGCAACGGGTCGGACTGAGACACTCACCTGACAGTGCCCGTAAAGGACATCTGGACTACAAAAATTTAGTGCCTGAACATCAGGCAAATTCACCACCGGCGAGCCAAGTGCTCGCCTTTTTTATTTGTGGCGGGGCATTGGCGAACCAGAAGTTTTCAAGTGGTTCGCCAATCGGTCCCTCGTATGTTCGCCACCCGAAATCTCCAATGACACCTGTTCCTCAACAACGTCAAAGGAGTACTTCATGCCAGCAACGGCAACCTCACTTACTCGATCGACTCAAGAAGCGATCAACACCCTGTCACCCGGAGATCGCCGGGTGCTCAACGAGAACGAACTGGCCCAGCGCTGGGGCATCAGCCCCAAAACACTTCAACGCTGGCGCTGCGAAGGTCGTGGTCCCAAGTATCTGAAATTGTCCAAGCGCGTGAGCTATGCGCTCGAGATGATTTTGGATTTCGAGAAAAACGCTCTGCACGTTTCGACGTCCGAGCGCGCGACGGCCTGAAGGGAGGACAGAGATGAATGACTTGTCCATTTTCCCTGCCGACATTGCTGAGATGTCTGTTTCCCAGCTGGCCAACCTACCTGCGCAGCAACTGGTGGAGGTCGATACCAATTTGGATCAGGCCATTGCCTGGCTCAAAGCGGCTCGCACAAAACTGGATGGTGCTCTGGACCAACGCTTCGGTGCACAAGGTCGCGAGAGCCTCAACGCTTCTGGGCGTGATTTCGGAACCGCACACGTCAAAGCCGATGGCTTGCACGTGAAGTTCGATCTGCCCAAGAAAGTCTCCTGGGATCAGAAGAAGCTCAAGACCATCGCCGAGCGCATCGTCGCCTCTGGCGAAGCCGTTGAGAGCTACCTCGACGTCAAGTTGTCGGTGCCTGAATCTCGGTACACGAACTGGCCCCCCGCATTGCAGCAGCAATTCGCCGATGCCCGCACGGTCGAGGCAGGCAAGCCCTCTTTCCACATTTCCCCTGAATCGGAGGTCTGATCATGAATCAGCAATTGATGCCGTTCGACTATGAAGGTCGAGAAATTCGTGTCGTGAAAGACGAGCAAGGTGATCCCTGGTTTGTCGCAGCTGACGTGTGCGCGGTCCTGCAACTGCCGGAAACTCACAAGGCGGTTGCCCGTCTGGACGATGACGAAAAGGATCGGAATTCAATTCCGACCCCTGGCGGGAGTCAGTCCATGACCGTTGTCAGCGAGTCTGGCCTCTACAACCTCGTACTCGGTAGTCGTAAAGCAGAAGCAAAACGATTTAAGCGTTGGGTCACGCATGAGGTTCTGCCCGCCATCCGTAAGACCGGCTCTTATACCGTGCCTGCGATGGCTGCATTGCCCGCACCTACTCAAGACCGAGTTACCTCACTGCTTCTGATTGGTGAGGCAGTGGCTAAGGTGCCAGGGGTGAAGGCGGGCATTGCAATGGCGGCCACGCTGACCTGCATCCATGAAAACACCGGACTGACCATCGAGACCTTGCGTCGCGCTCTGCCTGCAGCCAACGAGCCGATCTGCTCTCTCAATGCCACGCAACTGGGCAAGCTGGTCGGCCTCTCGGCCAAGACCACCAACCTGCGCCTGGCCAACCTGGGTCTGCAGGTGCGCAATGAGCGTGATGAGTGGGAGCTGACCGAACCGGGTGAGGCGTGGGCGGAAGCGATGCCGTACTCACGCAATGGACACAGCGGATACCAGATTCTCTGGAATCCGAGCGTTGCTCAAGAACTGCGTGAGGTGGCGTGATGGGACTTCCAATCATTACCGCCGACCAACGCATGCGCGAGAAAAAGGGCGTGAAGCTGGTTCTGCTCGGCAAGAGTGGCATCGGAAAAACCACCCAGCTGAAGACACTGCCTGAAGACAAGACCTTGTTCGTTGATCTTGAGGCAGGAGACCTCGCTGTCAAAGACTGGCGTGGTGACTGCGTGCGTCCAACCACCTGGCCGGAGTTCCGCGACCTGGTCGTGTTTTTGGCAGGACCTAATCCTGCGCTGCCTCCTGAGGCTCCCTATTCGCAGGCGCACTACGCGCATGTTTGCGAACAGTTCGGTGACCCTACTCAGTTGGCCAAGTACGACTGCTATTTCGTTGACAGCATCACAGTGCTGGCGCGTCTGGCGCTCATCTGGGCGAAGACACAGCCGCAAGCTGTTTCTGACCGTACAGGCAAGCCAGACACCCGTGGTGCGTATGGATTGCTCGGCTCGGAAATGCTGGGTGCCCTCATGCACCTGCAGCACGCACGCGGCAAGAACGTCGTGTTCGTGGCCATCCTGGATGAACGACTGGACGACTTCAATCGCAAGGTGTTTGTCCCGCAAATCGAAGGCTCCAAGACAGCAGCTGAGTTGCCTGGAATCGTCGATGAAGTTGTGACGCTGGCCGAGGTCAAGGCCGAAGACGGTGCGTCTTACCGCGCGTTCGTCACGCACACGGTCAACCCCTATGGCTTCCCTGCCAAAGACCGTTCGGGCCAGCTGGAAATGCTCGAACCACCAAACCTGCTCGCACTCATCGAAAAGTGCGCTGCTGCAACCCAACCTCAAAACAACAAGGAGTAAACCATGTCCGCTTGGAACGATTTCAACGATGCCGAACAACAACAATCTTTTGACCTGATCCCCAAGGGCACGGTGGCTCCGGTGCGCATGACGATCAAACCCGGTGGCCACGATGATGCGGCTCAGGGCTGGACCGGTGGCTATGCAACTCAGAGCTTTGAAACCGGGAGCATCTTTCTGGCCTGCGAGTTCGTGATCTTGGACGGCGAATATGCCCGTCGCAAGATGTGGTCGAACGTCGGTCTGCAAAGCAACAAAGGTCCTGCATGGGGAAACATGGGGCGCACCTTCATCCGTGCGGTGCTCAACTCCTCGCGCAACATCTCACCGCAAGACAACTCTGCCCAAGCGGCAGCGGCGCGTCGCATTCAAGGTTTTCATGAGCTCGACGGCATTGAGTTTATGGCCCGCATCGATGTCGAGAAGGATGGTCGCGGGGAATTGCGCAACGTGGTGAAGATCGCCGTGGAACCTGGTGAACCCGGCTACTCGTCCTCGGGAGTACCAGCAGTTCAGCGTCCTGCCGCTACCTATCAAGCTCCTCCTGCCAGCAGCGCACCAGCTAATAGTTCGGCTGCTCAGGCTCAACGCGCACCTGTCTCGGGCAAGCCGAGCTGGGCTCAGTAAGGAGGGTTAATGAAATGCTGGGTCTGCAACAGACAGGCCCGGGGTTTCGGTCACACCGACAACCGTCACGGTGTGGGCAATCCCCGGCGCTACCCAATCGACTGGGTTTTCTGCTCGAAAAAATGTCAGGACGTGTTCCATGCGATGTACGGGAACTGGCAGCGCGTGCTCGATGGGCGGATCGATATCAAGGAGGTCACCATGATCGATCCCTCTGATATTGAACTGGCCTCAATGAAGAAATGCCTCAAGGCATTCGGTGAGTCAGCTGGTGAGATTGGTTTTGCCAAACCTCTGGGCGATTACTCGGAAGCAGAGGCACTGCGCGTCATCGATGCCATCGTGACGTGCTGGACCGAAGCCATGCTGGCGCACCACGAGCAGTCGAAGTTTCCGCCTGTGCGTGGAATGCAACCGACGCCCGATCCTCTGGCGCACCCGTTTGCCGACTTGGAGGATGACTTGCCCTGGGTAGTGGAGGGAGAGAAGAAATGATGGACTTCAATTCATCCTCCAGCATCTCGGGCCAGGTTAGCGCGCTGATCGATGCGGGACTGCAAAAGCGTCAAGCTGAGCAACGCCCAAGGACTTACCTGGGAGCGTCCCGTTTGGGCGTCTCCTGTGAACGGGCATTGCAATACGAATTTGCAAAGGCCCCCGTAGATCCTGGTCGTGAGCATCCTGGTCGACTGCTTCGCATCTTCGAGCGTGGCCATCTATCTGAAGACAGCATGATCAAGTGGCTTCGCGACGCAGGTTTTGATCTGCGAACGACGAAGGCTAATGGTGAGCAATTTGGCTTTGCTGCGCTGGACGGTCGACTGGCTGGACACATCGATGGCGTGATCGTCGGCGGTCCCGATGGCTTCAAGTACCCCGCTTTGTGGGAGAACAAGTGCCTCGGTTCCAAGTCGTGGCGTGACCTCGAAAAAAACAAGCTGGCCATCTCCAAACCGATCTATCACGCTCAGGTGGTGCTTTACCAAGCCTATCTGGAGTTGCACGAGAACCCTGCGGTTTTCACGGCGGTGAACGCCGACACCATGGAGATCTACACCGAGCTGGTGCCCTTTGATGCGGCGCTCGCGCAGCGCATGTCTGACCGTGCGCTCAAGGTGATCTCTGCAACCGAGGCGGGCGAGCTGCTCGTTCGCGCCTATCAAGACCCCACTCATTTTGAATGCCGGATGTGCGCATGGCAGGACCGGTGCTGGAGACAAAACAATGACGGACGTTAATCAAATTCTTACCGAGCGACTGGTCGATGCACGCGAGGCAGCGTACTGCCTGAAAGTGCCCATCTACCTACTCACCCACCCGAAAGAGCGCCAGCGTCTTGGCCTGCCGCATTACCGCGTCGGCAAGATGGTCCGCTTCAAGGTCAGTGAGTTGATGGCTTGGATGCAAGCGAAAGCAGAAGCAGAGGCGAAAGGAGAGTCGTCGGATGCTTGATTTCAATGACAACGACTCAACTGCACACAAAGACACAGACGCTACTCGGGAGCAGCTGCGTGCGTCGCTGATAGATCGCCTGGAATCGGTGCTGAGCACTCTGTTTCCCGCTGGCAAGAAGCGCCGTGGCAAGTTCCTGATGGGCGACGTCTTGGGCAGTCCCGGCGACAGCCTGGAGGTCGTCCTTGATGGGGAGAAGGCTGGACTGTGGACCGATCGTGCCACGGGCGACGGCGGAGATGTCTTTGGTTTGATTGCGGCTTACCTTGGGGCAGACGTTCAATCCGACTTTCCTCGGGTGTTGGACTACGCGGCGGATCTGGTTGGCCAGGCAGTACCGACCCAATCACGTAAAGCTAAGAAGGAAGCTCCGGTCGACGAGTTGGGGCCAGCCACGGCCAAGTGGGATTACTTTGACCCCGCCGGACATCTGATCGCAGTGGTCTATCGCTATGACCCGCCCGGGGGCAAGAAGGAGTTCCGTCCATGGGACGCCAAGCGTCGCAAGATGGCCCCACCCGATCCTCGCCCCCTGTTCAACCAACCGGGGATGGTCAGTGCCGATCGGGTGATCTTGGTTGAGGGTGAGAAGTGTGCCCAGGCATTGATCGCCGCTGGAATCACAGCCACGACTGCCATGCACGGGGCCAATGCACCGGTGGACAAAACCGACTGGTCACCACTCACAGGCAAGGCCGTTTTGATCTGGCCCGACCGAGACAAGCCAGGCTGGGAGTACGCCATGGCGGCGGCGCAAGCTGTCCTGGATGCGGGCGCGCATTCCTGCGATGTTCTCTTGCCGCCCGATGACAAGGCTGATGGCTGGGACGCTGCCGATGCACTGCTCGAGGGCTTTGATGTGACCACATTCATTGCCTCTGGACCGCGTATGTGCGTGAAGACCACCAAGGCCATGACGACTCAGGACGCCACGGTGTGGGCGACCGATGATGCGCTGACGCTGGCATTCACATCTCGCTATGCCGACGAGTGGCGCTATTGCGCGGCGTGGGGAAAGTGGCTGGTGTGGACCGGTTGCCGCTGGCAACCCGATGAGACCTTGATGTCCCATCACCTCATTCGCGCCATCTGCCGTGAGGCCGCACTCAAGGTGGACTCGCATCGTCTGGCAGCCAAGTTGCTCGCCAGTAGCACCGTGGGTGGTGTCGATCGCATGGCGAGGTCCGATCGCCGTCATGCATCCACCACTGAGGAGTGGGACGCAGACCTCTTCTTGCTCAACACCCCCGGTGGCGTGGTGAACCTCAAGGTGGGCGTCACGCGTCCGCATGACCGTGCAGATCGCATGACCAAAATTGCGACGGCCACGCCAAAGGGTGACTGTCCCCAGTGGAAGGCGTTCTTGAACGACGTGACCGGCGGCGACCTGCTTTTGCAGGAGTACTTGCAGCGCATGGCGGGCTACTGCCTGACCGGTGCAACCAGTGCCCATGCATTGTTCTTCCTGTACGGGACCGGCGCGAACGGCAAGTCGGTGTTCGTGAATACCTTAGCCAGCATCTTGGGCGACTACGCCACGAGCGCACCCATGGACACCTTCATGGATGCCCGGGGCGATCGTCACCCGACCGACCTGGCAGGTCTGCGCGGCGCACGCTTTGTGGCATCGGTCGAAACCGAGCAAGGCCGTCGCTGGAACGAGTCCAAGGTCAAGGCCATCACGGGTGGCGACAAGGTGTCGGCGCGTTTCATGCGCCAGGACTTCTTCGAGTACATCCCGCAGTTCAAGCTGCTGATCGCAGGCAACCACAAGCCCTCAATCCGCAACGTGGACGAGGCCATGAAGCGGCGTCTGCATTTGATTCCGTTCACGGTGACGATCCCGCCAGAGAGGCGTGACGGCAAGCTGACCGAGAAACTGTACGCAGAGCGTGACGGTATTTTGGCCTGGGCGGTCGAAGGGTGCCTCGCCTGGCAGCGCGATGGCCTGCGTCCACCCGAGTGCGTGGTATCGGCAACCGAAGAGTATTTCGAAGCGGAAGACGCCCTGGGTCAGTGGATCGAAGAGCGCTGCATTTTGAGCAAGACCCATCGCGAGGGCGTGTCGAATCTGTTTACCGATTGGCGTGAATGGGCCGAACGTGCTGGCGAGTACGTGGGCTCGATCAAGAGGTTCTCGGAGCTGATGTCGACCCGCAAGTTCGAGAAATGCCGAATGCATGGCGGTGCCCGCGCAATTTCGGGCATCAGTCTACGACCAAGACCTCATAGCGGTGGCGGCTACCCATACCGAGACGATTGAACCAAACCATGGTGACGGATTTGACAGGCTTACTGATTAACCCCTCACGCGTGCGCGCACACACACGATAGAGGAGTAACCGTGAAACCTGTCCAACCCGTCACCCGATCAAATTCTGGAGACGAAATGAACATGACGATTCTTGCCTTGGACTTGGGCACAACGACTGGCTGGGCCTTGATGTGTGCAGACGGTCAGATCACAAGCGGCAGCCAATCCTTCAAGCCTCAACGCTTTGAAGGTGGTGGCATGCGGTTCCTGAAATTCAAACGCTGGCTCACGGACGTGAAGCAATGCACCACAGGCATTGACCTGGTCGTGTTTGAAGAAGTACGCAGGCATGTGGGTGTGGATGCCGCCCATGCATACGGTGGCTTCATGGGCCAACTGACAGCCTGGTGTGAGCACCATCAGATCCCCTACGAAGGCATACCGGTCGGCACGATCAAGAAGCATGCTACCGGCAAGGGCAATGCAGGTAAGGAAGAAATGATCACAAGCGTTCAAGCGCGCGGCCATCAACCTGCAGACGACAACGAAGCAGACGCAATTGCACTGGCCTATCTGGCACGCGATCGTCAGACGACACAGGAGGCGTGAGATGAAAGTCCCAGCACAACCGTATCGCTGCGCTCTTGGCAAAGTGCAGCCTGTCGTGACAGATCTGGATGCCGTCAAGCGTTCAGGTTGGCGTGAGCAACACATCCTGGTTGTCTCAGATCAAGACGAACGGCTGGACTTCCTTGAGCGGGAGTTCATTCGTCGTATTGGCGAGCGCCTCTATGGTTCAGGAGGTAAGCATGGATAGAAAACCTATATGGGGCATGGATGATGTGGAAGCCCGGTTTCTTGACGCCGCTTATACGGCCTACCGACTTCCACCCGTCCGCGTTCAGGGTTACAACAATCCATGGATGTCACTGGCCATGCAAACACCCTCTCGTTACCCAGATACCGAGCGGGTGTACAGGCCAATGAGCCCAAGCCCTGAGGCAATTGAAAGAATGCTGGAGACCATGAAGTGGGTCCAATGGCTTGAGATAGACCAGAGGCATTTAGTCTGGATGCGTGCCAAGAGATATGGCTGGCATCAGATCGGTCGTCGATTTGCGTGTGACAGGACCACTGCTTGGCGACGTTGGCAACGAGCGTTGCAGACGGTGGCAGATCAACTCAACGCCTTGGGTATTTCACAGAGGAAATTAGAGGGAATTGGAGAGGTTGATATGTAGTGCGGGCGTGAGGTGGTGAGTGAGCGAATTTAGCCCTTGCAACAAATCATCCCATTTGAGCGTACATTTTCAGCTACGGTGTGGAAAGGAGTGCAAGACATTCCTTTCCACTTTTCATTTCTGCTTCCTGTTGGCGCATTCACTGCGATCAAGGGCAGCACTACTCCCCTGATTTGCTCATGAAACCCGAGATCCAAATGGTCCCGGTCGATTCGCTCATTCCGTATGCGCGAAACGCCCGCACCCACAGTGAAGAACAAATCGCCCAGATCGCTGCCAGCATTCGTGAGTTCGGCTGGGGCGCACCGATCCTGGTCGACGGCCAGAACAACGTGATCGCCGGTCACGGCCGCTTGCTGGCAGCCCGCAAGCTCGGTTTGCCCGAGGTGCCCGTCGTGCCGATGGATCACCTGTCCGACACCCAGCGCCGTGCCCTGATCCTGGCCGACAACAAGATCGGCGAGAACGCATCGTGGGAAGACGAGTTGCTTGGCATCGAATTGGCCGACCTGAAGGACGCCGGATTCGACCTGGGCCTGACCGGCTTCTCGCAAGAGGAGTGGGAGGCCCTGATCGCTGGCGAGGAAGCCACCAAGGATGGCCTGACCGATGAGGATGCCGTTCCCGAGGTGAGTGAGACGCCCATCTCCAAGACGGGCGATGTCTGGATCCTGGGCGAGCACAAGCTGCTGTGTGGCGACGCCACCAAGGCCGATGATTTCAAGGCCCTGCTGGGTGACGAACTGGTGGACATGACCTTCACCGATCCGCCCTACAACGTGAACTACGCCAACACGGCCAAGGACAAGATGCGTGGCAAGAACCGCCCCATCATGAACGACAACCTGGGCGACGGTTTCGGCAGCTTCCTGACGGACGCCTGCACCAACATCCTGACCCACACCAAGGGCGCGGTCTACATCGCGATGAGCTCTTCGGAGCTGGACACGCTGCAGTCGGCATTCCGCGCCGCAGGCGGTCGCTGGTCTACGTTCATCATCTGGGCCAAGAACACTTTCACGCTCGGACGCGCGGACTACCAGCGTCAGTACGAGCCCATCCTGTACGGCTGGCGCGACGGTGCCGATCACTTCTGGTGCGGTGCCCGTGACCAGGGCGATGTCTGGAACGTCAAGAAGCCACAGAAGAACGATCTGCATCCGACCATGAAACCGGTGGAACTGGTGGAGCGTGCAGTGCGCAACAGCAGCAAGACCCGCGACCTGGTCCTCGATCCCTTCGGTGGCTCGGGCTCCACGTTGATCGCCTGCGAAAAATCAGGACGCCGTGCCCGGCTCATCGAACTTGATCCAAAGTACGTCGACGTGATCGTCAAGCGTTGGGAGGAGTTCACCGGGAAAAAGGCAGTGCGGGTCGGTGACCAGGTGCCGGAGCAGGAACCCGCTCTGGAGCCTGTTTAACCCAGCCTAGCCACGTACCTCGGATAGTCCCCGCCAGACGGGTCGATAAACAGGTAGGGCCGACCAGGCGCGTGGATTTCCACGCACAGCCGGCCCTGCATGAAGTAGCCACCCTTGCCTTTGAGCCAGTCGCGCGACTTGGAGAGGTTCTTGGCGAAGCCATCGAATTCCTCCGGTTCCATTTCCCGGGTCTCGGTGACATAGACCACGTAATCACCCGTGGCGGCGATATCGGTGATGTCAGCGGGTTTGCGTCCAAAGGGCAGTCGGATGCTCAACTCTTCAACCTGCATCTCTTGGCCATCAAACGTTATGGTCAGAGGCTTGCGATCGATTGTGATGGTCATTGTTTTCATGGCTTGGCTCCTTGTCAGGCGACGCGGTAAACCCGCTGTCCACCAGCCTCCTTCGTCGAGGTGATCTCCAGGCCGAGCTTCTTCTTGAAGGCGCCGGCAAACGTTCCCCGGACCGTGTGTGGTTTATGCCGATGTCG
>Ga0222712_10000382_pt1 | contig 60580 bp, 81 predicted proteins | sample C33_657DmetaG_FD_165043 | JGI IMG/M metagenome (GOLD analysis project Ga0222712, IMG submission 165043) | Estuarine water microbial communities from San Francisco Bay, California, United States - C33_657D | ecosystem: Environmental > Aquatic > Marine > Unclassified | place: USA: California... | reverse complement strand
ACCAAATTTTGTATTGAATGCTAATTATGAATTAAGAAAAGAAACCAAAGATGATTACTCATATCCTGTTGATGGGTGGCATTGGTTTGATAGTGAAGATGATGCTAAAAATTATTTTGGAATAACTGATATTGTATAAATTTATAAATAACTAAAAGATATAAATATACAACTCCAATGGCTCAACCATCATCAAGAGCAGAGTTTACTGATTATTGTTTGAGAAAACTTGATGTAATAAATTTTGCATCCATCGTTTAAATAAATAATTAAAATAATAAGTTTCTATAATGTCCAAATCTCAACCATCTACGAGAGAGGAGTTAAAAGAATACTGCCTCCGTAGATTGGGAGCACCAGTATTAGAAATTAACGTCGATGATGATCAGATTGAAGACATCATTGATATGTCTCTTCAATATTTTAATGAGAGACATTTTGATGGTGTTGAGAAAATGTTTCTCAAGCACAAGATTACTCAAGCAGACGTAGATAGATTCCAAACCAGTAACACTAATACAACAGCACCTAACGGTGATGTGTGGGAAGAAAGAAATAATTACATCGAAGTGCCAGACCACATCATTGGTGTGGAAAGATTATTCTCTTTTGTTGCTTCCACTATTCGCGGTGACTTATTTGGTATCGAATATCAGATGTTTTTAAACGACCTCTATGCATTTGGGTCTCTTGATATTCTCAATTATTATATGACTAAATCATATCTTGAGACACTCGATATGGTTTTAAATACTGGTGCAATGATTCAATTACGTTACACCAAACGTCAGAATCGTCTTTACATTGATTACGAAGCAAAGAATATCACTAAGGATAGATGGATTGTTATTGAGTGTTATAGGGCACTTAATCCATCCGACCACGCAAAGATATACAATGATAGCTTCCTTAAGCGTTATGTAACTGCACAAATTAAAATGCAGTGGGGTCAAAACCTAATCAAGTTTAATGGAGTGCAACTTCCTGGTGGAGTCTCCATCAATGGAGAAAAGTTATACGAAGAAGGAAAAGCAGAGATTGCAGATATTGAATCCAGAATGCAATCAGAGTATGAGTTACCACCAAACTTCTTAATCGGATGATATGGCAAAGAGCGTATACTTTCCACAATACGGTGGGATATCTCCAGAGCAAACTCTAATCCAAGATTTAGTTGATGAGCAACTAAAGTTATTTGGGTCTGAAGTTTTTTACATTCCTCGCGTCATGTTGATTGACAGGTCGCTTGGTGATGTCGTCATGTCTCGCTTCAAAGAGGCATATATGATTGAAATGTATCTCGTCAACGTAGAGGGATTTGGAGCGCAGTCAGAATTCATTTCTAAGTTTGGTCTCAGAGTCACAGATGAAATTACATTTATCGTATCGCAACGTAGATGGGAAGATGTGGTAAGTAAAGCGATTACTACTACAGTTCCTCTTAGACCAAATGAGGGTGATTTAATTTACTTTCCTTTGACTGATGACTTTTACGAAATTAAATTTGTAGAAAGAGAATCTCCTTTCTATCAGTTAGGAAAGATTTACTACTTCACTATGACTGCTGAAATCTATGAAGCAGGTAACGCAATCTTTGAAACTGGAGATCCTAATCTAGATAGCATCAGTAGGAATAATCAAGATGCTTATATTTTCCCAGTATACTTTGAGGCTGGCGGCACTGGCAACTATATTCTACACGAAAAAGTTACTCAGACATACACACCAGCAAATTCAGTCACTCCTGTTACTGTAACTGCTACTGTTGCAGACTGGAATCCTGCTGAAAGATTACTTAAACTAACATATATAAATGGTAATTTAGTAGAAAACGTTGCCATCGAAGGAGAAGACAGTGGCGCTTCTTGGGTTGTTGATAACTTCTCAACTATTGATATTGACCTAGAAAATAATGACTTTGCTCAAAACAAATACTTTGAGGATTCTGGTGATGCAATTATTGATTTCACAGAGGGTAACCCATTCGGTGAGTTTGGCGATATTGGAGGATCATTCTGATGTTAGGTAATCATTTTTACCATTCATGTATTAAGAAAACAGTGGTTGCTTTTGGCACACTGTTTAATAATATTCAGGTAATTAAAAAAGACCCTCAAACTGGTGTTGAAATTGAGCGCCAGAAAGTTGCGATTGCATATGGTCCTAAGAATAAGTATCTCGCTCGTCTTGAGCAGAATCCTGATGTAGGTCGTAAAGTTGGTATTACATTACCAAGAATCTCATTTGAGATGACTTCGATGAATTATGATCCAGGTAGAAAGACCAGTCCCATTCAAAAGTATCTAAAAGAAGATGGGTCATCTGATTCTGTAAAGACTCAATACATGCCAGTGCCATACAACATTGGTTTTGAGTTAGGTATTATTGCAAAATCTCAAGATGATGCTTTGCAGATTGTTGAGCAGATTCTACCATACTTTCAACCAGCTTTCAATGTTAGCATTGAAATGATTCCAGAGATGGGAGAAAGTAGAGACATCGCTTATGTATTGAATTCTATTGATTACGAAGATGATTATGAAGATGACTTTATGGTAAGAAGAAGTATTGTTTATACTCTACAGTTTACTGCAAAGAGTTATCTATACGGTCCTGTTGTTAATGCTGAGGTTATTCGTAAGGCAACTGTTGAAACTTCTGTTGGCACTCTATCACAGCATAAGAGAACTGTAAGATATACAGTAGAGCCAGAAGCACTTGAAGATATCAATAATGATGGAGTAATAGATAACACTGATAGTCTATTACTCAACCCAGATGATGACTTTGGATTTAATGAAGGTATTGAGCTACTATGACAAAATTTGAAGATAATATGGAAGAGATTTTTGACATTGAAGTTTCATCAGAAAAAGCAGAGATTATTCCAACCGAAGAAAATCAAGACGCTGATAAGGACTACGAATATACCAGAGGTGAGTTATACAGGTTGATATCTAAGGGTCAGGAGGCGGTAGAAGGCGCTTTAGAGGTCGCTCAGGAGTCAGGGCACCCTAGAGCGTATGAGGTCGCTGTAAACGCTATGAAGCAGGTCTCAGACATGACTGACAAATTAATTGACCTACAGCAAAAGATGAAGAATCTGAATAAGGAAGAATCGAAAAAAGGTCCAACTTCTGTTACCAATAATGCTATTTTCTTAGGAAGCACTGCAGACCTACAGAAGATGTTGAAGCGTGGAAAAGTAGAGGAAGACTAAATAGAAAATAAACGTAATAGATAAATGATAGTCAAAGTATTAGCGTCTGAAACAGACCTAACAGCTGCTACTAATGTTGGTCTTGCCTCTGTAGTCCGTGTTAACAACACTGGGTCTGCTGCAGAATTGACTAGAAAAGATTCTAGTGGCAATACGATTGGCACAGTTACCATCGCAGCAAATGAAGTTATCTACTTAGAGAAAGAATCTTCTGATACACTTGAAGGTGGTGCTGCATTCAAAGCAGTTAAAGTTGCATATTCAAACTAATGGCACAGTATAGTAAGCATTACGAAGATTTCCTACCACAGGAAAAAACAAACTTTGAGGTAGTGATGATTGCCGATAACTTCGGTAATCTTACTGCTGGCACAGGTTCTACTGCTGCCGATGCTTTCGGTCGCTTAAGAGTTGCTGAACCATTTACTCTTGGTGACTATAAGCATCTTTATGCTTTAGATCCAAACTTCCTCGATAAAAATGGTAATGGTGGAACTATAACTTTTGATGTCAATAAAGCGATGGGGACATTAGCAACCTCATCAAATACTGCTTCATATGCTATTCACCAATCAAAGTTTTATCATCATTACCAACCAGGAAAATCACAACTAATCTTTAGCTCAATCAACTTTGGTTACGCTCAACAGAATGTAACCAAAAGAACTGGATACTTTGATGACAGAGATGGTATTTACTTTGAGCAAGTTGGTAGCAATACATCCAACGGAACAGATAAAGGAACTCTAAATTTTGTAATTCGCTCATACACTAGTGGCGGTGCTAGTGAAGCAGATGTAGGAACTTACAAAAGAAGAGTGTCGCAATCAGAATGGAATATTGATCCTTGTGATGGAACTGGTCCTTCAAAGTTCAACCTTGATATTTCAAAAACTCAGTTAGTTTATATTGACTTCCAGTGGTTGGGAGTTGGTAGAGTTCGTTGTGGTTTCGTTCATAACGGTCAGATTATTTTAGCACACGAATACTACCACTCTAATGTGCTACCAGAAGTTTATATGTCTAATCCAAATCTTCCAATAAGATGTGAGATTAGAAATACTGGCACTACAACTGGTGGTTCTATGGATCAAGTTTGTGCCACTGTAATGTCAGAAGGTGGATATGTAGAAAGTGGTATTGATTGGGCAGTTACATCTGGTGCTGCCAGAAGCACCAAAACTCCTGGCGGAACAAGATTTCCTATATTGGCAATCCGCTTGAAAAATACTTTCCAGTCATATCCAAATAGAATAACAGTAAGACCAAATACTTTGGGGATATATGCTAAAACAAATGATTGTTACTATGAATTGATTAAAATTCCTAGTGCTTCACAACTAACAACTACATTAAATAGCGGTGTCTTAACTTGGACTTCTGCTGATACAAGCAGCGGAGTTGAGTATTGTGTGAATGCTGAAGCTATTACTGGTGTTGTAGATGTTATGGCAACTGGTATTGCTACTGCTGGATCATCACAAAATTCTATGACACCAGTAGAATCTGGCATATTAACAAAAGCGAAGAAAAATATTATTGTTCAGAATATAGATTCTAATGATTCTGAAGTGTTTATTGTTGCTATCAAAACTATTAGCACTGCTGGTAACGCTGTTGCTGATGCCGCCTGCACTCTTCAATGGAGGGAGATTTACTAACAATTTACATAACTTAAGTAATTATTGTAACTTGACAAACATTCCGTATCCTATATAATAACATTACCGTCTCAAGGTAAGACACATGGATACTAAAACCTGCCCTAAATGTGGGGCTTGCTGGATTGGTGGGCAACACTACTGGGCTGGCACAAACAAGAAAGGAAACGAAACTGAGTTAGCGAGTTTGGTTTGCGACAAATTTGGTGATGACTCTTGCATCAATCCAGCACAAGGCACCACGAAAGGTGATGGGTGGGAAAAGAGGTTAAATAGTATGGAAGAAATTGATAAGGATATAAGAAGAGCAAATGAGTGATGCTGTTTATTTGGGAAACCCAAATCTAAAGAAAGCCAACACACCGATAAATTTTACAAAGAAGCAGATTCAAGAATTTATCAAGTGTAAGGACGACCCAGTTTATTTTACAAAAAATCATATTAAGATCGTTTCTTTGGATGAGGGTCTAGTCCCATTCAAGATGTGGGATTTCCAAGAGAAGTTAATTAGTAACTTCCACGAAAACAGATTCAATATTGCAAAATTACCAAGACAGACAGGTAAATCAACAACCGTTATTTCCTACCTGTTGCATTATGCGCTGTTCAATGATAACGTAAAGATTGCTATTCTGGCAAACAAAGCAGAGACCTCAAGAGAATTATTATCTCGTCTGCAACTTGCTTATGAGAATTTACCCAAGTGGATGCAGATGGGTATTGTAGCGTGGAATAAAGGGTCAATGGAATTGGAGAATGGCAGTAAAATTATCGCCGCTTCAACATCATCTTCTGCTGTGAGAGGAAACTCTTTCAACATCATCTTCCTGGACGAATTTGCGTTTATTCCAAACCACATATCAGAGCAATTCTTCAGCTCTGTGTATCCTACTATTTCATCTGGTAAGACCACAAAAGTTATTATCATTTCTACCCCACAGGGTATGAATATGTTTTATAAACTGTGGCACGATGCTGAGCGTGGGAAGAATGGTTACGTGCCTCTGGAAGTGCATTGGTCTCAGGTGCCTGGTAGAGACCAGGCGTGGAAAGAAGAAACAATTAGAAACACTTCAGAGAGACAGTTTACACAAGAGTTTGAGTGTGAATTCTTAGGGTCGGTTGATACTCTTATTTCAGCATCCAAACTTCGCTCGATGGTTTATGAAGATCCTGTGCAGGATAACGGCAAGGGTCTTAAAGTATATGAGAAAGTCCAGGAAGATAAAGATTATATCATAACTGTTGATGTTTCGCGTGGCACCAACAATGACTATTCAGCATTTGTTGTGTTTGATATTACATCTCTGCCCTGGAGAGTGGTTGCAAAGTATCGCAATAATGAAATTAAACCTATTCTATTTCCAAGTATTATAGACCAAGTTGCCAAGAATTACAATAAGGCATACATTCTAATTGAAGTTAACGACATTGGTGAGCAGGTAGGAAATATTCTTCACTACGATTTGGAGTATCCAAATGTCCTTATGTGTGCGATGCGTGGTCGTGCAGGACAGATTGTTGGACAGGGATTCTCTGGTGCAAAGTCTCAACTTGGATTGAAGATGTCTAAAGTGACTAAGAAAGTGGGATGCTCAAACCTCAAGACATTAATCGAAGATGATAAGTTACTCATTCCAGATTATGAGATTATCAGTGAGCTTACCACATTCATTCAGAAGAATCAATCCTTTGAAGCAGATGAAGGACATCACGATGACTTAGTAATGTGTCTAGTCTTGTTTGCTTGGTTAGCAGTGCAACCTTACTTCAGAGAGATGACAGATAATGATGTGAGAAAACGCATCTATGAAGAGCAAGCAAATCAGATTGAGCAAGACATGTCTCCGTTTGGTTTTATTGTGGATGGATTTGAAGATGAAGAAACGAAGTTTGTTGATGAATATGGAGATGTCTGGCATCTCGATGAGTATGGTGATGTAGCCCCAGAAGTATCATACATGCTTGGATACTAATGAATATACAGGATCAGGTATCACTAGAGCATTTGCTTTTCCGAGACAGAGAGTGCTCTGTGTGTGGAGAAGTCAAAGATTTGATATCTGATTATTATCTTATTAGAAAATCAAAACCCCACCGTCCATCTTCATATTCATATGAATGCAAAGATTGTGCTGTGTTAAGAGTGCGTAAAAAGAGGCAATCGAATTCGTGGGAATATCCTGACTGGTGAAGAGTTCCTGCGTGGTTCGTGCATTTTTTGCCTTTTTGAAATACTCGTTTTCCTAAATATTTGTAGATTAAAAATGACTCTATAGGGAGATAAACATGGCGGGTCAAGTATCACCTGGAATTGTATTAAGAGAGCGTGACTTAACCAACTCAGTAGCTGTAGCAACTCAGTCTAATACTGCTGCTCTAGTAGGTGCCTTTGAAAAGGGACCAGTTGGCACAATCACTTCTATTACTACAGAAAGAGAATTAGTAGACACGTTTGGTAGACCAAACAATAGCAACTATGAAGATTGGTTTGTTGCTTCAACATTCCTCTCATATGGCGGTCAACTTCAAATCGTAAGAGTAGAAGATAGCGCACTTAAGAATGCTGCAACTGAAGTAACTGGCACTTCTAGCGATGCAACTAAACTACCAGTAGAAAACGTTGCTGGTTTTAGTGTTGGAAACATTGTTAAAGTAGACAATGAGTATTTTGAAATCACTGCAGTAGATACTTCTGCAGAAACTTTAACTGTAAACAGAGCACAACTCGGAAGCAGTGCAGCAAACCACGATATTCTTTCCACTGTAACTAAGTGGGAATTAGCAGTAGATGGTGGTTATGCTGGCGCAGTTACCGCAGAAACTCTAGACACTACAGAGAAAATCATCACCCTAGATACCACTGCTGGTCTCAGTGTTGGTGATTATGTAGAAATTGGTAGTGAGTTTATCTACGTAGAATCTGTAGAAGAAAATAACATTGTCGGCATTAGAGGAGCACTTGGCACCACAGCTGCTACCGCTGTTTCTGGTGCTGCTGTAGTTAGATATACTTTCTCTGCTACGGCAACAGCAACCTCACTAGTTAATGCATACCCAGTTATCTCTGGCACTACTGCTCCTCTAATCAGATCTTTCTCTGATTTTGAAGCAAACGAAGGAACTTATGTATTCAAGTTTGCTGCAAGAACTGCTGGCACTTGGGGTAACTCACTCAAGGTTTCTTGGGTAGATGGGTCAGTTAGTGACTCCGCTTATGCAAACCTAGAGTATGCTCCTTCAGCAAGATGGGCTGGTTTAGCAGGAAAGCCTGCTAGTGCAGATAGCGTCCACGTAGCAGTGATTGATGAGGATGGTGCAGTCACTGGCACTCCTGGTGCTCTTCTAGAAACATTCCTCTATGCTTCTAAGACTTCAACTTCAGTCAACGCAGAAGGTGAGTCAAACTACTATGTAAATCTCATCAACAGAAGATCACGTTACGTATACGCAAAGGCACTCGTTTCAACTGCAACTGGTGCTTTATCTCTCGGTAATGGTATTGATGCATACCAAACTGTTTTATCGAATGTAGAAAACGCTCTCAATCTCTTCGCGGATACTGAGCAAATTACAATCGACTTTATTCTCGCTGGTGGCAGCATCGCTTATGGTGGTTCGCCAAGAGAATCAACAAAGACAAAAGCACTCAAGTGTATCGAGATTGCTTCTGCTAGAAAAGATTGTATCGCATTCGTATCACCTTACAGAAACTTTGTAAGTCTCTCAAGCACTGATGCACAGAGAGATGCAATCATCGAATTCTTCGACCTTCTAACAAGCAGCTCCTACGCCGTATTTGATAGCGGTTATAAGTATATCTATGACCGCTACAACGATGTATATCGTTATATTCCTTGCTGTGCAGACGTTGCTGGTCTATGTGTCCAGACTTCAGAAAATCTAGAAGACTGGTTCTCACCTGCAGGTCTCAACAGAGGAAACCTAAGAAACGCTGTTAAGCTAGCATATACCCCAACTAAGGGTGATAGAGATAAGCTTTATCAGAAGAGAATCAATCCAATCGTTGCATTCCCTGGTTCTGGTATTGTCTTATTCGGTGATAAGACTGCTCTTGCACAACCAAGCGCATTTGATAGAATCAACGTCCGTCGTTTATTCTTAGCACTAGAGAGAAGAGTTGGTCAACTAGCAAAGAGCGTATTGTTTGAATTAAACGACGCAACAACCAGAGGATCTTTCTTCACCAATACTAATTCATTCATGGAAGAAGTTAAGGCAAAGAGAGGTGTTACTGATTTCCTTGTTGTTTGTGATGAGACGAATAACACTCCTGACGTTATCGACAGAAATGAATTCGTTGCTGAAATTTATGTGAAGCCAGCAAGGTCGATTAATTACATCACCATTACTTTTGTTGCTACAAGGACTGGTGTTTCCTTCTCCGAAGTAACTGGTCAAGTTTGATAAAATACCATAAATTTTATTCATCACAGAGGTAACAAAAAATGTATAACAGCAGCGTATCAGAATTTTTATCCAAGGTAAAACAAGGTTCTAAGAATAATCTATTCTTAGTATCCTTCGCTTACCCACAAAATCTACCTGGGGTGCCAGCAGACGCTAGTTTAGCAGATGTCCTTTGCAAGGCAGCTGCTCTACCAGCATCAAATTTAGGTGTTATTGAAGTTCCTTACAGAGGAAGAACAGTAAAGATTGCTGGAGACCGTACCTTCGATACATGGACTGTCACATTCATCAATGATAGAAACTTTGAAATCCGTCACGCTATGGAAGCTTGGATGGAGTCAATTAACTCCCACGAGCCAAACACGGCAGACAGATTCGTGCCAGAATACAGTGGACAGGGTTATCTTGCTGACCTCACGGTTAAGCAGTTGGAAAGAGATGGTGGACCTACTGGTTCTATTCTCAGAGAATACAACCTCAAGGGTTGCTTCCCAACTAATATCTCTCAAATCGATCTTGCTTATGATAGCAATGACCAGATTGAAGATTTCACGGTTGAATTCCAACTCCAGTACTGGACAGCAAACACCGCGAATCCTTCGTTGGTTGACGGAGCATCGAAGGGAACAATCAACTAAATAGTAAGATAACAAAGTGATTTTTAAAAAATGAGTCAACTATTTGGTTTCTCAATTAATGGCGGGACTTCCAAACCAAAAGGACAGTCCCCCATTCCACCAAACGCCGATGATGGAGTAGCTACCGTTGCTGGTGGCTACTTCGGTCATTATGTGGATATAGAAGGCGTAGCGCGTAATGAGTTTGATCTCATTAGGCGCTATCGTGATATGGCGTTGCATCCAGAAGTAGATTCTGCTATCGATGAAATCGTAAACGAAGCAATCGTTAGCGACGAAAATCAATCTGCAGTTTCTATCGAGTTATCCAACTTAGAAGTTGGAGAACCAATCAAAAGAAAAATTCGTGAAGAGTTTGATTATATCAAAAAACTTTTAAGTTTTGATAAGAAGGCACATGAGATTTTTCGCAATTGGTATATCGACGGAAGAGCATATTATCATAAAGTCGTAGACCTTGCAAATCCTAAGGGAGGTATTACAGAGCTTCGCTACATCGACCCCCTTAAGATTAAGAAAGTAAAGCAAAGAATACAGCAAAGAGAGAAAGAAAAAGCAATGCTTGCTGATAATCAACCATCAGCAGAAGCATATGATTATGGAGAGTTTATAGAATATTACCTCTATAATCCAAAAGGATTTATTTCTTTTGCAGGAGGTCCAGACCCAATGCAAGGTGGAGTAAAAATTGCAGCAGATTCTGTTGTTTATGCTCCATGTGGTTTGATGGATTTAAACAAGAAGATGAATCTAAGTTATCTTCACAAGTCTATCAAAGCACTCAATCAACTTCGCATGATTGAAGACAGTCTTGTTATCTATAGATTGTCCCGTGCTCCAGAGCGTAGAATTTTCTACATCGATGTAGGTAATCTACCTAAGGTGAAAGCAGAGCAATATCTCCGTGAAGTGATGAATCGTTATCGCAACAAACTTGTATACGATGCAAGCACTGGAGAGATTCGTGATGATAAAAAGCATATGAGTATGCTTGAGGACTTCTGGCTTCCTCGTCGTGAAGGTGGCAGAGGCACCGAAATCACTACACTTCCTGGTGGTCAAAATCTTGGTGAGTTGAAAGACGTAGAGTATTTCCGCAAGAAACTTTACAATTCTCTCAACCTTCCACCTTCAAGATTAACTGATGATAACAAGTCATTTAATTTAGGAAAGACTACTGAGATTCTAAGAGACGAATTAAAATTTACAAAATTTGTTGCTCGTCTCCGCAAGAAGTTTGCTTTCGTTTTTCATGATATTCTCAAGACTCAACTAGTCCTAAAAGGTGTTATCACCCCAGAAGACTGGGAAGACATGGAAGAAAACATTCAGTATGACTTCCTGTTTGATAATCATTTCACCGAACTTCGTGATGCAGAATTAATGAATTCTCGTCTGGATGTATTGATGAAGTTAGATCCTTTTGTTGGTAAATACTATTCAATCGAATGGACACGCAAGAATGTATTGCGTCAGTCTGATGTTGAATTTGAAGAAATCGACAAGCAAATGGCACAGGATATCAAGTCTGGTATGACTCCAGACCCAGTGCATACTAACCAGATGAATGCTAAGGCACTGGAATTATCGGCAACTCCGCCACCACCTCCAGCTGCACCAGCACCAAAAACATCGTCTGGAAGTAGTAATTCCGATAAATAATTAGTAAAAACTAAATCACATGGAAACTATTGACATTATCAATGCCATCGCAAGTGGCAATAAGATCGATGCTATCGATAAAATTAACGATCATCTGTATGCGAAAGCAGCAGAGAATATGAAATCTTATAAAGAGATTTTAGCAAAATCTTTCTTTGCTGATGCAGAGGAAGAAACAGTAGAGAATGAAACTCAGGAAACAGGTACAGAAGAATGAAACTAATCACCGAGAGTATTGAGGACGTACAAGTTCTCGTTGAAGAATCAAACGGCAAAAAAAATCTTTACATTGAAGGGGTATTCCTTCAAGGAGATATCAAAAACCGCAACGGTCGTGTATATCCTTTTAGCGTATTAGAGCGCGAAGTCGGAAGATACAACGAAAGTTATGTTGCTGCTGGTCGTGCTCTCGGTGAGCTAGGTCATCCTGATGGTCCTACCGTAAACCTCGATAGAGTTTCGCATAAGATTGTTTCACTCAAAGCAGAGGGAAGCAACTTCATTGGTAAGGCACAAATCCTTTCAACTCCAATGGGTAACATTGCAAAGTCACTCCTAGAGTCAGGAGTGAAGCTTGGAGTTTCTTCAAGAGGTATGGGGTCCATCGAAGAAAAGAATGGTGCCAATTATGTCCGCGATGATTTCATGCTTGCTACCGCAGCTGACATCGTGGCAGACCCTTCCGCACCTGATGCATTTGTGAATGGAATCATGGAGGGAAAAGAATGGGTATGGGACAACGGAATTCTAAAGGAATCGAAAGTTGCTAAATACCAAAGATATATTTCCGAGTCAACTCGTAAAAATATTGAAGAGAGATCTCTCAAGGTCTTTGAGGATTTCTTGTTTAATTTATAAAATTAATAAATAATCATAGAATAAATGTATAACTGTACAGGGGAAACCAAAGATGTCAGATATGTTAAACGAAAAGTTTGAAGAATTTATTGCTGAAGCAGGTGATCCTATGCCATCGGTGGGTGCCGCTGTTGTGCCTGGGAGTCCTGTTGCTAGTGGATATATGCAACCAGTAACGGGGCAGACAAACACAGCAGTAAATGCTAGAGCAGCAGGCGGACGCGATCCAATGCCAACAGTGCCAACTTCGGTTGTGCCTGGTCAGTCTACTGAAGATGATGGTGGTTCAACATTCGAGAAGCCAGAGGGAGAGGATAATCCTGGTGCAAAGGCTTCTAATCACAATAAGAAGGTTGCAGATGGTCACGTAGTACGTGACAACCATCAAGACCCCGCCCCTGTAGTTAAGTCATCAGGTTATCAAATTCCTGGTGGTCCTAACAATACCAAAGTATTTGGTATGGAAGAAATCGATTACTCATCTGATGATGACATCGAAGCTCTTGTAGAAGGAGAAACAATCACTGATACTTTCAAAGAGAAAGCAAAGACTATCTTTGAAGCTGCTGTTAAAGCAAAAATCAATGAGCAAGTTTCCTTCATTCAAGCACAGTATTCTACTAGATTAGCAGAAGAAGTTGAAGCAGTTAAGGTTTCTCTTGCTGAGAAGGTAGACGAAACCCTCAACTACGCTATCCAAAATTGGTTAGAAGAAAACGTAGTTGCTATCGATGCAGGTCTCAAGCTAGAAATCGCTGAGAACTTCATCAAGGGTCTCAAAACAGTCTTTGAAGAAAACTATCTCGATATTCCTGACGACAAAGTTAATGTTGTCGAATCAATGAATACCGAGCTTTGTGAAATGGAACAGCGCCTAAACGAGCAGGTTGAGCGCAACATTGAATTAAATAATCGTCTTGCTGGTTTTAACAAGACCGTAATCCTAAATCAAATTTCTGAAGGTCTCGCTGATACCCAGAAAGAAAAGCTAGCTTCACTAGCAGAAGGTGTTGAGTTTGTTTCGGAAGATAACTTCCGTGAGAAGCTTGTCACTCTTAAGGAATCATATTTCCCTAAGACTGTCGCTAAAGAAGTAGTTGATGAGACACCAGTAGAGGGAGAGGGACAAGAAGTGTCACCTCAAATGCAAGCCTACATGGCAGCAATCGCTCGCTGGTCTTGATATAAATAATTTATCCTAATTTTTCCAAACATCCAAACGGAGTTAAAAATGTTTAACGCAGAAATGTTACAGGAAAAGTGGGCACCCGTTCTCAATCATACAGGAGTCTCCGAGATTTCTGATGCTCATAGAAAGGCTGTTACCGCTGTCCTCCTAGAAAACCAAGAAAGATTCATGCGCGAAGAGCGTGGCGTCCTTAATGAGGTTGCCGTTAACTACGCTGGCGCAACCAACATGACTGGTGCTGCAGCATCGACTGGCGCTATCGCTGGTTTCGATCCTGTCCTCATCAGCCTAATCCGCAGAGCAATGCCTAACCTCGTTGCTTATGATATCTGCGGCGTTCAACCAATGAGCGGTCCTACTGGTCTCATCTTCGCTATGAAGGCTAAGTATGATGACCAAGGCGGCGAAGAGGCACTCTACAACGAGCCTGATGCAGGTTTCTCAGGTGGTTACGGTGCTTACTCAGTACGCAACCAAGGTGGTACAGGCGGCGACATGGAGGGCAACAACCCTGCAGTCCTTAACGATACCGTTGCTGGTAAGTATGAGCTTGGCAGCAAGATGACCCGTGCTCAGTCTGAGCAACTCGGTGAAGCTGGTTATGCCTTCCGTGAGATGGCATTCAGCATCGAAAAGACTTCAGTAACCGCCAAGTCACGCGCTCTCAAGGCTGAATACACCCTAGAGCTTGCACAAGACCTCAAGGCAATCCACGGTCTTGATGCTGAGCAAGAGCTTGCTAACATTCTCTCTTCAGAGATTCTTGCTGAAATCAACCGCGAAATCATCCGCACCGTTTATTTCGTTGCTAAGAAAGGTGCTCAGCACAACGTTGCTACACCTGGCGTATTTGACCTCGATGTTGATTCCAACGGTCGTTGGATGGCTGAGAAGTTCAAGGGTCTTCTATTCCAGATTGACCGCGACGCTAATGCTATCGCTCAGGAAACCCGCAGAGGTAAGGGCAACTTCATCATCTGCTCAGCAGACGTTGCTTCAGCTCTCAACCTAACTGGCGCTCTCGATTACGCTCCTGCTCTCAGCACTTCAATGAATGTTGATGACACTGGTAACGTATTCGCTGGCACCCTCAACGGTCGCGTTAAGGTCTACATCGATCCATTCGGTGGTCCTTCTTACACCCAAGGTACTGCTTCTAAGCACTACTATGTAATGGGTTATAAGGGCACTTCACCTTATGATGCTGGTCTATTCTACTGCCCATACGTTCCTCTCCAGATGGTTCGTAGCATTGGTCAGGACACCTTCCAGCCTAAGATTGGATTCAAGACTCGCTACGGCATGGTCGCTAACCCATTCGTTACCACTGATGGTCAGTATGGTTCAGCACCTGCTGGCGAGGCAATGAATGCCAACAGCAACCAGTACTACAGAAGAGTACAAATCACCAACATCAACTGATACAGTCTGATAGTTGTAGAGACCTCCCGAAAGGGAGGTCTTTTTTTATACCTAAATAAAAATAAAACACTATGGCACAATCCAAGTGGTATTCAGAGCAACCTAAAAACAGAAACTTTCTAGCTCCAGTTGGATTCAAAATGGACCTAGATATTTTCAATGGTGTTGATTTCTTCTGTCAAAGAGCAAACATTCCAGACATGTCACTTCCTTTTACAGAAGTGCCAACTCGTTTCAGAAGTTTTCCTATTGCTGCTGCGGGTGGAATACAAACAGGAGACTTGAATCTAACCTTCATCATTGACGAAGACCTACATAATTATATGACAATTCACAATTGGATTAAAAAGAATGGATTATATGAAGAGCATAGTGATTCAGAAGCAGAATATTCCAACGGAAGATTGGAAATAACTACAAGTAATTTTAACATCGCTGCATACGTATTCTTTGAAAATTTATTTCCCATCTCACTTTCTGATGTAAGGTTTGATGTTGGTGATACCGACCAAGAATACTTCACAGCAGATGTAACTTTTAAATACTCAATGTTTGAATTGCGAAACGTATTGAATAAAAAATTATGAAATTTGACGACTTGAAAATTCTTTTTAATCATGTTAAATCAGAATGGGAAGTAGACAGTAAAATTGACTTCCAGTTTAAATCAAAACAATATTCAGCGGACCTAGCACAAATCTCGCTAGACATTCCTTATCAACACAATAAATATTTAAACTTCTACAACGATTTCTCCACAGAGAAGACCGCTCTGGAATTCCAGTATCGTATGAAGTTAAAACAGAAAAGAGAATATTACCAGGGGGAAGCAGACCCAGAGGTGTACAAAGAAAAACCTTTTGGACAATCCATTAAAACATCCGAGAAGATGAAAGTATATTTGGAAGCGGATGAGGATTTAATTAACATTGAGATGAAAATAGAGTTTATTAATAAGGCACTTTTCTTTTTGGATAATATTCTTAAGATGATTTCCAACAGAAGTTTCCAGATTAAAAACGCTATCGAGTGGGAGAAATTTATTAACGGTAGCACCTAATGAGTAAATTGGTAGTAAAGAAAAAGAATGAAGTATTCCTACAGATAACTGCTGAACCAGGAATACACATGGAGCTGTCAGACTACTTTACGTTTGATGTGCCTAATGCAAAATTCATGCCACTCTATCGAAATAAGATGTGGGATGGGAAGATTCGTTTGTATTCTCCTGGCACAGGTGAATTGTATTGTGGACTGACAGACCACTTAAGAGAGTGGGCATCTTTCAAAAACTACCAACTATCTTTTGAAGACAACAAATTCTATGGTCATGTTGACGATAAAGATGAGTTAGTGTCTTTAGAAGGTGTCAAGTATTTCATGAATAAAATTTGTGTAAAACACAAACCTAGAGATTATCAATACAAAGCAGTTTACGAAGCTCTCAAGAATCACAGAAAACTTTTGCTGTCTCCAACAGCATCAGGAAAGTCTCTGATGATTTATTCTCTGGTAAGATATTATGTTGCTAATCACAAACGTATTCTTATCATTGTGCCTACCACATCTCTTGTAGAGCAAATGTATTCTGATTTTGCAGATTACGGTTGGGATGTAGAGGAGCACTGCCATAAAGTCTATGGCGGTAAGGATAAGAATACAGATAAAGAAGTTGTCATTTCTACATGGCAATCAATTTATAAGTTTCCTAAAAGATACTTTGATGACTTTGAATGTGTAATTGGTGATGAGGCACACCAGTTTAAGTCTAAGTCACTGACTGGCATCATGACAAAGTTACATCAAGCTAAGTATCGTTTTGGATTTACTGGCACACTCGATGGGTCTGCTACACACAAATGGGTGCTTGAAGGATTGTTTGGTCCATGTGCTCAAGTAACAAAAACAGATAAGTTAATTAAAGAAGGACACTTAGCAGAATTCCAAATCAAAATCCTTCTACTGAATCACGAACCTCAAATGTTTTTCACTTATCAAGAAGAGATTGATTACTTAGTTGCACACAAGAAAAGAAATAATCTCATTAAGAATCTTGTCAAAGATTTAAAAGGAAACACTCTTGTGTTGTTTAACTATGTTGAGCGTCACGGTATGCCTTTATACGAAAGCATAAATAATACTATAGGCAAAGACCGAAAGGTATTCTTTGTTTACGGTGGGGTGGATACTGAAGAAAGAGAAGAGATTAGAAGTATTACTGAGCGGGAAAAAGACGCTGTTATCATTGCTTCTTACGGTACATTTAGCACTGGCATCAACATTAAAAATCTACACAATGTTGTGTTTGCTTCTCCATCTAAATCAAGGGTAAGAAATTTACAATCGATTGGTAGAGTCCTCCGTAAAGGAGAGGGAAAAGAGTTAGCAACTCTTTATGATATCGCAGATGATATCTCAGAAAAACCTCATAAAAATTATACCCTCAAGCACTTGGAAGAGAGAATTAAAATTTATCAAGAAGAAAACTTTAAGTATGAAATTATAAAAATTAACATAGGATAATTATGGAAGAAGAATTCTATGCATCAATAAAATTAATGTCGGGTGAAGAAATAGTAGCCAAGGTTTCGTATGATGCAGACGAAGATGTATTGATTGTTGAAAATCCTCGTTTAGTAAATATTGTTGAAATGAAACGAGGCAAGTCAGGAGTAAAAGGTTTTACTTTTGAAACCTGGATGGCAGCAACTTATGATGAAATGTTTATTATTAAAAAAGACCACATCATAACAATCACTGAACTCGATTCAAAGATTCAGAAATTTTATGAGAGGTCACTATCAAAAGAAAATGGAAATGATGAATCCACTAAAGTAGATATTAGAAATCAAAGAGGATATCTATCATCGATTAAAGAAGCTCGTAAGTCTTTAGAAGATATATTTAATAGAAGCTAATAACACCTTTGAAACTCGACATCGTTAATTATACATGGAATCAGGGGGGTCTGTCAAGCCCCCTTGCTTTTTGTTTATACCTGTGTTACAATAAGCACAAAGGATATTGGTAAAATGGCAAAAAGAAAAACAGAAAACTATGTAAACAACAGAGACTTCTTAGATGCCTTGATGGTTTATCGTAAAGAAGTTGCTGCTGCTGTGGCAGAGGGAAACCCAAAACCCCGTGTGCCTCCTTACATTGGTGAATGTTTTCTTAAGATTGCTACCCACTTATCATACAAACCTAACTTTGTCAACTACATGTTTAGGGAAGATATGATTTGTGATGGTATTGAGAACTGCTTAACTTACATTCATAACTTTGACCCAGAAAAGTCAACTAATCCTTTTGCCTATTTTACTCAAATCATCTACTTCGCTTTTCTCCGCCGTATTTCTAAAGAGAAAAAGCAACTAGAAATCAAAACCAAAATCCTTGAGAAGTCAGGGTTTGATGAAGTATTGTATACAGACAGTTACACTGGTGATATGGCTGGTTATAATAGTAGTCATTCCGATATGAATAGTATCAAAGAGTCCCTTGAAATGAGATCTAAACGATGACAGTAGCATTGATTACAGACCAACATCTTGACGGGAGGAAAGGCAGTGTCGCTTTTTGGGAATACTTCAAAAAATTCTATGACGAAGTATTCTTCCCTACCCTTGAAAAATATGGAATCAAAACTGTTATCGATCTCGGTGACACGTTTGATAATCGGAAGGGCATTGATTTTAATGTTTGGAATCGTGTTAGGCAGCATTACTTTCAACGTCTTGAAGATATGGGTATCTTCGTTCACATGATTCTTGGTAATCATTGCACCTACTACAAGAATACCAACGAGATTAACTCACCTGATTTACTACTCAAGGATTTCAGTAACATCGAAGTTTACTCTCGCCCAGAGACAGTGATGATTGAGGGCACGAAGATTCTTATGCTGCCCTGGATTAACTCTCAAAACTATGAAGAGACCATGAAGCATATCGAAGATACTGGTGCTGAGATTGCAATGGGTCACTTGGAGCTTAATGGTTTTGAAGTTACTCCTGGTATGAAAATGGAGCATGGTATGAGTGCTGACATCTTCAGTAAGTTTAAGCAAGTATTCTCTGGTCACTATCACCACAAGTCTTCCAAAGGAAACATCACTTACTTAGGTAATCCTTACCAGATGTTTTGGAATGATTATAAAGACGAAAGAGGATTCCATCTCTATGAACCGAAGACAAACAAACTTGCTCGTATCAAAAATCCTTTCGAGATTTTCCAGAAAATCTACTATAATGATTCTACTGGTTCTCATCTCAGCTTCGATACCAGTGAGTGTGCAAATACTTTTGTCAAGATTATCGTAGAAGATAAGAAAGACTATCTAGAGTTTGAAAAGTTTGTTGACGAAGTATTTGCTACTCAACCACATGATGTAAAAATCATCGAGACTTTAGTGAATGATGTCTTTGTTGAAGATGAAGAAGTTACGGAAGTTAAAGACACTCTCACTCTTCTCAATGAATACATTGATGAGGTAGAGTTAACCGTTGACAAAAACAAACTAAAAGGTATCATGAAGTCCCTATATATTGAGAGCTGTGAGGTAGTATGAATGTTTCTAATCTGCCTGAAGGACCAACCAGAGGGAGTATACTCTGTCATATCTGAAGAAGGAGAGCATGTAATTTTTTTCTTTGAGGAAGAAGAAGATGCTGAAAGATATCTAGGAATGCTGGAAGCGAATGATGACAGTGAGCTACCAGATTTGGATATCGTAGAAGTAGATATTGACATCGCATCCAAAGTGTGCGAAGATAAGGGATACTGCTATACTGTAGTGACTCCAGATGACGTTGTAGTGCCACCAAAAGATTTATGATTGTTTTTAAAACTATACGATGGAAAAACTTTTTGTCTACTGGCAATCAGTTTACTGAAGTTTCCCTCACTGATACCAAAAGTAGTTTGATTGTTGGAGCTAATGGTGCTGGTAAGTCAACCATTCTGGATGCTCTGACATTTTCACTATTTGGAAAACCTTTTAGGAAGATTAACAAACCTCAACTACTCAACTCTATTAATCAATCCGATTGTGTTGTAGAAATCGAATTTGATATTGGTAGAAATAAATATAAAGTAATTCGTGGTATCAAACCAAATAAGTTTGAAGTTTATCAGAATGGAGCATTGCTCGACCAAGATGCATCTGCTGTAGACCAGCAAAAACATTTTGAGCAAACTATTCTGAAGATGAATTACAAATCATTTACTCAGATTGTGGTGCTTGGGTCATCGACCTTTGTGCCTTTTATGCGTCTTCCATTGGCAGCTCGTAGAGAAATCATCGAAGACATTCTTGACATTCAAATCTTCTCAACAATGAATGTCAATCTCAAAGAGAAAATCAAAGTTATCAACGATGAGTTGAAAGACCACGAATATAAACTCTCGCTTGTCAAAGAGAAGATTGATATGCAGAAGAAGTTTATGCTTGACATTGAGAAAAAGAATAAAGAAGATATTCAAGAAAAAGAGAATCGCAAGGAGATTCTTCTGCAAGAGGCACTAAATCATGAGACAGAAATCCTCAATAACGACAAGGAAATCGACGCTAAGACGGCTTCCGTTTCAGACACAGAGGCAATTAAAACAACGATTGCTAAGGTCTCGACGCTCAAAGAGAAACTGTCAACCAAGCGGAAGTCACACGCAAAGGAGAAGAAATTCTTTGAGGAGAATGATGCTTGCCCAACATGTGGTCAAAGTATCGAAGAGCATTTTAAACAAGAGAAGATCGCGCTTCTCTCGGATAAACTTGCTGAGGTGGAAAAAGGCGTGTCTGATTTGGGACAACAACTTTCCGACCTCCAGACTAAAGAGAATACCTTTATTCTTTTGATTGGTGAAATAAACGAACTCAATCTAAAGAATCGACAACTCAATAATGAAATTAAGTCACTTCATAAACGAATTGAAGAACTGGACGACGACATCAGAAAACTGCGGGATTCAGATGTCAATCAACGGGAGCAGTTTTCAATACTTAAATCCCTCAGCGAGGACGGGAAGCGAATCCAAGAAACGATTTCTGAAACAAAAGAAGAAAAAGACTGCCTCCTCACGGCGGCACAACTTCTCAAAGACTCGGGCATCAAAACGAGGATCATCAAAAAATACCTCCCAACGATGAATAAACTCATCAATGATTACTTGGAAAAGATGGAGTTCTCTGCATCTTTCATGCTCGATGAAAACTTTGAGGAAGTAATCAAATCACGTTATCGAGATGAATTCAGTTATGAATCTTTTAGTGAAGGGGAAAAGGCTAGAATCGATATTGCTCTGCTGCTTACTTGGCGTAGTGTTGCTAAACTTAAGAATAGCGTGGATACTAATCTTCTAATCCTTGACGAAATCTTTGACGGGTCACTTGACCAATCTGGTAATAGTGACTTAGGATGGATTCTCAAAACCTTCGATGACAAAACGAATGTGTTTGTTATCTCACACCGAGACAATATGGCAGACAAGTTTGAGCGATGCCTACGATTTGAGAAGCATAAAAACTTCTCATACGTCACAGAGGAATCATCAGATTGACTTATAGGGGGTTGCTTCGGCACCCCCTTTGTCGTATAGTAGGTGCAACACCGAAAGAGACCGATGCTCAACACCGAAGTCAAGGGCTCCCTCGCCCGACTGCTTGCCACTGAGAATCTCATCGTGGAGCACCGCCATGTTGAGACGGCAATGTTTAATATCAAAGACCGCATTCTGACCCTGCCGATGTGGGAGAAAGCGTCTGCTAACGTATACGATATGCTTGTGGGGCATGAGGTAGGTCATGCTTTGTATACCCCTGACAAGTGGGGTGATGACTATGGCATTCCTCAATCTTATCTGAATGTGTGTGAGGATGCTCGCGTTGAGAAGCTGATGAAGCGTAAGTTTCCTGGTCTCGCTCGCAACTTCTACACTGGTTATAAAGAGCTTGCTGACCAAGATTTCTTCTGCATCGGTGAGCGCACGATGGATTCCTATGCACTGATTGACCGTATCAATCTTTATTTTAAGATTGGCGTTCATGCTGGTGAGGTTTTCACTTGGAAACCTGAAGAGAAAATGCTGGTAGATATGGTTGCCAATGCCGAAACCTTTGATGAGGTTGTGGAAGCTGCTCGCAAAATCCTTGAATACACTAAGGAGGAGGAGCAGCAATCTGTAGACCTACAGCAGGATATTGCCAACTCTACTCAAGGTGGCGGCGGTGGTGATTCTTCTGAGGATGAGAATGGTCAGGGTGGAGGAGACCAGCAAGTATCTGGTGACGGCAACCAAACTCAGGGTAGTGCTGATGCTGACCAACCTAATGCTCCTGGTGATGGTAGTCAGTCTGGCGCTGGTCAAACTGGTGGTATGGAATCTGAAACTGACAAGGCATTTACGGAAGCACAGAAGAAACTCCAAGACACTTCCTACAACAAGCGTGAAATCAACTACATTGAGCTTCCCCCGCTCAGCGTTGATACCATTGTGATTTCTAACAAGCAAGTGCAGGAAGACTGCCGCGAGACTTTTGGCGAGCAGGCACAATCTCTCTTCAATGAAGTTGATACTGCTTACGCTAAGTTTCGTGCAGAAGCACAGCGTGAGGTTAACTACCTTGTGAAAGAGTTTGAGATGCGTAAGTCGGCAGACCAGTATGCCCGTGCATCTACTGCCAAGACTGGTATCCTTGACACTCAGAAACTCCACACTTACAAGTGGAATGAGGATGTGTTTAAGAAAATCAATGTGGTGCCTGACGGTAAGAATCATGGTCTTATCTTCATCCTAGATTGGTCTGGGTCGATGGGCAGCATCTTGGAAGATACTGCTAAGCAGCTTCTCAACCTTGCATGGTTTTGTAAGAAAGTGCAGATTCCTTTTGATGTCTACGCTTTCACCAATGAGTATTGGTATTCTAAATCTTTTGATTACAAAACTTACACTCGCACTAAATCTCCTAAGCACCATAAAGAAGTGCCTGGTTATGTGTCGATGTATGAAAACTTCCGTCTGTTGAATCTTGTGAGCAGCAACGGGCGTAATGGTAAAGACCTTGAAGCACAACTGAAAAACTTCTGGCGTCTTGTCAGAGGTGAAGTAGGTTACTCTGGTTATACTCTGCCTGGTGGTTATGGTCTGTCTGGCACTCCTCTGAATGAGTCTGTGATTGCTCTCACTGCTATCATCCCTGACTTTCAGAAGCGCACCAAAGTGCAGAAAACCAATGTGGTAATTTTGACTGACGGTGAATCTCAATCGATTAACTATCTGGTTGAGAATAGCTATCGCCCTAACAAGTGTGGCACCAATCACATTGATGAAAGCTGTGTGCTGCGTGACCGTAAGACTGGTCGCATCTATCCTCGCTTTGAGGGTGGATACTATGGTTGCTCTGATAAAATCACTAAGGTCTTCCTTCAGTGTGTGCGTGACCGTCACCCTGATGTAAACCTGATTGGTATTCGTCTGGTGAGTGGTCGCGGTCTCAACAACACTTATCATTATGATGAGTGCAAGACTCCTTACGATGAGATTCAGCGTCAGTGGAAGAAAACTAAGTCTGCTGAGCTGGTAGATTTTCTGGGATACCAATCTCTCTACCTGATGGCAACGGATTCGCTATCCGCGAATAGCGAATTTGAAGTGGATGATGACGCTGACGCCAAGCAAATCGGCAAGGCATTCACTAAATCTCTTGCGAAGAAAGGCGTCAATAAAAAGATGCTGACCTCCTTCGCCACACTCATCAGTTAACCTTATCGCTTGGGGGCTTGTGCCCCCACCCCTTCTGCCCTATAATATCTACATACCAAACGACCCACACCATGAAAAACTTTGAAGTCGCCCCCATCATCGAGCGTTTCGGTCAGGTTGTGACCGCTGCTGACCTTCGCACCTACGCTGATGAGACTGGCACTACCTACCAGACTCTCACCAAGAAACTGGAGCAGTTTAAGGTGCAGCGTGGTCTGTGGCATCTGACTGCCGCTGAGCAACTGGAGCAAACTTATAATCAACCTGCCGCTGAGCCTGCTGTGGAAAAAAACTTCTCTACTGAGAAAACCGAAAACTTCATTCCTGCTAAAGATGCTTCCTTCGTCAGCTTTGGTAACTTTAGTGATGTTAAGAAGATTCTTTCTTCTCGTCAGTATTATCCTATCTTCATCACTGGTCTCTCTGGTAACGGTAAAACTTTCAGTGTGGAGCAAGCTTGTGCTCAACTGAAGCGTGAGTTGATTCGTGTCAACATCACTATCGAAACTGATGAGGATGACTTGATTGGTGGTTTCCGTCTGGTCAACGGTGAGACTGTGTGGCATGACGGTCCTGTGGTGCAAGCACTGCAGCGTGGTGCTATCCTGCTGCTGGATGAGATTGACCTTGCTTCTAACAAAATCCTCTGCCTGCAATCTGTGCTTGAGGGTAAGGGCGTCTTCCTTAAGAAGATTGGCAAGTATGTCAAACCCGCCGATGGTTTCAATGTGGTAGCTACTGCTAACACCAAAGGTAAGGGTAGCGATGACGGTCGCTTCATTGGCACTAACGTGCTCAACGAGGCATTCCTTGAGCGTTTCCCTGTGACCCTTGAGCAGGCATATCCTACCGCTAAGGTTGAGACTGCTATCCTTAAGAAGGTTGCAGAATCTTTGAATGCTTATGATGCTGAGTTTGTTGAGCGTCTGGTTGCATGGGCAGAGATTATCCGCAAGACCTTCTACGATGGTGGTGTGGATGAGATTGTTTCCACCCGTCGCCTTGTGCATGTTATCCGTGCATTCAGCATCTTCGGCAAGCGCAAGAAAGCGATTGAGGTTTGTGTGAATCGTTTCGATGATGAAACCAAGCAATCCTTCCTTGAGCTGTATGCCAAGATTGATGCTTCCATCGATGCCCCTGTTGAAACTGAACCCCAAACTACTGAAACTGAAACCTTCTGATGTTTGAAGACCTCCCTCGCCACACTCTCATTCGCATGACGGATGGGAGTGTTTTTTTAATCAAATGCTGCGTGATGGAATATCACAGTGGCAAAGAAATCCCTTGTTACTTGGGTCACCGATACATTACTGAGGTTGACTACTACTCGACAAGGTGCTATACTAACCAAATAGATTCTGTTATCAAGGAAGTCTAACTATGCAATGGAAATACAATGAAGACAAAATCCTCAAAGATATTGAGGACTATGTTGTGAGCACTTATCATGGACACTACTGTGGAGATGAAGATGGTTACGATGATATTCAAACTATTGACCTGATGGCAGCGAAGAAGCTTGCTTCTGGTTTCTGTCAGGCAAACATTCTCAAATATGGGAGTCGATACGGTGATAAAGATGGTCGCAACAAACGAGACCTCCTCAAAGTGATTCACTACGCTATGCTACTGCTAAACTTTGATGGTCACTACACCCGCACTCAAAATGGTCTACAGGAGTTTAAATGAGCACTATTGCACTTTCTAAAACCACAATTGATATTCTGAAAAACTTTTCAACTATCAATACATCTATTGTAATCAAAGAAGGTAATATCCTTCGCACAATTAGCAATGAAGAAAACATCCTCGCTTCTGCTACAGTTGAAGAAACTTTCCCGCAAACTTTTGCTATCTACGACCTTAATCAGTTTCTCTCTGGTCTCTCTTTGTTTGACAGTCCTAGCTTGGTTTTTGACAATGACGACTATCTTGTTATCAAGTCTGGACGCTCTCGCGTTAAATACTACTTCAGCGACCCTGAAATTACTCTCAAGACTGCACCAGATAAAAAAGTCAACTACCCAGGATCTGATGTCACTTTTTCGCTGACAGCAACTGACATCTCTTCTTTGAATAAAGCTTCGAACGTTTACAAACTTCCTGACTTTGTAATTGATACCGAAGATGAAATCATTCTTTCAGTGAAAGACTTGGAGAATGATACCTCTCACGTTTATGATATTACAGTTGGTGGAGAGTTTGATGGCACTCATCACCTTCACCTAAAGGTTGAGAATCTACGATTGATGCAAGGTGATTATTCTGTTGGTGCTTCTAAACATCTGATTACAGAGTGGAAGCATTCTAATCTTGACCTTACTTACTACATTGCGCTTGAGCCTTGATGAAAAACTTTTTATGGGTGGAGGAATATCGTCCTCATACTATTGAAGATTGTATCCTCCCTAATTCGTTAAAGAAAGTATTTACTGGATTTGTTGAGCAAGGAGAGATTGCAAATCTCCTGCTCTCTGGTCCTCCTGGTATTGGTAAAACTACAGTTGCTAAAGCATTGTGCGAGCAACTTGGTCTGAGTTATATTGTTATCAATGGTAGTGATGAAGGTCGCTTCCTTGATACTATTCGTAACAAGGTGAGAAATTTTGCTACCACAAAATCTCTTGTTGGTGGTGGAGCACACAAAGTTGTTATCATCGATGAGGCAGATAATACTACTCATGATGTGCAACTTTCCTTGCGTACATTTGTAGAAGAATATCACACGAATTGTAGGTTTATTTTCACCTGTAATTTTATCAATAAAATTATTGAGCCGCTGCATTCTCGTTGCACTGTAGTTGACTTCAGAATTAAAAAGAGTGATGAGCAAAAACTTCAATCTCAATTCTTCGAGCGTCTCAAAGGCATCCTAGATTCTTCTGGAGTTTCCTATGAAGACAAGGTTATTGTCAAACTTATTCAGCGTTACTACCCAGACTGGAGGCGTCTTCTGAATGAAGCACAGCGTCATTCCGCTGGTGGGTCTCTTGATGCTGCGGTCCTTTGCGATATTGCCGATGTCAATCTTGATGAATTGATTCGTGCAATGAAGAATAAAGAGTTTACTACGGTGCGTAAGTGGGTGGTAAACAATATGGATAGTGACCCTAACACTATTATTCGCAAAATTTATAATACATTGAGTGAGGTGCTTGAAGGTTCTTCTATTCCTGCTGCTGTGTTGGTGCTTGCTAAGTATCAGTATCAGATTGCGTTTGTAGCAGACCAAGAGATTAATCTTCTCGCTTGTCTAACTGAAATTATGGTGGAGTGTAAGTTCAAATGATTGACTGGTCTCGGTTTGATTGGGAAACCTTTGAAGCATATATTGCACATTTCCAAGAAAAAACAGGTAAGACTAATTTTTCTGATGTTGGCACATCTTTGGAAATAGCATTACAACTTGCTTCTGATGGACAACTTGAAAGAATGGAATCAGATACTTATTATGATTTGTTTACGATAGAAGTTCCCTTGATTACTTTGCAGGCAAAGAAATCAAAAACTGATAAATTCATTCTAAAAAATAGTAGGAATGAGAGTAAAACAAAGCTTCAATTTGCTGATTATTATATGGTGTGTAACTATGATACTAGACAACTTTTTCAAATAACAGGACAAGAAGTAGAAAGAGTTATAATGGAAACAGGAACATATAAAAATAAAGATGTTTCCTGTGATATAACAAAATGCGAAAAAAATGTCATATGGTCTGGGAATGTTTGGAAAACTTTAAATGATTCTTCTGATAGTTGGTTTCAACGAAAGCATGATGCCTTCTATGATTTATGGTATAATTGTAAGAACAATGTCAAACAGCAATCTCCTCTAGGAGTTTTTATATAATGAAATCTTTGAAAACCCCTCTTCGTTATCCTGGTGGTAAATCTCGCGCCACCAAATATCTTCTACCTAAGTTTCCTGGAGACATCACAGAATACCGCGAGCCTTTTCTAGGTGGTGGTAGCGTCGCTATTGCATTCAGCAAGGAATACCCAGATGTTCCTGTGTGGGTGAATGACCTCTATAATCCTCTGTTTACTTTTTGGTCTATTCTGCGTGATGAAGTAGATGCTCTGTATGAGATTGTTAAGAGTGCCAAAGAAGATCTTGGTCCTGTGCCATCTAAAAAAGCAGACAAGAAAGAACTTCAGGAATACTATGATAAAGGTAGGGTGCTTTTCAATCAAGTGAAAGAGGAAATCAATCATCCAGAATCAGAAGATTTATATCGTGCCGCTGCTTTCTACATTATCAACAAGTGTAGTTTCTCTGGTTTAACTGAATCATCTGCGTTTTCTCCCCAAGCAAGCATTAGTAACTTCTCAATGAATAATATCGAGAAACTTCCTAGGTATTCTGAGATGATTCAAAACTGGAAGATTACTAATCTTCCTTACTGGGAGATGATGCAAACTCCTGCTCCCGTTGGCACCTTCTGGTTTCTAGATCCACCATATGATATTAAAGATAATCTCTACGGTAAGAAAGGAGAGTTACATAAAGGATTCAACCATCAAGAGTTTCATGCTTACATGACTCAGGGTAATGTCAAAGATGATTGGATGATTACTTACAACACTAATCCTACTCTCATGGAATGGTATCAAGACTATTATCAAACTAAATGGGATTTGACTTATACGATGCGTTCTGTAGGTGACTACATGAATGAGCAGAAAGACCGAGCAGAACTTTTGATTACTAACTATGACTTCTCCCAGCCTCAGTGATTATCTAAACTCAATCAATCAGAATAAAAAGAATATCATTGTGGATGATGATACCGAAAAAGCGTATCCACCTTTCATCATCAATAAATGTTTATCAGGATTTCTAGATACAGTTTTGTATGCGAATGAAATGAATCTCTATCCACACTTGGATAAGAAGATGCAATATGACTTTTTTATAAATAGTATCAGCCCAAGGAAACGTTTTAGTCCATGGGAAAAGAAATCTTCAATAGATTATCTTGATGCAGTCAAAGAATATTATGGGTATAACACCGATAAAGCTTTGCAAGCGTTGAGAATTTTAAATAAACAACAACTTGAAGAGATTAAACGCTTAGTAAATAAAGGTGGAAAACGATGACGACTGATGTAGAAGTAAAGTGGAATCAAGCTGATATGGTTGAGGTGACTCTCAATGAACCTGATGATTTTCTCAAGGTTCGTGAGACGCTTACTCGCATTGGCGTTGCATCCAGAAAAGAAAAGATTATCTATCAATCTTGCCATATTCTTCATAAACAAGGTAAGTATTATATCGTGCATTTTAAAGAGTTGTTTGCTCTTGATGGAAAGAAAACAAATCTTTCGCTCAATGATGTGCAACGTAGGAATAGAATCATTCAACTCCTTTCTGATTGGGGGTTGATTACAGTAGCAAAACCAGAAGCAATTGCTGATGTGGCACCACTCAATCAAATTAAAGTCCTTGCTTTCAAAGAGAAAGATGAATGGACGCTGGAAAGTAAATACAACATCGGCCGTAAGAAGACCGAAGTAACCGAATAATTTTGTAGGGGAGTCCACACTCCCCTTTTTAATGCTTTCTGATATATAATATTAAGAGATGCCTACGGGGTCTCGAAATAAAACTCGCTTATTTAAGGAGAAAACAATGACTACTAAATACACCTGGGATATCTATTCCCCATTTTCAGTAGGTCTAGATGATGTGTTTGATCGTCTAGAGGCAATGTCTGGGCACAACACCAGTTATCCACCCTACAATCTAATCAAACATGATGCTAGTAACTACGAAATTGAAATCGCTCTGGCTGGATTTAAAGCAAATGAGATTGAGGTCTCTACAGAACAAAACATTCTCAGAGTTGCCTCAAGACTTGAGAAACGAGATACTGAAAGAACTTACCTACACAAAGGTCTCTCCAAACGTTCCTTCAATAACTCCTGGCAACTAGCAGATGATGTGAGAATAACTTCTGTGGATTTTGTAGATGGTCTATTGACAATTGCTTTGGAAAAAGTTATTCCTGAGCATCAAAAGAAAACAACTTATACTATTAGAGCAGGTAAACAACAACTGTTGACTGAATGATAAATAGATGAGGGGAAACCCAAATATCGTCGGCAATCGGGGCACGGCTGGCAAATATCAGCCATTGCCCCCTTTTCATTTTTGTGCTATAATTATTTTAAATTGGAGGATAGTATGGTCCCTAAGGTTTTAGTGATGAAGACTGGCGAGCGAGTTATCGCTGGTGCTTCAGAAATGACAGATAACAATACTGGTAAAGGAATTTGTTTAGTGATGAAGTGTCCTTATATTCTGACACTCAATCCTAAACAAGATAACGAGAACGAGTATTCAGTTAATTTTAGTAAGTGGAATCCTTTCACTCCAGACAATACATTCAACGTTCCTTACGATGCAGTAATTTCTGTAAGCGATGTAGAGCAAGGAATCTTGGATGTTTATATGGAAAGATTTGGACAAGAATTATATTACGAGGAAAATGATGCAGAATCTGAAGTTGATCTTACTGAAGACGAATGAATCTTTGGTTGCACAAGTAGAAGAATTAGAAGTTGAATATGGTTTTCCTAATTGTAAATTAGTTGAACCATATCAAGTAGGCACAGATTATATCTATGAAGATGATTCTCGATGGGATCCAGAAAAACCAATGGATGACTACATTGCAAAACCTTGCCAGAAAAGGGTTGTGCTTGAGCGGTGGCCGTGGTATACTGACCAGAGAGAAGTCATTTTCCACTCTGATAATATCTTGACTATTCTTGCGCCCAACGCAGAATTAGTTAAAGCATATATCGATGTTGTGCCCACTGTGATAGAAGAAAAGTCTGATGAAGTTTTACAAGAACGTTGAGCAAGTTGGTAATAAAATTCTCGTCCGTGCCCACGAAAATGGCACGGACGTAATGTATAGGGAGGACTTTAAACCCTCCCTTTTTGTGTCTTCAAACAAACAATCAGATTATAAAACACTTGATGGTCGTAATCTTCGTCGTGTCATGCCTGGCACGATTGCAGATTGCAGGCAATTTGTGCAACAATATGCTGACGTAGAAGAGTTTGAAATTCACGGAAATACTAGATACTTATATCAATACATTAACGAAAAGTATCCAGGAGATGAAATCAAATTCGATAGCTCGCTCATTCGTGTCTTCACGCTTGATATTGAGACAGCAGCAGAAAATGGGTTTCCTAACATTCAATCCGCTGACCAGGAGATTCTTCTCATTTCTCTCCGTGATTCTTTTACAAATAGGATCACTGTCTGGGGAAGCAAAAGTTACCAGACTGAAGATAGACAGGTTGATTACATCCATTGCGACAATGAAACGAAACTCTTATCGTGCTTCCTTGGATGGTGGCAGGAAAATTACCCCGACGTAATCACTGGGTGGAATGTCCAACTATTCGATATTCCATACATCTGTCGCCGCATTGATAGAATCCTTGGAGAGAAGCAAACGAAACTTCTCTCACCTTGGAAGTTAATTTCTGACCGAGAGATTTACATTAAGGGTCGTAAAGAGATTGCTTATGATATTCCTGGCATCTCTTGTCTGGATTATCTTGAGCTGTATAAGAAGTTTACTTATACAAATCAAGAATCATATCGTCTCGATCATATTGCTTTTGTGGAGTTGGAGCAAACGAAACTTGACCACTCTGAGTTTGATACTTTCAAGGAATTCTATACAAAAGATTGGAATAAGTTTGTTGAGTATAACATTCATGACGTGCGCCTTGTCGATAGAATTGATGACAAGATGAAGTTGCTTGAGTTAGCATTCACTATGGCATATGACGCTAAGGTAAACTATGAGGATGTATATTCTCAGGTGCGTATGTGGGATAACATTATCTTCATCTATCTCGACAAGATGAAGATTGCTATTCCTCCTAAGCATCAGTCACATAAGGATGCTCAGTATGCTGGCGCATACGTTAAGGAGCCTGTGCCTGGTATGTATGACTGGGTTGTGTCGTTTGACCTTAACTCCCTGTATCCACACCTCATCATGCAATACAACCTGTCCCCAGAGACCCTCCTGCCCCGCCGTAGCAGCGTCAACGTGGACATGCTGCTCGCTAAGGAGCATGACACCTCAGACCTCGTAGGGGAGACCCTGTGCGCCAATGGGACGCACTACACCACCAAGTTTCAGGGATTCCTTCCGAAGCTAATGGAGAAGATATACGAAGACCGCACCATCTACAAAAAGAAGATGCTTGCTGCCAAGCAGCAGTATGAGAAGACTCCAACGATTGAGTTGAAGAAAGAAATCTCTCGCTGTAACAACATTCAGATGGCACGTAAGATTCAACTTAACTCTGCTTATGGTGCCATTGGTAATGAGCACTTTCGTTATTACAAACTTGAGATTGCTGAGGCGATTACTCTATCAGGACAACTTTCTATTCGCTGGATTGGTGATAGAATGAATGCTTATCTCAATAAAATTTTAAAGACAGAAGGAGAAGATTATGTTATTGCTTCAGATACTGATTCTATGTATCTTAATCTGGGCCCTTTGGTTGAGCGTATATACAAAGGCAGAGAGAAAACTCCTGAGAGCATTGTCACATTCCTTGATAAGGTCTGTAGCATGGAACTTGAAAAGTATATTGAAAGTTCTTACCAAGAATTGGCTGACTACCTCAACGCTTACGCCCAGAAAATGACGATGAAGCGTGAGAATATTGCTGAGCGTGGTTTCTGGACTGCAAAGAAGCGATATGTGCTCAACGTATGGGATAGTGAGGGTGTGCGTTATAACAAAGCAAAGATGAAAATCTGTGGCATGGAGACTGCTCGCTCATCTACTCCTTCTTACTTTAGAGACAAGTTGATACAAGCATACACAATCATCATCACCAAAACAAATGAGGAGTTGATTGAGTTTATTGACAACATCAAAGATGACACCAAAAAGCAAAATTATATGAATATTGCTTTCCCTCGTGGATGCAATGGGTTGTCAAAATACAAAAACAATGCTAGGATATACGAGAAGGGATGTCCTATACAAGTGCGAGGAGCACTATTGTATAACTATTACATCAGAAAAAATAAGTTAGAGCATAAGTATCCTATCATTCAAGAGGGTGAAAAGATTAAATTTATGTATCTAAAGACCCCCAATCCAATACAAGAGAATGTAATTTCATTCTTTCAACAACTACCTAAGGAATTTAACCTAGAAAAATATGTTGATTATACAATGCAATTTGAAAAGAGTTTCCTAGAGCCTCTTAAGAATGTGTTAGAATGTATTGGATGGCACCACGAAAGACGTGGCAATTTAATGAGTTTCTTTAGTTGAGGTATTATGAGTTTCTTACAATCTGTTATCAAGGAGTTAGATAATGAATTCGCAAGTGTTGTTGAAGATGGAGTCAGTGCTGGTGACTGCGAATCGTTTGTGGATACTGGTAGCTACATTCTTAATGCTCTCATTTCTGGGAGCATCTATGGTGGACTCCCAGCGAATAAAATCACCGCGCTTGCTGGGGAAAGTAGCACTGGCAAGACATTTTTCGCTCTCTCCATCTGTAAAAACTTTCTCTTCAGCAATCCAGACGCTCAAGTAATTTACTTTGAAACTGAGTCTGCTATCTCTAAAGATATGATGACTTCGCGTGGCATCGATGCTAAGCGTGTTGGTCTTGTGCCTGTTACTACGGTGCAAGAATTTCGCACTCAGTCTATTAAAGTGGTAGACGAGTATATGAAACTTAAGAAAGAAGACCGTCCACCACTTCTGTTTGTCTTAGACTCTTTGGGTATGCTATCTACTTCTAAAGAAGTTCAGGATGCAACTGATGGTAAAGAAACCCGAGACATGACCCGTGCTCAAGTTATCAAATCTATCTTTCGTATTCTGTCACTCAAACTTGGACAAGCTGGTATTCCACTTATTGTTACCAATCATACATATGAAGTAGTTGGTGCTTATGTGCCAACTAAAGAGATGGGTGGTGGTAGTGGTTTGAAGTATTCTGCTAGCAGTATTTTATTCCTTTCTAAAAAGAAAGAAAAGGATGGCACTGAAGTTGTTGGCAACATTATTAAAGTGAAGGCACAAAAGTCGCGCTTCACTAAAGAAAACTCAGGTATTGAAACGAGGCTTTTCTATGACGCACGGGGACTTGATAAGTATTATGGATTACTGGAGTTGGGTGAGAAATACGGAGTATTCCAACGCAAGGGCAATAGGGTTGTTGTTGGGGAATCTTCCGTTTATCCTTCTGTTATTCTTGCCGATCCTGAGAAGTATTTCACGCCCGAAATAATGCAAGCACTTGATGAGTGTGCTAAGAAAGAATTTCTATATGGAGTAGCAGATGAGTGAAAGAATCGAAACAACAATCCTACGCAACCTTCTCTGTAACGAGCAGTTTTACAGGAAGGTTGTTCCTTTTGTAAAACCAGATTACTTCAATGAGATTCATGAAAAAGTAATCTATGAAGAGGTTTGGAATTTTGCTAGCAATTATGAGTTGCTTCCTACTAAGGAAGTATTGACTATTAACGTAGAAGCAAGAAAAGATTTAAATGAGGAAGTATATCAAAACGCAATTAAAACAATTCAAGGTCTCAGTGATGAGTCGGTTGAATATAATTGGCTTCTTGATACCACCGAGAAGTGGTGTAAGGACAGAGCAATCTACCTCGCTCTCATGGAGTCAATCAAAATCGCGGATGACAGTAATAAGAAAGTATCAAAGGATGCGATCCCAGCAATCCTTCAAGAGGCCCTGGCAGTATCGTTTGATGAGCATGTAGGTCATGATTATGTAAATAATGTAGAAGAAAGATACGACTTCTATCATTTGAAAGAAGATAAGATTGCTTTTGACCTAGATAAATTTAATGCAATTACAAAAGGTGGACTTCCTAACAAGACATTGAATGTTGCTCTTGCTGGCACTGGTGTTGGTAAATCTCTATTCATGTGTCACTGTGCTGCTAATTGTTTGCAGCAGGGTAAGAATGTTTTATACATCACAATGGAGATGGCGGAAGAAAAGATTGCTGAAAGAATTGACGCTAATCTTTTGAATGTAAATATTAAAGACATTGGCACTTTGCCCGAAAGTATTTTTACTTCTCGTATTCAAGAGATTGGTAGAAAAACTCAGGGCCGCCTTATCATTAAGGAATACCCCACAGCATCAGCACATGTTGGACATTTCAAATCTCTGCTTAATGAGCTTCAACTGAAGAAGACCTTTAAACCAGATATCATTTTTATTGATTATCTAAACATCTGTGCCTCTGCTCGATACAAAGGTGCCATCGTAAACTCGTATACCTATGTCAAGGCAATCGCAGAAGAACTTAGAGGACTTGCAGTTGAGCACAATGTTCCGCTGGTATCTGCTACCCAAACTACTAGGTCTGGGTTTGGCAATAGTGATGTCGATCTCACTGATACTAGTGAATCCTTTGGTCTCCCAGCTACTGCTGATTTCATGTTTGCTCTCATCTCTACAGAGGATTTGGAAAAAGATGGTCATATTCTTGTCAAGCAATTGAAGAATCGCTATAACGATCCTACCTTCAATAAGAGATTCTTAATCGGAGTTGACAGAGCGAAGATGAAACTGTATAATGTAGAGGTAGCAGATTCTTCTATGGTCGTCATTGATGAAGAAGAATACGAATACGAAGAACCAAAATCACAAAACAAATTTAGCAAGTTTACCGAATTTATTGTATGACACGACAGATTGATTTTCATAAGTATGAGCACTTTGTAGATGCTGTGACTTCAAAAGCATCCAAAGATTTCGTCAACTTCGCAGAGCGTATTGGTGAGCTTGACCGTGAAGGTGCAAACATCGAGCGTCTGCTGACTGCTGGTGTTGGTATCAACGCTGAAGGTGGCGAGTTTTTGGAGATTATTAAGAAGATGATTTTCCAAGGCAAACCCTGGAATGAAGATAACCGAGAGCATCTCATCATTGAGTTGGGTGATATCATGTGGTATGTTGCTCAAGCGACACAAGCACTTGAGATTTCCATCGATGAAGTCATCGCTCGCAATGTTAAGAAACTTGAGCGGCGATACCCAGAGGGCACCTTCGACCCGTATTTTTCCGAAAACCGCGCCGCAGACGACCGCTGACGTGCTATACTAGGGGGACACCTAAATAAGGGTGACCCCCTTTTTCTCTAGATGGCGCAGCAGAATAAGCATCTTGAGCACCTGGAAGACGAGTTAATCAATTTTGGTTATGGCGGATACGTAGCTTCCAGAGACCTCATTCAGAATTTCATCACCGAGCTTGGTGGTCGTCCTACGGGTAACGTCACTGTAACGACGAAGTGGGATGGCGCACCTGCGATTGTTTGTGGAATCGACCCAGAATCTAAGCAATTTTTTGTAGGCACAAAGTCTGTATTCAATAAGAAAGAGCCTAAAGTAAATTTTAGTGAAGCAGATATTGACAGGAATCATGGAGAAATCCCTGACCTCGCCAAGAAACTTAAGTATTGCCTGAAGTATTTCCCTGAGTTGAATATCAAGGGAGTCATTCAAGGCGACCTTCTTTTCACCGATGAAGACGTAGCAACTAAGACGATTGATAAAGAGCGTTACTATACCGCTACTCCTAACACGTTGACGTATGCTTGGCCTGCTGATAGTGACTTAGGTAAGGCAGTCAACACTGCTAAAGTTGGCGCAGTGTTTCATACCTATTACAGTGGCGCTGGACCGCTGAATAATATGAATGCTGGTTTTGGCGTTAGTCAATTCAATTTGAAATCTACTCGCAATGTCTTTCTGGCATCTGCGACGATGGATAATATCAGTGCGAATTCTGGTTTGACTACTGCTGAAGAGCGCACTCTCAAGTCTGTTATCTCTGTAGCAGACCGTAATGCTTCCACTGCTAAACCTTTCATCGAAATGGTGGCGCACGAAGCAACCAAGCAATTCACGCTTGGGTATACGATGAAGCGTTTCACCAACAGCTATGTGAAGGAAGGGCAGCGTATTAACAATGTCAACAAATTCATTGAAGGATTTGAGAAAGCATACAAGAAAACTCTTGTAGAGAAAGTAGAAAGTTTGAAGTCGGAGAAGTCCAAGAATGAATACCGTGACAAGTTAGCATCTGGTCTGCAATTCCTTGAGGATAATCAGAGAGCATTCAAGGCATTCATTGTCATCTACAACTCTTTCACTAACGCCAAGAATCTTATCAACAACAAACTCGCTGGTCTTAGCGACACTAAAGTATTCCTGCGTAGTGGTGATAACTTTGTGGTGACGAAGCCTGAGGGATTTGTTGCTATTGTTGATGGTAAGGCGGTGAAGATTGTTGACCGCTTGGAGTTTTCCCGTGCTAACTTCACGCTAGAGAAGTCGTGGCGTCCTCCTACCACTGAGGGTGCTAAGGTTGCTGCGTTTACTTTCGGTCGCTTCAATCCTCCCACGACGGGCCACGAGCTACTCATAAATAAGGTTAAGGAGTTTGCCGCTGGCAACGACTACTTTATTTTTCCTAGTCATACCACTGACAAGAAAGGCAAGAATCCTTTGACCGCAGCACAAAAAGTAACCTTAATGAAAGAGATGTATCCTTCTCATAAAGATAACATCATCTTTGATGAAAATATTCGTGATGCTATTAAAGCATTGAAGTGGTTAGAAGGCAAAGGATATACCGATGCTGTATTTGTCGTTGGGTCTGATCGTGTGCCTGCATTCCAATTTATTAAACAGTATAATGGAAAAGATTACAACATGAATACTGTTGAGATTAGGAGTGCTGGTGAGCGCGACCCTGATGCAGACGATGTATCTGGTATGTCTGCAAGTAAAGTAAGAAAAGCAATTGTTGATGGAGACTTTGACATAGTAGAAAAAGCACTACCAGATTCAGTCAAAAATAATAATGAATTCAAAAAACTTTATATTCAATCTGTGTTAGGAGGAATGTCATGACATTTCAAATTAGAAGAGAAGAAAATGAAGCTTTGCGATATAAAGATTTTGGATTTGCTGCTACCAATATAAAAAGACTTTTAAAATTAGTTAGATTATCTGCTGCTAAAACTTTTAAAGAAAAATTTAAAGAATTGAATGGATTTTCTTATGAATTAGAAGGAGGAAATTCTGATGTAAATTTTGAAGATTCTTTGGTTGAAATTCAAGATTTTATAATGGGTAAATCTTCTATATCTTTCAATTATAAAATCACATGTGATAATGGAGATAGTAAATATTCTTCTTTATATTATAGGACTCCAAGGAAGCAATTTATTGAAACAATGATTAAATATATGAATAGCTATAAGAGTGCTATAAATTTTAATATAACTCAGATGAGTTATAAAGAGGAAAGTGGAGGAAAAAATCCCAGACTTTATGTACAATACAGACAAATAGATAAAATATTAAATCCAAAAACTGGCAAAAAAGAACCTAAACCTACTAATATCAATTTTAACTTTGCTTTGAAGTATGCTGGAGACGCTAAAGAAGCAAAGGCTTTAGAATCATTGAAACCATCTCATGTCAAACCTTCAATTACTGATAGTTGGTTAACACCAAAACAATTATATGATAATGTTATAAGTTATATAAAAGGAACACACTTTCCAGTGCAAAGTGATATGATAAAGGAAGGATATGTAGAAGCAGTAACAAATTCTTATCGTAGTAACAGTTTGAATGATAATTTGGGTATAGCACCTGAACTATCATCTGAATTTTTTGAGATATTAACATGTCTTAAACTTGCTAACTTATTCATATCAAACGATAAAAAAACAAAAGAAATTTCTGGGTATCCAGATGATATCCCAATTACTCAAGTGCAGATTAAAATTCCTGGTAAAGCTAATGAATCACTTCTTGATTATTATCTTGCTGTAAATGGAAACACAGAAAATCCTTTGAAGATAAGTGTTAAATCAAAAGTCAGGGGGACATCAACAGCTCCAGTAAAATTCACTGATGCATTTGCTAATGAAGCGGAAGTTCATAATTGGTTTAAGAGTTTGAAATTTTCTAGAGCAAAAAATTATAATATAGGACAACGAATGATTGCTTCATCCTCTTTGGAATATTCAAAGTATAGTAAAAAAGTAACATTGTATCCTATACGTGCTTTGAGAAAATTACTGTCTGGATCAAAATCTAGTGTAGTGAGAAGTGATTTTAGTGATCGTATGGATACAAAAGATATGAGTATTTCTGAATGGAAAACTCTCATAACTATTATTGATAAAAAAATGAGTTCTTTGTCAACTACTTATGTCCCATTGGATAATATTATAAGTGATGCTCAGATGCTGTTAAAAGCTAAAAAAATGATTGCTAGAAATTTGTATAAATTTTCTAAACAGTCTCAAAAACTTAGTAAGGATGTTGAAGCTCTTGTTACTGACCAAACAGATCCTTCGGATAAAAAGTATTGGGAAAGAAAGAGTCCTAGTAAATCATATCCATTTAGTATAAACAATGTTGCTCTTTTATGTGAAAGGGTATTGGTTAAAACATCTCAAAAGACCAGTAGCTCTAAGTTTAATTTTTATAAATTATTTTATGATCAAATTCTTACTAAAAGAGAGATTATGTATGCTGTAACTGAAAGAGAAACCACGAATGGTGTTGAGCATTTAGTTTATACATTCAGAAGTGCTAGAAATTATAGACAATATGAGAAGTGGATATCTTTAAGAACTAAAAATTATGCAAATTATATGGGAGACCAACTGGGAATGCAAACATGAAATCACTCAAAGATATACTACAACAGTCACAACAAAAATCTTACATGCTTGGCAAAGTATTTGCTGAGGGTGATTGGGTTAAGAATTCTGATGGTAATGTAGGAAAGATTCATAGACGTGGCGTTAACTATGTCATCGCTGTAACTGAAGAAGGTAAGATGTTTCGTGCATGGGTGAAAGATATTGTAGAGCACTGTGGTTGTGAAGACAAGAAAGAAACCACAGCACAGCAATCGATTAAGACATTTATAAATAAGAATAAACTATCAAAAGAAAAATGAAACCATATTTCAATGATGACTTCTCTAAGACGTTGGTGGAGAAAGTCGCATATAGCATGACTGAAGCAAGCGGCAAGTGTAACCATACTGGTGCTGGCACTTCATGCCCACTTCATGGTGATGCTGATTGCAACTCTTCAAAGAAGAATCGTGCTGAGGAAGTTGAGTTGATGCCAGAAGAACTAGTTGGCACAACTTATGAAGTTGAGATGGAAGATGGTGAAGTTATCATCATCGAGAAAGTTAAGATGGATGGTAAAGATGACAATGGTTTCAAGTCATGCTGGAAAGGATACAGAAAGGCAGGCACCAAAGTTAAGGGTGGCAAAGAAGTTAATGACTGTGTGAAGGCTGGTTATGAAATGGAAGGTGGTGAAGACCTTTCTGAAGTTGCTCCTCCTGGTGCTAAAGCGGAGCGCATGGTAAAGCATATCAAGAAGTCATATGCTAAAGATGGCAAACTAACTGACAAAGAAAAGTCAATTGCTTATGCTACTGCATGGAAAGCAAAGGGCAAAAAGGAAGAGGTAGAGCATATCGAAGAGAGAAGAGATATGCCTGGCAATCAGGAGAAGATTGATGCTAATAAGAATGGTAAAGTGGATGCTCATGATTTTGCTATTCTTCGCAATAGAAAATCTAAGAAGACAGTAAAAGAAATGTGGCAGATTGCTGCAGAAGCAAAAGCACAAATTGAAGTGATGCCTGAGATTGATGATAAGGATCCTGAAAATATTAAAAAGAAAGAGAAAAAAGAGAAGGAAGATAAATAGTAGAGGGAGTAACCCCTAAAAATAAAAGGAGGACATCATGGGAGCACTTGTAGAATTAGTAAAACCACTTATCTTCGCAGCACTTAACAGCTGCCACACTAAGAAACTAGTATGTGACCTACTAGACAAGTATGTTACTACTACAGACAACGATGTAGATAACCTTATTGCTGCGACAGTACGCACATCACTAATGAAAGGTTGTAAGTGATATTTTCTTGAAAACACAATCAATGAGGGATGCTTAGGCATCCCTTTTTTTATAAATACTCTTTAGATATATAAAACCTACGGGAGAAAATACCATGCCTCTATGGGGAAAAACAGATAGTGCAGGTGCCAGACCAAAGTGGTACACCACTTTGCAGAATATGGACACTGCAGGTAGACAAATTATTTTCGTTGATAATACAGAAGCCTCTTTAGAAGTAAACAGAGCGAGAGGTTTCAATGCTCCTGGCTGGTGGGCATACTATACAGTAGAGCAGGCTGATGGCACTCTACGTTATAGAGGACAAGAGTGTTTAGTTGCTATTTCGCAGACAGCAGTTGCTGCTGGAGACCAATCTGATGATGCTGTTGCTGCAGATGCTGCTCCAACACCAATTACAATCTCAGCACAACCTGCTGACATTACAGGTGCTACCGATCCTTCTGGAGCAATTGCATTTAGTGTAACTGCTGCTGGTCAAGCAACACTTGAGTATCAGTGGCAATATCAGACAGCAACACAGAGCACTCGCTGGACCAATCTTAGCGATGGTGGAATTTTCTCTGGCGCAACTGCTGCACAGCTTGACATTCTTGATGCTGATAAAGCAACCTATAATGGTTATAAATTCCGTTGCAGAATCAGCTCCACTGGTGGTGCTCTAACTGTAATCTCTGATAGTGCATCACTAACATTTGCTTGATGAAACAACATGCTTATTAGTGAATTGAATGAGGATAATTGGTTATTCTTCGCAATAAAAAATTATAACAATCCAGCATCCGTAACGTATGAGGACTTTGAGGAGGATTTGAAGAGATTCAAATACATCAAAAGATTACTCAGACGTTACGAGATGCACGGTGAATTGAAAACTCATTTAATTCTAAATCATATAATTGTGTTGTATAATATGTTTAACGATGCCGCTACTCTGCTTTTATTTTATAAAGTAGAATCTAAGTATTGGGGTACTTTGAAGGCATTCATGGATTATCTAAATAGATTGCCACCTGGCATAGACACCACTGATATAGATGAGCAATGTCTGAAGAGTCTCAAACTAATTTAAATGAAATGATGGCAGGGGATGGCAGTGGTCTTGCTTTACCACCCGCTTTTGTTTTTGTCAATACTAAAAAGAAGCGAGTATTGAAAAGAAAAAATCAAGATGAAAAGATTGATGGTCGTAAGAAAAGTGCTCGCAAACTTGTAAATAGAATTTTAACCAATCGTTCAAAAAGGAAAGGAAAGATGTCTGAGGAAATTACTAGTGTGAATTTGAGTGAAGCAGAGCAGTCTGCCACTGAAAAAGCACAAAAGCAAATCAAGCAGCAGAAGACACTTAAGAGTAGACAAGAGCTACAGAAGAAGCGTCAAGATGCTAAAGCAAAGATGCAAGACAAAGCATCCGAAATGGATACTCTTGTTAAAGCACGTCTAACAGACTTCAGAAAGAAGGCAACTGAAAAGCAACAGAAAGCTGCTAAGACAGTGCAGAAGAATTCATTTGACCCAAGCGGTGAAGTTATCGCTGAAAACATGGGACCAAATGCTACCGATGTATTCGCTCAAGCATATAAGATTGCACACGAAGGCACCTCGTATGGTAGAGATCCAGAAATTACTTTTGCTAAAGTAACTTTCCAGGATGGTAACATGACTCAGATGAGTTTCTTCGATGCACAAAAAATTGTTGCAGCGTATGAAGGTCTTAACGATGAAAATAGAATTAAATTCTGTGCTCTTTTAAATCAAAATGCTACTACCTACGCAAACGCTCTTCAGTTTGCTCAGTATAACGTTTGATTGAGGGAATGTAGATGTTTAACGGAAACTCTAAACTAGATGTATTGGAATCTAAATTAAACATCTATGAATCACTCTCAAGAGAGATGCTCGATAAGTTGGAGAATGCAGTAGATAAAATCTCTGATGCAAACCAACATATCGCTACTATTCTTACTAAGCACGATGAGCGTATTGATCAAAGTATCAAGACGGATGAATTAATCGTTAAGATGATTGAGGATGTTAAGGAGCAAAACTCCAAAGAACATGCTGCAGTCATCAAGAGATTAGAAACAGTGGAATCAAATGTAGTTGAGTTATCTAAATTCAAATGGCAGGCGGCAGCTCTGGTTGGGGCTGCCGTTTTGATTGTGGGATTTGTCATCCCATTCGTTGACAACATGCTCGGATCGCACTATAATGGAGGCAGCCAGCAGACCCACATTAAATAATGAACTTCATTGACTCCAAATATATTAGTTTGGTCTCGCCTCAACTCGGTAACTTCACTCAAAAGAAAAAGTCTTTATACAATTTCCGATGCCCTTACTGTGGTGATTCCCAACGCAGGAAGAATAAGTCGCGTGGGTATTTGTTTGAGTATAAAGATAGTTTTGTTTTTAAGTGTCACAACTGTGGTATTACTAAGAGCTTTGCTAAGTTTCTTCAGGACCACAGCGTAGGTCTTTATGATCAGTATTTGATGGAGCGATATAAAGAAGGCACTACTGGTAAGGGTCGCCGTGTCGCTAATCCTAAATTTGAGTTTACGAAACCAGACTTCAAAAAAAGTGTAGTAAAGGAAACAATTTTTGATTCTCTTCCAAAACTCTCAGACCTAAATACATCACACCCAGCAAAACAATATCTGCTCGACCGAAAGATTCCAGAGATTTACTTCTCAAACTTCTATTACGCAGAGGATTTCAATGCTTGGGAGAATAATAAAAATACAATTAAAGAAGCACGAATTATACTCCCACTAATCTCGGAAGATGGAAATGTATTCGGATATCAAGCAAGGTCTCTTAACAAAAATGCAGTCCTTCGCTATATCACTACCATCTTGGATAAGCAATATCCTAAACTATTTGGACTTAATCGTATAAACAAAAATGAAAACATCTACATCACTGAAGGACCATTTGACTCACTCTTCATTCGCAACTCGCTTGCTATGTGCGGAGCTGATGTTAATCTTGGCGACTGGGGGATTGACGATGTTACTTGGATATACGATAACGAGCCACGAAACAAACAAATCGTCGAGCGTATTGACAAAACCATACAGCGCGGAAATAAGGTAGTAATCTGGCCAGATACAATCAAAGATAAAGATATCAATGATATGATTCTTTCTGGACATGATGTGCAATCTGTGGTAGAATCAAACACTTACTCTGGTTTAGAAGCAAAAGTAAAATTTAATCTCTGGAAGAAAATATGAGCAACGGTATCAAAGTTAAAAAGCGTGACGGGTCTACAGAATCACTTAACCTTGATAAGATTCACAGCATGGTAGAATGTGCCTGTGGTGGTCTCGCAGGAGTATCACCCTCGCAAGTAGAAATCCAATCAGGCATTCAGTTTTATGATGGCATCAGCACTAATGAAATCCAAGAAATCCTTGTTAGGTCAGCTAGTGACCTCATTGACCTTGACTCTCCAAATTATCAGTATGTTGCTGCTCGTCTCCTTCTGTTCGGTCTATATAAGCAAGTCTTTGGAGCTGATTGGAAAAACGGTTTCCCCTCAGTAGGAGAGCATCTCTATCATGGCATCATGAAAGGTGTGTATGATAAGCAGTTGTCTGACAAATACACCGATGAAGAGTGGGATAAAATCAACTCATGGATTGACCATGACCGTGACTATCTCTTTACCTATGCTGGTCTTCGTCAGGTAGTAGATAAATATCTGGTGCAAGACAGAAGCAAAGGTGTTGTCTTTGAGACTCCTCAGTATGCTTACATGCTTGTTTCGGCAACCATCTTTGCTGAGTATCCTAAGGAAACACGTCTCTCCTATGTCAAACGCTACTACGACGCAATCAGCAAGCACAAAATCAACGTGCCAACTCCCATCCTCGCAGGAGTTAGGACGCCTCTTCGACAATTCGCTAGTTGTGTGCTGGTTGATTCTGATGACACCCTTGATAGCATCTTCAGTAGCGACATGGCTATTGGTAGGTATGTTGCTCAAAGGGCGGGCATCGGTATCAACGCAGGTCGCATCCGTGCTCTCAACAGCAAGATTAGAGGGGGCGAAGTGGCTCACACTGGAGTTATACCGTTTCTCAAAAAGTTTGAAGCAACTGTCCGTTGTTGTACGCAAAATGGTATACGAGGAGGAAGCGCGACAGTCCACTTCCCAATCTGGCACAGGGAAATAGAGGATATCCTAGTATTAAAAAATAACAAAGGAACCGAAGATAACCGAGTTCGTAAGTTAGACTACAGCATCCAAATCAGCAAACTCTTCTATGAGCGATTCATCCGAAACGAAGACATTTCTCTCTTCTCTCCGCACGACGTTCCAGGTCTGTCTGATGCTTTTGGTCTTGCTGGATTTGACGAGCTATACAATGTTTACGAACGAGATGAGTCTATTCCAAGAAAAACTATCGCTGCTCAAGAACTCTTTCTTGACCTCTTAAAGGAGAGAGCAGAGACTGGTCGTATTTACATCATGAATATCGACCACTGTAATGAGCACTCTTCTTTCAAGGATAAGGTTTGGATGAGTAACCTCTGCCAAGAGATTACCCTACCTACCAAACCACTGCAGCACATCGATGACCCCAATGGTGAGATTGCCCTGTGTATTCTCTCTGCTGTTAACGTTGGTAAGATTAAGCACCTCGATGACCTTGAGGAGCTGTGTGACCTATCTGTGAGGGCACTCGATGAGTTGATTGATTATCAAAACTATCCTGTAGTTGCTGCTGAGCAATCAACTAAGAATCGTCGCTCACTTGGTATTGGTTACATTGGTCTTGCTCACTATCTTGCTAGGAATCAAGTTAAGTATTCCGACCAACACGCAGCACAACTTGTGCATGACCTGACTGAAGCATTCCAGTATTATCTTCTGAAGGCATCAAATCAACTGGCAAAAGAAAAAGGTAAGTGTGGATACTTTGACCGCACTAAGTATGCGGATGGGATTCTTCCTATCGACACATACAAAAAAGATGTAGATGATATTGTCCCTAACAACCTCCACTATGATTGGGAAACTTTACGATCCGATATACGAGCATGTGGTTTACGACATAGCACGTTGTCCGCACAAATGCCTTCTGAAAGCAGTTCCGTTGTGTCAAACGAGACAAATGGAATCGAACCTCCCCGTGCCTTCTTGTCCGTTAAGAAATCAAAGAAGGGAGTTCTTAAACAGATTGTCCCGCAGTATCAAGCTCTCAAAAACTACTATACGCTTTTGTGGGATATGCCTGACAACGCTGGTTATATTAATATTGTTTCGGTAATGCAGAAGTTTTTTGACCAAGCTATTTCTGGCAATTGGTCATACAACCCAGAGCACTACCCAGACAATGAAGTGCCAGTTTCTGTAATGGCACAAGACCTACTCAACACGTATAAGTATGGATGGAAGACATCTTATTATCAGAACACATATGATATTAAGAAAGATGATATTGAAGATGACGAAAAGAAAAAATCAGTAGAAAACTTACTTAACTCAATTTTAGAAGGAGCACAGGAGGAAGAAGATTGTGACAGTTGCAAGATTTAAGCTTACCGAAGATAAGGCAGTAGAAGGCATGACAGTTTTTAACACAAAGAAAGTAGACGTAAAGAAGCAACCGATGTTTTTCGGTGCTCCACTAGGAGTGCAGAGATACGATACTTATAAGTATCCTATCTTCGATAAACTTACTCAGCAGCAACTGGGATACTTCTGGAGACCTGAGGAGGTCTCCCTCCAAAAGGATCGTGCAGACTATGCACAACTTCGCCCAGAGCAGAAGCATATCTATACTGCCAATCTGAAGTATCAGATTATGCTTGACTCTGTGCAGGGGCGTGGTCCTGGTATGGCATTCATTCCCTACTGCTCTCTACCTGAGCTTGAATCTGCTATGACAATCTGGGAGACTATGGAGATGATTCATAGTCGCTCTTATACATACATTATTAAGAATGTATATTCTGACCCATCGGAAGTATTCGATACTATCCTCGATGACAAGAATATCCTTGAGCGAGCGAAGAGTGTAACTGAAGCATACGATGACTTTATTCAAGCGGCACAGGATTACTCTTCTAGCAACCAATGGCAACATCAACTAGAAGGTGTGCCTGCTGCTAAAGAAACTCTGTATGAGTTGAAGCGCAAACTCTATCGTGCCGTTATCAATGTAAACATCTTAGAGGGGATTAGATTTTATGTTTCGTTCGCGTGTTCGTTCGCTTTTGGCGAACTTAAACTTATGGAGGGATCCGCTAAGATTATCTCTCTCATCGCCAGAGACGAAAGCCAGCATCTTGTCCTTACGCAAAACATTATCAAAAACTGGCTTAATGGAGATGACGCAGACATTCTTCGCATCGCTAAAGAAGAAGAAGCGTGGACAATAGAGCAGTTTAAGAAAACTGTTGACGAAGAGAAGCGTTGGGCGGAGTATCTGTTTAAGGATGGTAGCATCATCGGTCTGAATGATAAACTACTTAACTCTTATGTTGAGTATATCGCCAACCGTCGTATGCGAGCGATTGGCTTGAAGCCTGTGTTTGATACTCCTATGTCAAACAATCCACTGCCTTGGACCCAGCACTGGTTATCTTCCAAGGGTCTACAAGTAGCACCACAAGAAACTGAAGTTGAATCGTATGTCATTGGAGGTATTAAACAAGATGTTAAGAAAGATACTTTCGCGGGTTTTAAACTGTGAGAAAAAGGGAGATAGAAAATCTACTGGAGTTGAGGGAGAGACTACTGATATCGGGCGGTCCCAACAGTCTGTCGTCAGCATGGGCTCTGTGGGCGATAGAGCAAAAAATGAAAAGGATGAACATATCCCTGACCCCTGGTATCAAAACTCAGAATACTACTGAGTAACTAAATACCTCCATCATATGATGGAGGTTTTTTTATGCGCCCACAATCAGCGAAAGCGAAAGGTAGAAGATTACAGCAGTGGGTCAGAGATAAACTTGTGGAGTGTCTCAACATTCACCCAGAGGATATTGAATCTAGGTCTATGGGTGCTGGTGGCGAAGACCTTATCATGGCTCGTGCTGCTCGCATGAAGTTTCCACATAGCATTGAATGTAAGAATGTAGAAAAACTAAATATTTGGGATGCCTATGAGCAAGCATCTGCCAACTGTGGTGACTATGAGCCTATTGTCGTTATGAAAAAGAATGGCAAGAAACCATTGGTTGTAGTAGACGCAGAGTATTACATATCTTTATTCGGAGGGAAAATCGGATGAAAATCGATATTCATAACTTTTTTAAACATTACGACGAGAATAATCCAAAGCATGTTGCTGCTGTAGAGCAACTTGAAGTTGACCTAGCAGACTCTCCATTGATGGAAGACACTGCTAACTGGGTTAGAATCTATAGAAGTCAGCCAGAAAAACCAAAATCATCAATCCTTGATGTGCCCTTCTATCCACAGACAGATAACTATACAGATGCTGACCGCACCTGTAACTCATCTTCCTGTGCAATGTGTCTAGAGTATTTCAAACCAGGCACACTACAAGGAGCAAAGGGCGACGACGCTTATGTTAGAAAAGTTTTCCAAATTGGTGACACAACAGATCACTTGGTTCAGACCAAAGTTCTTGCTTCATATGGTATTAAATCCAATTTCAGTTACAGTCTTTCTTTTACTGATCTTGATCGTGAGCTTGCCGCTGGAAGACCTGTTGTTATTGGTATCCTTCATCGCGGCACTCTATCTAATCCCACAGGCGGGCACATGGTCGTAGTCATCGGCAAGACCCCTTCAGGCGATTATGTGGTCAATGACCCCTACGGCAGTCTTAACGACGGTTATACGGGTGCTGTGAGCAACGGGAAGGGTGCTGTCTACAAGCGTAGCGACCTCTCCCGCCGCTGGTGCCCTAAGGGCAACGACGGGTGGGGAAGACTGTTTGATGTAAAAAAGTAGAAAGCTCTACGCCAAGCAAGTATGATGTGCCTGCTAAGGGAGTAGAGCTAATCAAAGAGTTTGAAGGTTGCCACCTTACTGCTTACCCCGACCCTCTCACAGGAGGATTGCCTATCACTATAGGATGGGGAAGCACCAGAGATATGAATGGCAAACCATTCCAACTGGGACAGAAGATATCTCAAAGTGTTGCTGATGCTCTTCTAATTAATCAGATTAAGAACCAGTTTATTCCATCTCTTACAAAAATTCCTTACTGGAGTGAAATGAATGACAACCAAAGAGGGGCTTTACTTTCTTTTGCTTATAATCTTGGTGCAGGTTTCTATGGTAGTAGCAACTTCAATAGTATTACACGCACGTTAAAGGAGCGTAGGTGGAATGAAGTGCCTAAGGTACTTGAAATGTATCGCAATCCTGGTAGCAAAGTAGAGGCGGGTCTTCTGAGGCGTAGAAAGGCTGAAGGTAAACTTTGGTCTTCATAATTTGTTATAATCAATAAATAGTAGTAACCTTTACTACTAATATCAATGCCAAATTCTCACAACATGGATCGTGACCATGTTGTTATGTTAGAGAAGTTGGATAAGATAATTCTACATGCAGAAACTGAAGAAATTGATACGGGGTTGCGAAGAAGAATATATGCTCTTCGCAACCTTTTAGTCATTCATGCTGGCAAAGCACAAGACATCAAAGATGAACTGACCCAACTAATTGCGAAAAATAGAAAACAGATCCTACTCATCGGAGCATCAATTGTATCAGCAATTGTCGTTCCTTATTTTGTTATCACCAGAACTACTTGGTTGATGGGAAAACCAATTGGATGTAAAGAGTTTCCTACGAAAAGTTCTTTATATCCAGGTAAGATTGAAGTATGTTTAAATGGAGTAACCAGAGCATACTCACTTCATAATGGTGATGTTGAAATTGACCTAACATTCATGAGGTCACAGACCGAAAGAGTTCAAGCAGATGTAATATTCTGGGTTGCTGATAAGATTGGTGACAAAGAAGTTGATTACTCTGGTGAATATAATATTGATAGAGTTAGAATTTATGATAATGGAATTCTTGTAGATGACCATAAAGAAAAAATGAGTGGATGGATGCACCCATTAGTTCCAGATGATGTTCGTATGCCTATGTGGAAATACGTTCAATCTATGAGAAGTAAATTCAATAGAGATAAACCACCACTTGAAGAAGTCCTTCATGGATTTGTAGATAGACTAGGAGCAATATTTGCTGCTCTAGGGAGTGCTGGTGTTACGGTTTACAGGTTTTTTAGAGCTGGAAGAGGAATGTAATTCTTCTTCTCTTCTTCTCTGGGCATCAATACCAAATGTGGATAAGGTGGATGTGAATACTGCTGCCACAAAAGTAGGGTCCATCTTATTCATTACTCCCATATAACCAAGTGTGAGCATACCAGCAGACCAAATCAACACTGCCATTCTGACAAAAGCAACCATACAAATATTGTCCTTGAATTTTTTATTCACTGTCTTCTACCCTTGTTCTTAGTGCGATTACTGTAGTAAGAATAGTCAATAGAGTTTCATACCCCCTTCTTTCGGATTCTTTACAGTCCAAAGGAGGGGGATTTTTTAATTTTCCTTGTGCATCTGCTCCTGCAATTGATCCAGGAAGCATGAAGTTACATGCCACAAAATTCATACCAACAAATCCAATAGCAGCAAAACATACTATAAAGATTAGTTTGGTTAGATTTAGTTTCATCTCCCTTCCTCTTTATGAATCCAAGTCTTTAACTCATGTAAGTATTTTATAAGTTGCTCTGCTTTTTCATAATGCCAAGTATCTCCAGTAGACATCCATTCTCTTCTGTGGTTGTCTATTGCTTTTAGTATTTGATGTATAGGAGCATTCCATGGCTCCCTCTTAGGAGTATTCCACTCTCTTGGCATACATTCGGTTTCCCGCCACCATTTATATTTAGGTGGGGGATTGACAAAATCCTAAATAAGTGTTATATTATGATTTCTTCACATTTGTGGGGAGTCTCGTCATTATAACGTGAGTGACATTTAGAGCCGAGGAAGGTGCCCCCAGAGATGGTTGTGGTATACCCCCCTTCTATTCGGATGTAGAGTTCAATGTAAATTAATGCTTCTTAAAACACTTTCAATTCTTGCTTTTGGTCTTGTCGGACTGGCACCCGTAACAGCAAAGGCAGCGAGCGGATGTTCCCTCGCATCACATTATGGAGTAGGTGACGGATATCATGGGCAGACGACTGCAAACGGCGAAAGATACAATGCTTATGGCAACTCAGTAGCACATAAAACGCTTCCATTTGGAACCAGATTACGTGTAACGAATCAACGAAATGGTAAATCGGTGATTGTGCGAGTAAATGATCGCGGTCCTTACATTGCTGGTAGAGACCTTGACTTGTCTTATGGTGCATTCTCTTCTATTGCTCACCCAGGTCAAGGCGTTGCCAGCGTCTGCTATTCAAGGGTCTGAATAACTGAATAAATACGGGGGAGTGCTGCATAACTCCCCTATGAATAAATCAAAGGTTATTAGATTCGCAGTAATCGGTGTGGTATTAACCACAGTAGTTTCAACACTATCACAATGCACAGGTATTGATGAGAAATCTATCTATGACCTAGTTGATGAAATACAAAGAAAATACTTTCCACAAACTGAGTTAAACGAATATATAATAAAGGATGACAAACTTCTCAAACAAAGAATAGAGAGGGATGTCGATAAAGCAATCAGACAAGTAACGCCAGAGTATGATAGAATCATACGCGAGGCAGACAAAAAATATCAACCTAAATATGTTGAAGAAAAAAATGATGAATCATTATGCTACAGTGATGAGTGCAAAGCACTCGCCCCTCCAATGAGACTCTGTGCTCCATGGGTTGACAGTTGCCCATCCCCTGTGGTAGAATAAACGAGTGATTGGGTTAGTAGCTCAGATGGATAGAGCCACAAACTTCTAATTTGTTGGTCGGGGGTTCGAGTCCCTCCTAACCCGTTAAAGTAGTGTATCTTATAAATAATAAGGTAATCTACTTTTTAATAAAATGGCAGCAGCAGTATGCTTAAATTGTTCTAAGCAATTTAAATATAACCCAGCAAATAAATCTGGTATGTTTTGTTGTTGCCAGTGTTCATCTGATTATAAACAAAAACAATATATAATAGAATGGTTAAAAGGTGATGTTTCTGGTGGAAATGGATTTCAATTATCAAATTATGTCAGAAATTATTTAATATCAGAATCAGATAATAAATGTTCCAAGTGTGGTTGGGCAGAGATAAATACTTTTACAGGAAGAATTCCTTTGCAGGTAGACCACATAGATGGAGACCCATTTAATCATTCACCCGACAACCTTAGAGTATTATGCCCAAATTGCCATTCTTTAACTGAAACATTTGGTTCTCAGAATAAAGGAAATGGTAGATATTCTAGGGGAACACCTCACCCCAAACACGGGCGAATAGCTCAGCGGTAGCAGCGTCTCGTTTACACCGAGAATGTCGGGGGTTCGAATCCCTCTTCGCCCATATAAGATATGAATACATACTATATCTCGATGGTTGCCATTGTGGCAATCGTATACATACTTTGGCAAGATCCTAATGTGCCAAGATATATAGAATTACAATTTGGATTGTTACGCATAAATATTGCTCGCTGGTTTATGGCTCGCAAATTGAAAGGACAACTTATGGATTATGAAAAAGAAGCAAAAAAAATAATGAAAGAAAGGATGCAGAAAAATGGCGAGGATAAGATGTAATGCTTGTGGCACAGAGATAGAAGTAACTCAAGCAAACAAAAGCAAATCGTGTGGATGTGACAATCAAACACTACTGAGATTGGATAGGAGTAGTATGCCTATCATTTCAGGTAATGATTTATCAGTAATTACTGCCGTGGATGGTGTAGGAAAACCGAAAGATAAAAAGGTTGACAATTCTTTACCATCAGGTTATACTAAGAGAATTCCCAGAAAAATGGAATTTGAAGTTAGATAGGAAGTGTGGCTGAGAGGTCTAAAGCAGCGGTTTGCTAAACCGCCGATGTGATTAATCGCATCCGTTGGTTCGAATCCAACCACTTCCGTTGCCCATTACGGGCATGACATGTCGTTTAAAAGAAATAAAACTATGATGATTCGTTCATTACTTGCTGCCACTGCTGCTGTTGCTACCGTTGCTGCTCCTGCTATGGCACAAGTCACCAGTGTTTCGCAACTGCGTGATGTGCAACCTACCGAGTGGTCTTACCAGGCTATCTCTAATCTGATTTCGCGTTACGGTTGTATCGCTGGTTATCCTAACGGCACTTTTGAGCCTGGACAACCCGCTACCCGTGCTGAGCTTGCTGCTCTCACCAACGCTTGCCTGGACCGCATTACTGAGTATCAGTCTGAAGCAGATGCTAAACTCGCTGCTGCTCTTCGTGCTGAGTTTGCTACTGTCAACGCCCGTGTGAGCGCCCTTGAGGTTGCTGCCGCTCAGAAAGCACAAGGCGTTGGTAACTATGTTGGTATTGGTGTGCTGCTGAATAAGCAAGGTGTTGACGGTGGTGGTTATACTGCTAATCGCACTATCTCTGGTGGCACTCTCCAGGCTCGTTATGCTGCTAAGACTTTCAGCAACCAGAATGCTGTGTCGGTTCGCCCTTACCTGAATGCCGTTGCTGGTCCTGACAGCAACATCGGCACCGCTGGTGGCGGTCTCCTCTCCTACGATTGGTCTATCGCTCGTAAGGCAGGTGTAAGTGCTGCTAACATCTACGCTGGTGTTGGTTATCAGGTGCCTTTCGCCAACAATACTCAAGCAAACTACCAGTCTGCTATTGGCGATCGTGGTCAAGTTGTGCTTGCTCTTGGCGTTGAAGGTCGTATCACCAACTCCCTTGTTGGTTTCGCTGACCTGAAATTCCCTACCACCAATGCTGCTAACAGCTACGGTGTAACGGGTGGTGCATACTCGCCTGTATTCACAACTGGTCTCGGATTTAAATTCTGATGACTGATAGGGGTTGACAAACCCCTCGACCTCCTATATAATTAGGAGGTCACTTGGAAAGGTGGCCGAGTGGTTTAAGGCAACAGTCTTGAAAACTGTCGTGTGATGAGCACCGTGGGTTCGAATCCCACCCTTTCCGTTGAAGGCACTCGTTAGGCAGATAGCCTAGAAAGAGGTCTTCATACCGAGTCGGGATCATCATATCCGACTCACCCTCGGGGCGTAAGTCAGCGGTAGACGGCTTGCTTTGGGAGCAAGAAGACACTGGTTCGATCCCAGTCGCCCCGATTCTTCTTACAGGAGATTTAATGTTAGTTGTTTACACCCGTGAAAATTGTCAGTATTGCAGCAAACTCAAGATGATTCTTGATAGTTTTGATGTGAAATATACGGCATACAAACTTGATGATGATTTTACCCGCGAAGGATTCTATACAGAATTTGGACAGGGTGCTACCTTCCCTCAGGTAGTCCTTGATGGCATGATTATGGGTGGTTGCACTGACACAATTGAATACTTAACTAGCATTGGTTGCCTACAAGAAGAAAAAGACATGGAGTGTATGGTATGAAAACAATCACAGAAGAAACTTTTTGCCACGACTTTGACGAAATCATGGATGCAGTAATGCTCAATAAAGAAAGTTTTATTATTACTACCAAAGATGGTGGTGATGTTGTGATGATTCCATATGAATATTATGAGCGAATACAAGGGGAATTAACTCAGTTGGTAGAGTGACAGCTTTGCAAGCTGTAAGTCAGGGGTTCGAGTCCCCTATTCTCCATTCAAATAACTCGCTCCTTTAGCAATCTGGTGAATGCAGCGAACTCATAATTCGCCTGAGGCGTGTTCGATCCACGCAAGGAGCACCTATGGGGGTATAGCTTAATGGTAGAGCGGCCTGCTTATAACGGGTTGGTCTGGGTTCAATTCCCAGTATCCCTATATACAATAAAATAACGGAGGTTAAATGGCATATCAAAACCAAACAGATTTTGAGTATCACCTATTTGACTTCGGTAAAAAGGTGGAGTATATTATTGCTGCTGAGATGGCAGGAAAACAAGATGCTGATTCAGCATATAAAAAGATTAAAGCATTGTTTGAAGACCTTAAAAAGTTTCGCAAGCAAGAAAAGAAACAAGACCATCCACTAGATTACGACGAAATCCCTGATAGGTATTAACATGAGCATCTCGCAAGGTTTGGTAATGGAAGAGAATGAAGAGCCTGGATTTCAAATCCTCCATCTTTCGTTTCGTAAGAAACTATCTGAAAGCATGTATGGTGGTCCAGTAAACTACTACATTGGTAACATTGTATTTCGTCTGACAGACCCAGACGCAAAACGCAGAATGGATTATTACTTGGAGGAGAATGAAGAGATTCGTGTAGCACCAGACTTAGAGTTGATGGAAAAGTATTACGAAGACCTTCACTTTGTATTTGGTGATCCAGAAAAACTTGATGAAGAATATAATGGTGAAAAATATACACCACTTGACATTCGCAACAAGCACGGTATCAAGGATGAAGATGTATTCATCCGTGCTCATCGTCGTAACATGGCACCTCTACATGATTTCGTTGAATATAATGAGAAGTTTGATTGTTACCGAATGCACGAATACTTCCAAGACACCCCAGTGGTTCGTGGTATAATGCAGTATCTCCAAGACATGAAAGATGGTAAACCGAATCCTAGCCGCACTGTCTACTATGAGCAATTCATCAACACCCTTGAAAACCTCTGCTGGTGGTGGGACTAGGGTTTGTGCCCAGTGCGAGACCGAGAAGCCACTTGACAGCGACCACTACCAAGTGGTAAAATACTTTCGTAATGGATTTTCCTACTACTGCAATGAGTGTAACAAACCGAAACCGCGTGACAATCCTTCTTGACCGCTTTCCTTATCGTTATGTGCAAGTAGGCATTCTTGAAATCAATGGCAAACCTGATTGCCGCATTCAAAAGGTTTGCTCTTATACTGGTCGCTACCGTGACATGTATCTTTGTGACAATGAAATGCAACTGCTGACTGCTATGGAAGACCACGACTATACTTGTTGGCTTGACCCAGACCGAGTTCCTGCTTACGTTAAAGGAGACAACGATGATGAATGATAAAGCTCTATATCAACTAGAGCGAGCGATTGATGCTCTGACAAAAATGGCAAAGCATCTTCGTGAAGATACTCAAGTTGCTAGCACACCAGTAAAATACGATGAGCACATGGGAGTGTTTGCTCCTTATCTTGGTCTTGATGAAGACCCATATTCATACTACAATCCTAAAGACGAGCCCTTAGTAGACCTATCATGATAGAAGATTTTCTTTCTTTCCTACTTGGTCGTTACCACAATAGAGACCAAGCATTTGTAAACCCATCTAAGTTTGCATACATTCATTGCTATTGGGAGCAAGTAGGAGAGAATGAAATTCACTCTAAGCACTGGTATAACTATGCTGGTGAAGATGCTCCTTATCGAGAGAAGTATCATCGATTAGAAATTTCTGATAGTAATATTATTGTCAGAAACTATGATGTAAACTGGGAAAAGTATCCATGTGATATGATTTTCTCACGCACTGCATCAACTTGGGAAGGCACTAATCATAAAGAGTGTATTCTTCATGATGCCATCATGGAAACCAAGATGAGCTTGACAGGAAACCAAGTGTTATGCTATGATGCTGGTATCAAAAACGGTGAAATTATATGGGGTGGAAAAGACCTATATATCTTTGAAAAGCAAGTCACGGAGAGACTTTAAAAGCACTGGTGGAGTCACGTTACCCTTTGAATGTTATGCGACCTGTTGATACGAATCCTGTTAGATTAAGAATTGTTGAAGACCTTGATAACGGAGACAAAGTTATTACTTATTTCGATGTGCTAGAGGTTGACAACAAGTATTATTATGTGTATAATGATGTGAATCATGGTCCATATCATGAATTTGACGAAGCAGTTGATGCTGCATACAAGGATTTAATTCCTCAAACCGTCTCGGAATGACGTTAAAAGTGCCCTGGTCGGGTGAATCCCCCTTCTTACACACATACACACAGGAGACATGTTATGTCCAAAACACCTTATGAGCTTCGCTTTGAAATTTTCAAACAAGCATATAATATGCTACAAGATAATTTTGCTACAAAATTTGAAGTAGTAGAAAAAAGTGGAAATAAACTGCCAGAAAATTTTGCTGATAGTTATCCCACGCTTGATGATGTTATTAACCAAGCTAATATCATCAATAACTTTGTTTCCGAGACAAAGTAAATATGCCATTGTTTATAAAAGCTATAGGATTTAGAATAATTGCAATCCTGTTTACTTCTTTGTTTACTGGAATTTCTACTTCAATTACATTGAATATTGGATTATTTTTTATCTATTATTTTTATGATATTCTATGGCATAAATTTAAGGTTTCCAATTTCCTTAAAAAATTGGTGGTGCGGATGGGGTTACTCCCGCCCAGTTTCTTGCCTCTGGTCAAAGGGCAAGTGGCGAGCCGAGCAACGGGGGGTTGACATCCCCCACCCTCTCAGATACAATATGCACAAGTCGATGTGGCGGAATTGGTAGACGCGCTGGGTTTAGGTTCCAGTGAATTTATTCGTGGAGGTTCAAGTCCTCTCATCGACATTGATACTATATAGTATCAACGCCTCTCCAGGGCACTTTAACACCCCTCAAGCCTATCAACGATGCTCAAACAGAGGGGTCACTGCGGAGTTAGTTCAGCGGTAGAACGCTATCCTTCCAAGTTAGATGTCGTCGGTTCGATTCCGATACTCCGCTCTTATCCCTGAGGATAAATAACATGTCACTTATTTCACAAAGAGACAGAGAAGTTGCTATTGCAGCACTTGAAAACTATGTCACAGAAACTGGAACCACAGAGTATTATAATGGCACTCCAAAGCACTCCTCAACCGAAGTCTATGCACTTCTCAACTGGATTAAACTGGAGTATTTCAAACATGAAAATTAATCTCTGGTATTGCGAAATCTTGAAACAATGGCGCTGGTCTCTTACTGATGACCATCGCCCAATCGTTCGCCAGGAATCTGGTCAACAACCACACCTACGTGATGCAATGAACGACATTGCCAATACCGTAGAATACATGATGGATTGTAAGCAATCCTGATTTCATTCCACAATAGCTCAGCGGTAGAGCCATCGACTGTTAATCGATTGGTCCCTGGTTCGAATCCAGGTTGTGGAGTTGCTACTTGCGCTGGAAAGATAAACCAGAATGCCGTAGCAAGACAGAGGCTACGTCCCTGTTATATCCTTGAGGTATATCACACGTAGTCCATCTGGGTAGGTGTCCGAGTGGTTAATGGAGGTGGACTGTAAATCCACTGGCTCTGCCTACGGGGGTTCAAATCCCTCCCTGCCCACCTTGAGGATGTAGTTCAGTGGTTAGAACGCCTGCCTGTCACGCAGGAGGTCGTGGGTTCAAGTCCCATCATCCTCGTATGGGAGCATAGCTCAGTGGTAGAGCAACGTGCTGATAACGCGGAGGTCGATAGTTCAAATCTATCTGTTCCCATTTGGTATCTAAAGTTACAGAATGGATACCATATATAAGGTAATCGTTCATCTCTTTTGAGACGGAAGTAAGCCGACGCGGAACGGATTCGTTCATCCCATTGGGACGCAAACGCCGACTGAAGGAACGCTCTTTAACTAAACACTAAGGAGAATCCCTATGTCAATCGCAACTTATCGTGGATGCAAGTATAACACTGACATCCCTAAGCAAGAATATCAGAAGTGGTATTCTGAAACACATGCACCAGCACATCCAGTAAACACCTATCGCGGTGTTGCTTATCGCCCTTGCCACAATGAGGGAGTAGCAAAATGAATTGGTTGTATGTTATCCGTCAACGTATGATTAAAGAAAGAAAACTCCAAGAAGCGCAATACTACATTGCAACTCTTGGGTAAAACGAAAGGGGGCATATGCCCCCTTTTTTAATGTCTTCGTAGTGTGTGTAAGTATTCAATCATTGCTTGTCGAATGTGCATCAACTCATGGTAGCACTTCTGATTGTGAGCACATTGCCTCAGCTCATGGTCTGGTTTATGCACACTCTCAATGAATAAATCCAAACCTCTATTCCACTTTTCGTTATCTTCAGTCACGTTGTCTCCAGTCGTCGGGTTTATCTTGTTTGAACCAATCAACTAACTCGTCGATATCATTGAATCCGCTGACACCTTTAGCTTCGTGTCCGATGCCACCGATGTCAAGTTGGTTTAAAAAATCATCCATATCTCCCTCCCTCATGTCGGGGTTGGATGCAGTGCGTCTTGCTTGGCGAAGTATGGTAGCAGCAGAGCGGTTTGATTTTGCCAACTTCTCTGCCCAAATCATATCTGAAAGTTCTACCGTCTCTCCTTTTACAATCTTTTCACAAATAGCCTCCAGTCTGAGGCGATACTGGGTAGAGAGCATATTATATGTAGCAGTAATACTAGTATTTATTGTGGATAAGCGTTATGCAATCCCCAATAAATGAATAAACCGATAGATGTAAACAAAATTAAACTACTAATAATAGTATTCCTCATCAATTTCATCCTCGTAGGTTGATGGTTCTTCAAATAACTCTTCCATCTTTTTTAGAAACACTCTTTCGTGTAACTCTCTAATGTCCTCTTCTGTTATCATCTTTATTGTGTATGACTTGGATGCCATAGATAGGCACAAATATTAATAGAAAACAAAGCACTCCTAGAAAATATTGATTTTCAATCAGTGCCACCATAAGTTGTCTCATTTTGTATGTAGCATTCTAGTGGTTTGTGGGTATCATCATCAAAGTTTTGGTCAAGGTATTTGCACAGTTTGTTAACAATACCAATGTATTCATTATGCATCCATTCGCTACCAGTTTCGTGATTGGCATAATGTTTACACGCAACGATGATTCGATTGATATCTTTACTTGATAGTTTATACATTAGTATTCCTCAAAGTAGAATATGACATCGCCATCTTTACGATGATAATCCAAGTGACGCTTACCCCATTCGATAACACGCCACTCGATTGTGCCATCCCATTTTAGCAGACAAATCCGTATGCGTCGCATTTCTTTAGATTACCTTCAGGCTATTTAGATGAGTGATTATACTTATTAGCATCCCCTGACACAGGGCTTGACATCAGGGGGGATATGCTATATAGTATGTAAAGATTCGTTACAAAACATGACTGTTACAACCAATGACCGTGGACAGCAAAACATGTGGGCAAAGGAGCCCACCATGTATTACCACAACTACGGTATGGATACCCCCTACGAATACAAGGAGAAGTATAATGGACGCTGGGCTATGGTCGGCATCGTTGCTGGTGCTCTTTCTTATGCTCTCACAGGTAAACTCTTCTTCGGTATCTTCTGATGACTGAATTTGTTTGGATCCTCACATCGGTTGCGTTTCTCGTGACTCTGTGCTATGCTGTAGAGAAGCTCGCTGAGACTTACTGATGACTATTTTCAACATTACTCTCCAATCCCCTGACGGCACCTCTACCACGATTGAGTGCCCTGATGACATGTATATTCTTGAAGCCGCTGAAGAAGCAGATATTGATCTGCCTTATTCTTGCCGTGCTGGTGCTTGCTCTACCTGTGCTGGTAAACTTGTCAGTGGCCAGGTAGATATTAGCGATCAATCCTTCCTTGATGATG
>Ga0222712_10000381_pt1 | contig 60651 bp, 56 predicted proteins | sample C33_657DmetaG_FD_165043 | JGI IMG/M metagenome (GOLD analysis project Ga0222712, IMG submission 165043) | Estuarine water microbial communities from San Francisco Bay, California, United States - C33_657D | ecosystem: Environmental > Aquatic > Marine > Unclassified | place: USA: California... | reverse complement strand
CCGCGACGGTACCGCGGCCGGTTATGACATCCCCCTCAACCTTGCCGTCTCCTCGGCCGTCGAAGTCCCCGTCATCGCTTCGGGCGGCGCGGGGAACCTCGACCATATGGCCGCCGTCCTCAAGCAAGGCGGAGCCAGCGCCGTCCTCGCGGCCAGCATCTTCCACTTCGGGACTTACACGGTGCGGCAGGCCAAGGAGCACCTGCGCGCCGCCGGCCTGCCCGTTCGGCTTTAAGCGTCGGCCGGCGGCACGGCCTTGGGCATCACCAGGATCTTGTCCAGGCGATGTCCGTCCATGTCCACGACCTCGAAGATATGACCGAGGGCCTCGACGCGGTCTCCTTCGGCGGGGATCCGGCCCAAGGTCCGCATGATGAAACCGGAGAGCGCGGTGAACCGTCCCGAGCCTTCGCCGGGGAAGCGTCCGATGATGCCGGTGGCTTCGCGGAAATCATCCAGCGACACGACCGCATCCACGATCCAGCTGCCGTCTTCGCGCCGACGGACCGGCTTGGGCTGCGCGACGGGCGAACCTTCGTTCGGCAGTTCGCCGACCACGGATTCGAGCACGTCGTTGAGCGAGACGACCCCGCGCACCCGGCCGAACTCGTCGGTCACGAGGGCGATATGGATCTTGTCCTTGCGGAATTTCTCGAGGAGCTGGGTGCCGGTGCACTGGGGCGGCACGGTGGGCGGCTCGGTCAGCAGGTCCTTGATCGAGGCCGTGCCGACCAGCGAGAGATTGGCCCAGAGTCGCTTCACGGAGACGACGCCCAACGGGCGGTCCGGCGAACCGCGGTAAACCGGGAACCAGGTGTGACCCGAGGCCACCACCTTGCGCCAGTTGACCTCGTCGGAGTCGTCGAGACTGAGCCAGACGACCCGGTTGCTCGGGGTCATCAGGCGCTCGGCCGTCACGAGGTCGAGGGAAAGCGCGCCATGCACCATGCGATGCTCCGCGGCATGCAGCACGCCCGAGGCCATGCCTTGGTCGACCATCATGCGCAGTTCGTCCTCCGACATGGTATCCTCCGGCGAACGCTTGCGACCGAAGAGGCGTAAGACGAGGTCGGCGAAGAAGCCCAAGGTGCTGACCAACGGCGAGGCCAACACGGAGATCAGCGTCATCGGCCGCGAAAGCAGCACCGCGAGACCTTCCGGATTGGAGAGACCAAGGCGCTTGGGCACGATCTCGGCGAAGACGATCGTCATCGAGCCGATCACGAAGGAAACACCGGTGCGCGAGATGACGTCGGCATTGTCATGCAACCAGGCCCAGCTGTTGGCTTCCAGGTGCGGCCTGATATGCGCGGCCAGGGGGGCGCCGCCGAAGGTCGCGGCGATGATGCTGCCGAAGGTCAGCCCGACCTGGACGGTCGAAAGGAACTTCGAAGGGTTGGCCAGGAGCTCCAAGGCGGCCTTCGCCCCCTTGCTGCCGTCCTCGGCGAGGCGCGTGAGCCGTCGACGGTTGGAGGAGACCAACGCCATTTCCGATAACTCGAAAATACCGATGGTCGCCCAGCAGGCCAATATCACGAACAATTCCACGAAACAGCCCTAGGGGGCGGGGGGAGGACAGTCAAATCCGCTTGTTCACATCGACCCTAAGCCTAGGTTCTACCCTTCAATGGCGTCCCATTTCGAGGCAATCATCGTCGGCAGCGGGATCGGCGGGCTGAGTTTCGCGCTCAATCTCGCCCAGCGCGGCCATGCCGTCGCCATCGTGACGAAAAAGACAAGCTCAGAGTCGAACACGAACTGGGCCCAAGGCGGCATCGCCTGCGTGACGGACCAGACCGACGACTTCCAGAGCCACGTGAAGGACACGCTGACCGCGGGCGACGGGCTCTGCGATCTCGCCGCGGTCACCCACATCATCGAATCCGGCCCCGCGCGCGTCGCCGAACTGATCGCCTGGGGCGTCGAATTCGAGAACGGCGCGGACGGCCTGCCGGACCTCGGCCGCGAAGGCGGCCACTCCCGGCGTCGCATCCTCCATGCCCGCGACATGACCGGCCGCGCCATCGAGTCCGCTCTGCTGCGCGCCATCGCCCGTTCGCCCAAAGTCGTGATGCTCGAGCACCATCTCGCGATCGACCTCCTCACCCGGGCCAAGCTCGGCGCCTGCCCGATCGGTTCGCCCGCGGACCGCGTCCTGGGCCTGCACGTCCTCAACACCAAGGCCGGGCGCGTCGAGACCCTGTCGGCGGATACGGTGGTGCTGGCCACGGGCGGCACGGGGCAAGTCTATCAGTTCACCACCAACCCGGACATCGCCACCGGCGACGGCATCGCGATGGCCTATCGCGCCGGCGCCGAAGTGCGCGACATGGAGATGGTGCAGTTCCATCCGACGGCGCTCAAGGCCCCGGACGGAAGCCGCGCGCTGATCTCCGAAGCCGTCCGCGGCGAAGGCGCCATCCTGCGTGACCTATCGCTGCGGGCCTTCATGAAGGACTTCCACCCGCTCGGCGACCTGGCCCCGCGCGACATCGTGGCCCGCGCCATCGACTCGGTGATGAAGCGCGACGGCGCTCCGCACGTCCTGCTCGACGCCACCCAGGTGGCCAAAGGGCACTTCGCCGAACGCTTCCCGCACATCTACGCCACCTGCCTCAAGGCCGGGTTCGACCTGACCAAGGAGCCCGCCCCGGTCGTGCCGGCGGCCCATTACCTGTGCGGCGGCGTCGCCACCGACCTGCGCGGTCAGACTTCCCTGCCGGGCCTGTTCGCCGTGGGCGAAGTCGCGTGCACCGGCCTCCACGGCGCGAATCGCCTCGCCTCCAACTCCTTGCTCGAAGCGGTCGTGCTGGCCCATGATGGCGCCGCGGCGGCGCACGCGGAGATCGTCGCCCGCGGAGAGCAGCCGAGCCCCCTGCCCGCCTGGATCGACGGCGCGGCGGGCGATCCGGACGAACGCGTGGTGCTGACGCACAACTGGGATGAGCTTCGGCGCACGATGTGGGATTATGTCGGCATCGTCCGCTCCACCAAACGCCTGCAGCGCGCCCGCACGCGCATCGGGACCTTGTCCGACGAGGTACGCGAATACTATTGGAATTTCCGCGTCGAGCCACGGCTGCTGGAACTGCGCAACCTGATCCAAGTGGCGGAACTCATCATCGACTGCGCCTTGCAGCGGCGCGAAAGCCGCGGCCTCCATTTCACCCTGGACTATCCGGCCAAGCAGGCGGAAGCGCGCCACACCTCCGTCCGTCGTCCCCAAGGTCGCCCATGAAGATCGCCATCGTCGGCACCGGGGCCCTCGGAGGCTGGTACGCGGCCTTGCTCGCGGAGGCCGGACATGAGGTTCATTGCCTCGCCCGGAGCGATCATGAGGTCATCCGGAAGGACGGCCTTACGATCCGGAACAAAGGCGTCGAGCGCGTCGTCCGTGTCGCCTCGGCTTCGCCTGACGCCAAGTCCATCGGGCCGTGCGACCTCGTCGTCGTGACGATCAAGTCGACCTCCAACCAAGCCTTGCCCGCCCTGCTCACTCCGCTTCTCGGGCCGGCCACGATCGTCCTCACCCTCCAGAACGGCATGGGCAACGTCGAGGCGCTGTCGCCGCTCCTGCCGACCGAACGGATCGTCGCCGGGCTCTGCTTCGTATGCATCAACCGGCTCGCACCCGCCGTCATCGAGACGACGCTCGCAGGCTATGTGCGCATGGCGGCGGCGGTCGGACCGACCAATCCCGCCGTCGCACGCTGCGTCGACGTCTTCGCCGGAGCGGGCGTAGACTGCCAGGCCGAGGGTTCTCTCGAGGCGGTGCTCTGGAAGAAGCTCTGCTGGAACATCCCTTTCAACGGTTTGTCGATCGCCGGTGGCAGCCTGACCACGGACCTGATCCTCGCGGATCCTGCCCTGAACGAACGGGCCTACCTTCTGATGAAGGAAGTCCAGGCCGCCGCCGTCGCGCGCGGCCACGGCTTCGAGGACACCCACATCCAGCGTCAGTTCGCGGTCACCGTCGGCATGGGACCTTATCGTCCGTCCAGCCTCATCGATTTCGTGGAAGGCCGGGAGGTCGAAGTGGAAGGCATCTGGGGTGAACCCTGCCGTCGCGGCATGGCCGCCGGCGTCCCGATGCCGGCAACGGCCAGGCTCATCGCCGAGATCAAGGCGCGCATCGCCGCCCGCGGCTGAAGGTCAGTCAGCGCGACGCCGGAGCCGGCTCGAGCTTGGCCAAGGTCTGCCTGACCTGATCGGCGACCCTCGCCGCCGTCAGGAAGCCAGCCGGCAGGCTCTCGACGGCATCGGCCGCGAAGACCAGCCGGCCCTCGCGGTTCACCAAGGTAAGCCGAAGGCTGAACCGGCTTTCCGGCGAGCCGTCCCTTAGCGGCCGCGCGTGCCAGCTCGCGCCCAAGGTCGCCTCGGCCTGCGCAGGCTCGGCCACGGCCTCGTACCCGCGCGCACGGAGGGTCCGCACCGCGACGTCATGCACGACATCGTTCAACACGCTCAGCTCCGCCGATGGGGCGCCCATGGCTTCGGCGACGAAAACCCGCCGAAGCGGCTCCTCGGAGACCGGCAGGACGCCCGTGCCGACGCAACCGGAGAGTCCCCACGCGCAGACGGCCAGGATGAAAGACGCGGCTTGGCCAAGACGGTGCATAACTTGTTTATTAAGCGTTCTCGCCCCGGGACAAGCAGGGACATGATGGGGACCTGTTGACCTTTCGGGTCGGCCCCTCTCCCCTCCCCCTCATGGCCCGCGTCCAAGCCGTCACCTTCGACCTAGCAGGCACCCTGCTCTTCCCATATCCGTCGGTCGGGGCCGTGTATGCCGCCAGCGCGAAGAAGCACGGAGTCGAAGTCGAAGCCGCGGTCCTCGACGCTTCGTTCCCCTTGGCCTTCAAGGGCGGACCGAAGAACGCCAAGCCCGAAGCCTTCTGGAGGGAGGTGGTCCAGCGTTGCTTCGGTCCGGCGCTTCCGGCCGCGAAGTTCGACGTGGTCTTCCGGGAATGCTGGGAAGCCTTCGCCCGACCGGAATCCTGGCGCCTTGCGCCGGGCTCGCTTCAGGCGATCTCCGCGATCCGCTTCCTCGGGGTCAAGGTCGGCGTCCTATCGAACGCCGATGGCCGCATGCGCAAGGTCCTCGAAGGACATGGCCTGGCCAAGCATCTCGACGGCATCTTCCTCTCCGCGGAAACCGGCTTCGCGAAACCGGACGCCAAGGCGTTCGGCCAGGCGGCCCGGGCTCTCGGCGGCTCGGTGTCAGGTCTGGTGCACTTCGGCGACAGCCCCACCGAGGACGGCGAAGGCGCCCGCGATGCCGGTGCGACCGGCGTGGTGGTCGGCGGCGCGCACGCCCCGGACCGTTGCCTGCGCAATGAGAAGATCTCCGAAGCCCCCTTCGCGATCCGCGCCCTGCTGACCGAAGGCAAGCTGAAGGGGAAGTTCTCCCGCACGGTGCAGAACCTCCTCGCCAACCTGCGCGGCCTGCCCGAAGACCGCGGCCGCTCGACCGACCGCGCGATGAAGTCGATCGACGACGCCGTCCAGGACGCCTTCAAGAAGCTGCGTCTCGACAAACCCGTGCCCGAGACCGCGATCGTCGCCCATTGGCTCGAACTCCTGCCGCTCAAGCTCGCCAAGCGCTCCGCCCCGCTGCGCGTGCTCGAAGGCGGCAGGCTCGTCGTGCAGTGCGAGAACTCGGTCATCAAGTCGGAGGTCCGCTTCCACGAGCGCGCCATGCTCGCGAAGATCCGGCTCCTGCGGGGCTGCCAGGAAGTGCGCTCGATCAGCTTCGTGAACGCCTGATCAGTTGGACTTCGGTTCGAACGGCTTCTGGAACACGTCCTTGAAATCGTAGACGTCCTTGAAATCCTCGAGATTGTCCTCGGGCGAACGGCCGAACAGACCGGTCTCGATGATGTTGAAGACGATGTTGCCGACGTCGGCGGACTTGCGCAGCCCCCAGCTATGGAGGAGCGGATAGGACATCGGACCGTAGGTCTCGAGCACGTGCTGGCGGAAGCCTTCGAGGAGCTGCGGTCCGCTGACATGGCGGTTCACGGTGCTCTTGCCCTTCTTCGGCTCGCCGTGGATCAGCTTCTGCGCGTGGTCGAGCCCGAGGCGGACGACGTCGTAGGCCTGCGGTTGGTAGCGAGGGTCCTTCTGGCGGATGATACGAACGGCTTCGTCGAAATCCATGATCAGAGCTTGGCGAGTTCGGCCAGCAGACGGGCGTTCTGGGCTTCGGTGCCGACGGTCAGGCGAAGCCAGCCGGTCATGCCGTAGCCGCGCAGCGGACGGACGATCACGCCGGCCCGCTGCAACGTCGTGAAGGCCTCCTCGGCCTTCGGAATCTGGGCGGCGAGGAAGTTGGCCTTGCCGTCGATGAAGGCGAAGCCGAGCTTCTTCAGGCCGGCGGACAGCTGGGCGATGCCGGCGGCGTTGACCTCCCGGGTCCGGCGGACGAACGCATCATCATCGAGCGCGGCCTCGGCCGCGGCCAAGGCGGGCAGATTGACGTTGAAGGGCTGCCGCACGCGGTTGAGGAGACCGCAGACCTCGGTCGAACCCATCAGGTAGCCGACCCGCAAGCCGGCGAGACCGTAGGCCTTGGAGAACGTGCGGGAGAGGACGACCTTGCGTCCCGACTTCATCAGCGGCCGGAGGTCGGCGGAGGCCTCGAGGTATTCCGTGTAGGCCTCGTCGAGACAGAAGATCACGTCTTCGGGCAAGGATGCGGCGAAGGCGAGGATGTCGGCCGGATCGTCGGTCCCGCCGGTCGGATTGTTCGGACTGGCCAGGAAGACGATGCGGGTCCTCGACGTGACAGCGGCCCTCATGGCCTTCAGGTCGTGCCGATACCCGGGCATCGGGACTTCGACCGCCGTCGCTCCGAACAGCATCGTCGCCAGCTTGTAGACGATGAAGGCCTGGGAGCCGAAGACCACCTCGTCGCCCGGACGGAGGAAAGCCTGCGCGAGCAGGATCATCACTTCGTTGGAACCGTTGCCGATGACGAAATTACCCGGCTCCAGGGACCACTTGCGGGCGAGTTTCTCGCGCAGGAACGTGCAGCCGCCGTCGGGATAGAGGTGACAGTGGTCGAGCGCCTTATGGGCGGCGGCGAGACCGAGAGGCGAAGGTCCCAGCGGATTCTCGTTCGACGCGAGCTTGATGACGGCGGCGGGATCGAGGCCGAACTCGCGGGCGACCACTTCGATGGGACGACCGGCCTCGTAGACGGGCTGGGTGAGGACGGGCCGATTGGCTAGGTCTGAATAGGAAGCCATGCAGAAGCCAATCCATGCGAGACTTCGCCCGCTTGGCAAGCGTGAGCGACCGCCCTCCCCGCTTGCCACTGGCTGAGCCGAGCCTTAAGCGTCCCGCATGAAACTCGTCGTCACCGGCGCCTCCGGATTCCTTGGTCGCGAGGTCTGCCTCGCCGCCCTGCGTCGCGGACACGACGTCCTGGCGCTCGGCGGCACCCGTGCCCCGGCGATCCCCGGCGTGCGGCAGGCGCGGGCGTTCGACCTCTGCGCCGAAGCGGCGCTCGAAGCCCTCGTCCTCGAGGAGTTCCCGCATGCGGTCGTGCATTGCGCGGCGCTCCCGACCATCGAGACCTGCCTGGCCGATCCGGCCAAAGCCAAGGCGCTGAACACCGAAGTGCCGAAGAAGCTCGCGCAACTCTGCTTCCATCTCGGCGCGAAGCTCGTCCACGTCTCGACCGACACCGTCTTCGACGGCGTCGCCGGCAACTACCAGCCGACGGACGCCCCCGCGCCGCTCAACCTCTACGGCGAGACGAAGGCGGCCGCCGAAGTCGAGGTGCTCCGCTATGGCCGCGAACACGCCGCCGTCCTGCGCACGTCGCCGATCATCGGCAACTCGCCCGGCGGCGACCGCGGCCTGCACGAGCGTCTCTTCGCGTCCTGGAAGGAGGGCCGGCCGACGCCGCTCTTCACCGACGAAATCCGCCAGCCGGTCGAAGTCTCGAACCTGGCCGACGTGACGGTCGAGCTCTGCGAGCGTGCCAACCTCTCCGGACTCTTTCACTGGGCGGGCACCGAAGCCCTGAGCCGGCACGAGATCGGCGGGCGCATCGCGCGCCATTTCGGACTCGATGCCGACGCGCTCGTGCGGGCGACCAGCCGGGCCGAGGTGCCGGCCGCCGCCGCCCGTCCGCGCGACCTCAGCCTGCGCCTGCATCCGCTCGCCGGGAAGCTACGCACCCCGGCCCAGTCCTTCGAGGAGCAGCTCGCCCAGCTACGCGTGCCCCGAGGCTGCGAAGATTGGTACGAAAAGACGACCGGCCGAAAGGTCGTGCGTCGTCTGGAAAAAGGCATAGACTTCTGAACATGGACGTTCTCCCCCGCCAGGCCGCCGACGCCGTCGCCAACATGGCCGCGGACCTGATGCTCCTGGAGTTTTATCCGACCCCCGCGCGCGTCCGCTTCCGCGCCTACGCCTGGTCGGAGCCTGCCTACACTTTCGGCGTCTCGCAGCCGTGGGCGAAGTATCGCGCCCAAGTGCCGGCAAGGTATCCGCTGATCCGCCGCTGCACCGGCGGCGGCCTGGTCTCGCACCTCGACGACTGGACCTTCGCGCTCGTGATTCCGCCGGCGCATCCGCTCTTCAAGGCCGATGCCATGGCCAGCTATGCCGCGGTGCATGAGGCGCTGCTGCGCGCGCTGCTGGCCCAAGGACAGCCGGTCAAGCTGGCCCCGATGCCGGCAGGCACGCGCGATTTCCAATCTCCCGACGATTGCTCGCGGCGCGCCGAGCCGAACGACCTCGTCCGGTCCGATGACGCGCGCAAGGTCGCGGGAGCGGCCCAGAAACGCACGCGGCAAGGCCTGCTCATCGAAGGCTATGTCTGGCGCCCCTTCCTGCAGAGCTGCGACTGGGAGCGTTTCGAGAAGGATTTCGTCCGCGAGCTCAGCGTCGTCCTGCGAAGCCCAGCGGTCCCCGTCCCCGAACCCATCTATAACCAATTCGACCACGAAGGGACCTGGGGCAAGTTCTCCTCCCGCGAATGGAACGAGCGGATCTAGGCGAAGAGGTCGAGCTCCGGGCCGGCTTCCTTGGCCTTCGGCTTGGGCGTGGCGGCCTTCTTGGGCTCCTGCGCAGGCGTAGGCACGCCGGCCATCGGCAAGGCCTCGGCGGGCAAGCCGGAGCCGGCCTCGAGGCCGCCTAGGATCTCCCGGGCACGCTGGACGACCGCCGGTGGCATGCCGGCGAGGCGAGCCACCTGGATGCCATAGGAGCGATCCGCGGCCCCCGGCACCACACGGCGGACGAAGACGATCTCGTCCTGCCATTCCTTCACGGCGACCGACCAGTTACGCAGGCGTCTCATCGAATCGGCGAGCTTGGTCAGTTCGTGGTAATGGGTGGCGAACAGCGTACGGGGGCCGGCGTCGGCTCCGCCGTGGAGATGCTCGGCCACGGCCCAGGCGATGCTGATGCCGTCGTAGGTGCTCGTGCCGCGCCCGATCTCGTCCAGCACCACCAAGGAACGTGTCGTGGCGTTATTCAGAATATTAGCCGTCTCGTTCATCTCGACCATGAAGGTCGAATTGCCGCGGGAAAGTTCGTCGGAAGCGCCGACTCGGCAGAAGATCCGATCGACGAGGCCGATCCGGGCCGAAGCGGCGGGCACCCAGCATCCGAGATGGGCGAGCAACGCGATCAACGCCACCTGGCGGATGTAGGTCGACTTGCCGGCCATGTTGGGCCCGGTCAGCAAGGCGATCTGCTCGCCGGCGCTGCTCAGGCGCGTGTCGTTCGGGACGAAGGAGCCGGCGCCGGGACGGGCTTGCAGCATACGTTCCACGACGGGATGGCGGCCCTGCGCGATCTCCAGCAAGTCGGAGTCGTCGACGATCGGCTTGGCCCAGTGGGCTTCGCGGGCGAGCTCCGCCCACCCCCGGAGAATGTCGACCTCGGCCACGGCCTGGGCGGTGGCGAGCAACGACTCCGTGCGGGCGATGACCTCGGCCAGCAGGGCTTGGAACAGTTCGGTCTCGCGGGCGAGGGCCTGCTCGTCGGCGCGCAGGACTTCGCGTTCCTTGGTCCGGAGTTCTTCGGTGGTGAAACGCTCGGCGTTCACCATGGTCTGCTTACGGATGTAATCGGCGGGCACCGCGGCGAGGTTGGCCTTGGTGATCTCGATGGCGTAGCCGAACGCGCCGTTATAGCGCACCTTCAGCGACTTGATGCCGGTGCGGTTCTGCTCGTTGCGCTCGAATTCGGCGATCCAGCCCTTGCTGTCCGAGGCCAGGGCGCGCAGGCGGTCGAGTTCGGCGTCGAAGCCGGCGCGGAGCGCCCCGCCCTCGCTGAGGTCGACCGGCAGCTCGTCACCCAAGGCGGCCTCCAGGCGGGCGAGCAGCGCCGGTTCGGCGTGGATGCGGGCGGCCTGGTCGGCCAAGGCGCCGCCGGGCAAGGCGAGGAGTTCTTCGCGGATCGGCGGAAGCGAACGGAGCGTATCGCGGACGCCGCCGAGCTCGCGCGGATTGCGCAGCCGGTTCTGCAGCCGGGCCAGGATACGGGCGATGTCACGGACGCCGCGCAACGCTTCGCCCACGCGCGAGGAAGCCCCGGGGTGCTTGCAGAACTCCCCGACGGCGTCCTGCCGCCGGGAGATCGCGGCGAGGTCGGTCGAGGGTTCGGCCAGCCAGAGGGCGAGCAGCCGGGCGCCGGCCGGCGTCTCGGTGCGATCGATCGTCTCGAGCAGAGAGCCTTCGCGCAGCCCGTTGGACGCGGCGAAGAGCTCGAGGTTGCGCGAGGATGCCGCGTCAAGGAGGACCGACGACCCCAACTTCGTCTCGATGAGGCGGAAAAGGTTCTTCGGGCGGTCGCAGAGCGAATCCGTGACGTAGCCCAGCACGGCCCCGGCGGCGCCGAGCGCGGGATGCCCGTCCGTCAGGCCGAAGCCGGCGAGACCGTGCACCGAGAGCGTCTGCGCGACGAGCCGGGCGCCGTCGGCGCCGTCGAAATTCCAACCTGGCAGGCGAGAGATCGCCCTGCCCTGCAGGAAGACCTCCAAGGCCTCACGGTGTTCGGCGGAGGGCTCCAACCCCTCTGGCAAGATGATCTCGCGGGGCGAGACCGAATGGAGCAACGGCAGCAGGCGCGCCGGGGAGACATCGCTCGCCAGCCGGAAATCGGCTGTCGAGACGTCAAGCCAGGAGGCGTGCCAACCCTGCTTGTCCCACGCGAGGGCCGCGAGGTAGTTGCCCCGCCGCGAGTCGAGCTGCGAGTCCTCGAGGGCGGTGCCGGGCGTCAGGATGCGCGTCAGGCCGCGGCGGACGAGCTTGCCCGCGACCGGCGCCTCGAGCTGGTCGCAGATCGCGACCTTCCAGCCGGCCGCCAGGAGCCGGTTCACGTAAGCCGGGGCGGCATGATGCGGCAGGCCGGCCATCGGGGTCTCGTGGCGCTTCGTGAGCGTGAGCCCCAGGACACTGGCCGCCACCACCGCGTCTTCGCCGAAGACCTCATAGAAGTCCCCGAGACGGAACAGCAGGATGGTGCCGGCGGCGAGCTTCTCACGAAACTCGCGGTACTGCCGCTGCATCGGGGTTTCTTTTTCCACTGCACGCAGGGAAACTCGCCGCAAACGCGTGCGCAAGAACGGACTACCCCACCCCGCCCCCGGAGGGCGGGAAGTTGCTCACATCAGCTGGGCGGCGAGTTCGGACAGGGCGCTGCGGACGCCGTTGATCAGGCGTACGTTGGCCGTGATGGCGTGGCCCTTCATGCGCTCATGGGTGTGGATGAGGCCGTTGGACTTGCCGTCAAGGTAAGGGGTGTCGACCTGGTCGAGGTCGCCGATGAGGACAACCTTCGAGCCTTCGCCGATTCGGGTGATGACCGTCTTGGCCTCATGCGGCGTCATGTTCTGGGCTTCGTCGACGATCATGAAGGCATGGCCGATGGAGCGGCCGCGGATGAAGGTCATCGCCTCGATCTCGATCAAACCGGAGTCGATCAGCCACTGGTAAGGCTTGCGCGGCTGGTTGATGGCCTGGAACTGCGAACCGAAGATCGGCTGCGGCGCCTTCATCGCCTGCGCCTTCTTCTGGCGGCGCTGGGAATCGGTGGCCACGGCCTCCTTGGCCGTCGGCGTCGGCGCCGCGTGTCCGTTCTTGGAGAACAGCACCTCGAGGTTGTCGAAGTAAGGCTGGATGTAGGGCGAGAGCTTTTCTTCCTTCGAGCCCGGCAGCGCGCCGATGTCCTTGCCGATCTGGACGACCGGTCGGGAGACGTAGAGCTTCTTGTAGGGAGAGAAATCGCTGAGCACCTGCGAAAGGGCGGCGGCAATGGAGAGGAAGGTCTTGCCGGTGCCGGCGCGACCGAAGCAGGTCACCAGACGGATCTCGGGGTTGAGGAGGGCGTCCAGGAAGATCCACTGCTCGAAGTTCTTCGGGATGACGCGCATGCCCCGGGGCATCTGGAGCCCCTTGCGGGCGCCGCTGTCGGAGGACATGAACTCGCGGTAAAGGCCGAGGGGTACGAAGGCGCCTTCGCCGACATGGCGGGCCGGCTCGGTCCATGAGTCGGACGTGAACATCACGTACTCGTTCATGATGAGCGGCGGCTCCTCCTTCACCTTGACCTGCACCTGGCCGAGCTCGCGGAAATCACGCATGGCGGCCGCGGTGACCTTGATCGTGCGATACTCCCCTTCGTCGCTCGTCTCGACGCGGTCGTTGCGGTAGTCCTGGACGTCCATGCCGAGCGCCTGGGCCTTGAGGGACATGCAGGCGTCCTTCGTCACGAGGACCACGGGCCCCTTCGAGGTGTCCCGCAGATAAAGGGCCGAGGCGATGATACGATGGTCCGGGGCGTCGACCTGCATGAACACCGCGCGGACGCGCTCGGCCTTGGCGCCGTTGAAATGATCGCGGATGAGCGACTCGTTGATGACGATCCGCAGCTCGCCGCCGTCGCGGAGCTTGGCGTGCAGGGCGCTCGGCTTGCTCGCGTCGCCCTCGGCGATCTCCTTGAGCGAGCGGTTCTCGAAAAGGCTCCGGATGGACCGGTTGACGCGACGGGCGCTGGCGCCAAGCTGACCTTGCTGGGTCTTCAGACGATCGAGCTCGGACAAGACCTCGACGGGCACCGCGACGATGTGCTCATCGAACTTGAACAGGGACTCGGGATCGTGAATCAGTACGTTGGTGTCCAGGACGTAAGTCTTTTTCACGGCGACCAACGTGACCGAATCCGGGAGATGGGCAACCCGTAAAAGATTATTTCGGCTCCTCGATGGAGCGGAGGTATTCCCAGCTGTAGATGCCGGTGCGATGCCCGTCGCTGAACTCGAAGGTCACGGCGTAGTTGCCGACGCGGCTCATGCCCGTGACCGTCACCCCGGGGAATCGCCGCGGTCCGTCGCCGCCCCAGCGCTGCCCGAGGATGTCGACTTCGCCCATGTTCTCCGCGCTCGGAGACAGTTCGCGCAGACGCTCGGCGCGGAGGCATTGCTCATGGCCGTCCTCCCAGGTGAGGGCCACGAAGTCACCGATGATCTGAAGGTCGCGCGGCGGCCGCATGGGCCCAACCTGCCGCCCGGGCCCACGGAAGCAAGCAGGGAGCAAAAAGGCGGGACGACTTGACTCCCCCGTCCTGCTCGGGAGTCTGGAAGCACTATGGCAGGCGTAGGCAAACTCCTCAAACAAGCCCAGAAGATGCAACGTGGCATCGCCGAGGCCCAGCAGCAGCTGAGCGCCGAGCGACTCGAAGTCTCCCACGGCGGCGGCGCGATCAAGGTGACCGTCAACGGCCACGGTCTCGTCCTGGCGCTGACGATCGACCCGGAATTCCTGAAGGAAGACAAGACGGTGGTCGAGCAATCCCTCGTGGCCGCGCTGCAGGAAGCTTCGGGCAAGGCCCGCGAACTGCACGAAACGACGATGTCGAAGGCGACGGCCGGTTTCTCCCTGCCCGGGATGTGATCAGCCCGTGACTCCTTCCTTCGACAAGGTCCGCCAGCTCCTCAAGATGCTTCCCGGCATGGGGCATCGCTCCGCCGAACGCATCGCCTTGCACCTGCTGGTCGAACGACCCGGCAAGCTCACGCCGCTGCTCGAATCCCTGCAGGCCGCCGCCGCCGCGGTACGCCGCTGCGGCCGCTGTGGCAGCCTGGCCGAGACGGAACTCTGCCCGATCTGCCTCGACGCGAAACGGGACCCGGCTTCGGTCTGCGTCGTCGAACAGGTCCCCGACCTGATGGCCATCGAACGTTCCGCCGCCTACCGCGGCACCTACCACGTCCTGCACGGAAGGCTGTCGCCCATCAACGGCGTCGGGCCCGACCAGCTCAACCTCGCCAGCTTCGAACAACGGCTGAAGGATGAACCGATCGCGGAAGTGGTGCTCGCCCTCGGCAATGACATCGAAGGCGAGGCGACATGCCATTATATCAGCGAGACGATCCACGCCGTCCGGCCGTCGATCAAGATCTCGCGCATCGGCTTCGGCCTGCCGAGCGGCAGCGGGCTCACCTTCGCCGATCCGGCCACGCTGCGCAGCGCGCTGGAGGGCCGCCGCGATGTCGCCGGCTGAGCGTCGTCTCGCCTACCCGGCCGACGCGGAAGCCTTCTGGGTCGGGCAGGCCGAACTGGCCGCCGAAAGGATCGGCGACGAAGCCCTCGAGCGCATGACGCCGGCCGTGGCGCATCTTTCGGACCTCTTCACGACCGAACGCCCGGACAAGAAGTTCCCCGACTACTTCGCCGACCCCCGGTTGCTGGCGGCCTACGGGGTCTTCTTCCTGCCTCAGAGCTTCACGCGCACCTCCTTCGCCTTGGCCCAGGTCTGCGGCTTGCGCGCCTGGAGGCCGTCGAGCCGGATACCGACCATCCTCGACCTGGGTTCCGGACCAGGCTCCTGCGGCGTCGCCGCCGCTTATCGTCTGCGCGAAGCCGGCTTCGCGAAACTCCGCCTCCACGGCGTGGACAAGTCGCCGAGCGCCTTGGCTTCCATGGAAGCGTTCGCCCATGCCACGCTAGGCGAAGCCGTCGAGACGAAGACCCGCCTCGGCGATGCGGCCCGCCCGGAGACCTGGCCCGAGGGCCCGTTCGACGTGATCGTCGCCGGATTCGTGATGAACGAGATGCCTCAGCTCGATCAGGCCGCCTTGCTGCGTTGGTTCGCCGAGCTCAAGGCCAAGCTGGCGCCCGGAGGGCTGATCCTGATCCTCGAACCGGCGCTACGCGTGACGGCCGAACGCCTGCAGCGGCTCAGCGACGCCGTGGCTGCGGGAACGATGACCCGCATCGCCCCGGAACTCGACGCCCTGCCCGATCCGCAGCTCGGCCCCGGCGAACACTGGAGCCACGAGACGCGGGCATGGGAAGCCCCGGCCTCGGCCGCCTTCGTCAACCGGCACCTGCACCGCGACCTGCGGGAAGTCCGCTTCTCCTTCGCGGCATTCTCCGAAGCGGCGTTGGCTCCGCTGCCCGCCGGCCTGAGCCGCCTGATCTCCGACGTGCAGATCATCAAAGGCCTGCTCCGCTTCATCTCCATCCGCGACGGCCGCATCGAGGCGGTCGAAGTCCCGACCCGCGGGCTGTCGAAACATGAGGTCAAGAAGCTAGCGGCGACCTTCGGGCGGGGAGACATCGTGCGACACCCTCACCCCGCCGCGGCCAAGCTGCGCTTGGCGAATCATGAGGAATTGAAGGTTTTTTGGACGCCTGAGTCCTCCCGGGCACCATAATGTAACAATCACCGCGGGGCATTTGTTTGCCTGCCGTGGTCGCGTCTGCTGTGCTTGAAGAAGCCTTGTTCCCATACGCCGGACGAGGCGCACCTCCTTGCACCATGTTCAACCGCGAACTCAGCTGGCTAAGCTTCGACCGTCGAGTCCTCGAACTCGCCGAAGATGATACCGTGCCCCTGCTGGAACGCGTCCGCTTCCTGTCCATCGCCAGCTCCAACCTGGACGAGTTCTTCGAGATCCGCGTCGCCGGCGTGATGCAGCAGGAAGAATCCGGCAGCCATCCCGCGACCCGCGAATTCCTGACCGAAGTCCTCGCCAAGGCTCGCCAGCTGGTCGAAGCGGAGCAGGCATGCTGGAAGAACCAGCTGCTGCCGGCCCTCGCGGCCCAAGGCATCGTCTTCAAGTCACGCGAACAGCTGGACGAGGCGGACCGCGCGGAACTCTCGCCGCGGTTCGACGCCGACATCTTCTCGGCGCTCACGCCCCTCGCCATCGACCCGTCGCATCCGTTCCCGGTGCTCACCAACAAGGGCCTCTACCTGCTGGTGCTCCTGCGCGATCCCGCGGACGGCGAGATCCGCCGCGCGGTGGTGCCGATCCCGCGCGTCCTGCCCCGCGTGCTGACCGTCGGGCAAGGCAAGACCCAGGCCTTCACCCTGCTCAGCCATGTCATCCAGCTGTTCATCCATCGGCTCTTCCCGGGACTCGAGCTGCAGGGCTCCTGGGCCTTCCGCATCACGCGCAACAGCGACCTTTACGTCGACGAAGAAGAAGCGGGCAACCTGCTCGAGGCCATCGAGGAAGAGATCCGCAACCTGCGCAAAGGCGCGCCGGTACGCCTCGAGATCGAAGGCGACGTGCCCGAAGGCGAGATGCAGTGGCTGCTCCGGTCCATCGGGCTCGCGACGGACAACGCCTTCCGGGTCGCCGGACCCGTCAACCTCCTGCGTCTGGGCAGCCTGATCGACCTGATCCATCGACCCGACCTGCTCTACCCGACGTTCGTCCCCGCCCTCCCCGCCGAATTCACCGACGCCACGAAGTTGTTCGCGCGCATCGCCCAGCAGGACCTGCTGCTGCACCATCCTTACGAGTCCTTCACCCCGGTGGTGGATTTCATCCGGCAGGCGGCACGCGACGACACTGTCGTCGCCATCAAACTGACGCTCTATCGAACGAGCGGCGATTCCCCGGTCGTCGAAGCCCTCAAGGAAGCGGCCCGCAACGGCAAGCAGGTCACCGCCCTGGTCGAGCTCCGCGCCCGTTTCGACGAACTGAACAACATCGAATGGGCCCGCCAGCTCGAGGAAGCCGGCGCCCATGTCGTCTACGGTCTCGCCGGCCTCAAGACCCACTGCAAGGCGTGCCTCGTCATCCGTCAGGAAAAAGGCGGGCTGCGCCGCTACGCGCATCTCGGCACCGGCAACTACAACCCTAAGACCGCGCGGATCTACACCGATTTCTCGATGTTCACCGCGGACGCCGAGATCACCGCGGACGTCGGCCTCCTCTTCAACGTGCTCACCGGCAACCTCGGTCGTCCGAAATTCAAGCACCTTGTCGTCGCGCCTTTCGACCTCGCGCGGCGTGTCGTCGACCTGATCGATGCCGAGGCCTCGGCCGCGGCCGCCGGGCGCAAGGCGGGCATCTTCGCCAAGGTCAACAGCCTCGTCGATCCGGACGTCATCCAGGCGCTTTATCGCGCCTCGGCGGCCGGCGTGAAGGTCGAGCTCGTGGTGCGCGGGATCTGCTGCCTCAAGCCCGGCATCCCCGGCAAGAGCGAGAACATCCGCGTCCGCAGCTTCCTCGGACGCTTCCTGGAACACAGCCGACTCTTCCGCTTCGAGAATGCCGGCGGCGACCCCGTCATCCTCCTCGGCAGCGCCGACTGGATGCCGCGCAACTTCCTCCGCCGCGTCGAATGCGTCTTTCCCGTCCGGAACAAGGCGCTCCGCAAGCGGATCGAAGGCGAGGTCATCGCCACCTACCTGGAACGTTCGGGCGACGCCAAGACGTTGCAGCCGGACGGCGCCTACGTGGCCGCCTCGCCGGAAGGTCGCCGCGCGGCCTGCGCGCAGGACGCCTTCCTGACCGTCGCCCAGAAGCTCCAGCCGGAACCGGTCAGCGCGCCGAAGAAGAAGGCCCCAGGCAGATCCGCTCGACGGCCGCGTTGAAGCCCTCCGGATCGCCGAGGATCTCGACCTCGAGGCGGACGAACAGCAGCGGGATCGGCGGACGGAAGCGAGCCTGCAGGCGGACCGCGTCCTTCTCCGTGGTGAGGATCATCTCGGCCTTGGCCTGCATGGCCTGTTCCAGCACCTCGTCGAGGTCTTCGTCCGCGAAGGCATGGTGGTCGAGGAAACGACGATTGGCCACGATGGTCGCGCCTTGGTTGGTCAGCAGCTCCTCGAACCGCTCGGGGGTCGCGATGCCGGAGAAAGCCGCGATGCGCCGGCCTTTCAGGTCGGACATGGGCAGCCGTTTCGGGCCGTCGACCTCGACCAGCTCGCAGGCGCTGTGCGAACAGGCGATGATCTCGGCCTGGGCGTTATGCCGGCGGATGAGGCTCACCAGGGCGGGATCGGGCGCGCCGACCGATTTCGTCACGAAGACGTAGGAAGCGCGGCTGAGGTTCGAGACCGGCTCGCGGAGCACGCCGCGGGGCAGGAGCGAACCGTTGCCGAACGGATCGCGGCTGTCCACGAGGAGCAGGTTGATCTGGCCGCGCAGCGGCAGATACTGCAGGCCGTCGTCGAGCAGGATCGTGTCGACGCCGAAGCGGCGGAGCGCGAAGCGGCCGCCCTCGACGCGATCGCGGTCGACGATGACGACGACGCCTTCGCCGCAGAGGTTCTGGGCGAGCATGAACGGCTCATCGCCGGCCTCATCGGGCCCCACGAGCACCGTCTTGCCGTCGGAGACCACGAGCGGATCCGGCCGGCTGCCCTGGGTGAGCCAGCGCCAGAAGCGCTTCAGCATCGAGTCGGACGCGCCTTTGTAACCTCGGGAAAGGATGGCGACCTTACGACCGCGGGCCGTCAGCACGCGGGCCATCTTGAGCACGATGGGGGTCTTGCCCGTGCCGCCGACGGTGAGATTACCCACGACGACCACCTTGCAGCCCAGGGGCGTGTCGCGGAAAAGCCGGTTGCGATACAACCAGAGCCGCAGCCGGACGAGGACCTCGAAAATCCACGAAAGCACCTTCAGGAAGCCCCCGAGCAAGCTGGGCCCGAGCCCTTTGCGTCGCTCGTAGACTACGTCTACGGCATAGCTGGCCACGACCTCTCCCAGGGAGGAAAAGAACCCTCTGTGCTTCGCGGCCATGGACGAATTGATGCAAAGTTGTTTGACGAAGGCAACCATCCCGATTGAGAAGGACGACCCAGCGCCATGCTCGTACACCTGTTGCGCACCAAACTTCTCCGAGCCGAGGTCACCGCGGCTCGTCTCGATTACGAGGGCTCCCTGGCCATCGATCGCGAGCTCATGGCCCTCGTCGGAATGCTCCCCTATGAGAAGATCCTGGTCGGCAACCTGGCCAACGGGGAGCGCTTCGAGACCTATGCCATCCCCGCCCCCGCCGGGACCCGCGAGGTCTGCCTGAACGGCGCCACGGCCCACCTCGGCAAGCCGGGCGACCTGCTGGTCATCATGACCTTCACCGAAATGGAGGCATCTGCCGCCTCGACCTGGAAACCCCGGACCGCCACCCTCGCCGAGGGCAACCGTCGCATCGTCCGCCTCGAGAACCCCGAAGTCCCCACCTCCCTCCTCACCACCTTCCAACGATGAGCTATCGTCTATATATACCCGGCCCCCTGACCGTCTCCGATTCGATCGTCCAAGCCATGGGCAAACCCATGGTCGGCCACCGCTCCGGCGACTTCGTCAAGCTGTACAACGACATGCAGCCCCGCTTGCAGTCCATGTTCTACACCCAGGATCCGGTCTACCTCGCCACCAGCTCGGCCTGGGGCGTGATGGAAGGCGCCCTCCGCAACGTCTGCCGCAAGGGCGTCCTCAACTGCATGAACGGCGCGTTCTCGGACAAGTGGAACGACGTCGCCAAGCGCTGCGGCAAGTACGCCGAGGCCCTCCAGTTCGACTGGGGCAAGCCCGTCGACCCGGATGCGGTCCGCAAGGCCCTCGCCACCGGCAAGTTCGACTGCATCACCTTCATCCATTCCGAGACCTCCACCGGCACCCTTTCGCCCATCGCCGACATCATGGCCGTGGTCCGCGAGTTTCCCGACGTGATCTCGATCGCCGATACCGTCAGCTCCTTCTCGACCATCCCGATCAAGAAGGACGAGCTCGGCATCGACATCTTCCTCACCGGCTCGCAGAAGGCCCTCGCCCTGCCCCCCGGCCTCGCGATCTTCGCCGTCAGCGAACGCGCCCGCGAACGCGCCAAGCAGTCCCCCGACCGCGGCTACTACTTCGACCTGATCGAGTTCCATGACAACCACGTCAAGGGCATGACCCCCTCGACGCCGTGCATCTCGCTCTTCTACGGCCTCCAGCAGCGCCTCCTCGAAGTCGAAGCCGAAGGCCTCGACAACCGCTACGCCCGCCATCTCCGCCTCAACGAGCGCATGCGCGCGTGGGGACTCGCCAAGGGCTTCTCGCTCCTGCCCGAGGTCAAGTTCGGCACCCGCGGTCTCAACTGCTTCAAGAACGACCGCAACGCCGACCTCGAGCGCCTCAACAAGACCCTCAAGTCGCGCCACAAGCTCGTCATCGACGGCGGCTACGGCAAGCTCAAGGGCAAGACCTTCCGCATCTCCAACATGGGCGACGAGACCGACGCCACGATCGCCACGCTGATCGCCGCCCTTGACGACTCCTTCGCCGAGCAGGGAATGTAACCGGGCTTGACCATCGGTTATCATCCTACGCATGCGCAAGAAGTCCTCCAAGTCGTCCGACGAAGTTTCCGCCCCCGCCGGTTCCAAGACCCTGGTCATCGCCGAGAAGCCCTCGGTGGCGACCGACCTGGCCAAGGTCCTCAAGGTGCCCAAGGCGACGAGCGACTACTTCGAGAACGACAAGTGGGTGATCAGCTCTTCCATCGGCCACGTGGTACGCCTCGTGGACCCGGATGACATCGACCCGAAGTTCAAGCGCTGGACCCTCAAGGACCTGCCGATCGATCCGCCGAAGTTCGACGGCACCGCCAGCGCCGACGTCCTCAAGGCCGTCATCAGCGAACGCAACAACGGCGACCGCTACAAGCTGCTGAAGAAGCTCCTCAGCCGCCCCGACGTCGGCACGGTCGTCAACGCCTGCGACGCCGGCCGCGAAGGCGAACTGATCTTCCACTACGTCTATCAGCTCGCGAAGTGCAAGCTGCCCTGCCAGCGCCTCTGGCTGACGAGCATGACGAACTCGGCCATCGCCGAATCGTTCGAACACCTCCTGCCCGCCTCCGCTAAGCAAGGCCTGCTCGACGCCGCCATCTGCCGCTCCCAGGCCGACTGGCTGGTCGGCATGACGGCGAGCCGCTTCTCGACCATCATCATCGGTGGCGCCAAGCGCGAGGTGTTCTCCGTCGGCCGCGTCCAGACCCCGACGCTCATGCTCATCGTGAAGCGCGAGCTGGAGATCCGCAATTTCGTCCCGAAGACCTTCTGGAAGATCGAAGGCGACTTCGGCGTGACCAACGGCGGCTACCGCGGCGCCGCCCAGGTCCCCGGCGTCACGGACCGCAAGGAGGCCGAACGTTTCTACGACGAAGCCCAGGCCCGCAAGGTCGCCGAAGAGTCGCTCCGGATCGGCGCCGGCATCGTCACCGACGAACGTAAGCCGAAGAAGGAAAGCGCCCCTCGCCTTTTCGACCTCACGACCCTCCAGCGCGAAGGCAACCGCCGCTTCGGCTTCTCGGCCAAGACGACCCTCGGCGTCGCCCAGGCCCTCTACGAAAAGCACAAAGCCCTCACCTACCCTCGTACCGACTCCCAGTACCTGCCTGAGGACTACCTCCCGAACGCCAAGGCGGCCCTCCAGTCGCTCGAAGGCGCCCACCCGGCCGGCGTCTTCGCCAAGGAAGCGCTGCGCAGCGGCTGGGTCGATTCCGCCGGCCGTCGCGTCTTCGACAACAAGAAGGTCAGCGACCACTTCGCCATCATCCCGACGGGCACCGTCCCGCACGGCCTGACCGACGTCGAACAGAAGATCTACGACCTCGTCGTCCGCCGCTTCGTCGCCGTCTTCTTCCCGATGGCCGAGTTCGAGGAGACCGTCCGCACGACCGCGGTCGGCGAACATAGTTTCCGCACGACGGGCAAAGTCCTCGTGGTCGCCGGTTGGCGCGCCGTCTGGGGCCAGGAAGCCGAAGCCGAGGAAGACAAGGACAAGGAAGGCTCCGCGAGCCTGCCGGCCCTTGCTTCCGCCGACGGCTCCCCCGCCAAGGCCAAGGTCAACGGCGTCGACGTCAAGGAAGACGCCACCAAGCCGCCGGCCCGCTACAACGAAGCCTCCCTCCTCGGAGCCATGGAAAACGCCGGCAAGCTCGTCGACGACGAAGCCCTCGCCGAAGCGATGAAGGAACGCGGCCTCGGCACGCCCGCGACCCGTGCCGCCACGATCGAAGAACTCCTCGCGAAGACCTACATCGAACGCCAAGGCAAGGAGCTCGTCCCTCTCGCCAAGGCCTTCCAACTCCACCAGTTCCTGCACGCCAAGGACATGGGCGTGTTCACCGAGCCCCAGATGACCGGCGAGTGGGAATACAAGCTCAAGCAGATCGAGCATGGCAAACTGGGCCCGCGCGAATTCATGAAGGAGATCAAGGCGCTCCTGGAGATCATCGTGAAGAAAGGCGCCGTGAAGCCGCCCTCCCTCGAACTGTCCCCCGCAGTCCTCTCCCCCACCGACGGCAAGCCGCTGCTCACCGACGGCGAGAAGTATTTCTCCCAGGATACGGTCGGCACGACCGATCGCCCGAAGATGACCATCTACGTGGGCATGAACGGGCACAACATCACGGCGGCCGAAGTCGCCGAACTGATCGAGAAGCGCCGCATCGGACCTTTCTCCGACTTCCGTTCGATGAAGTCGGGCAAGAACTTCACGGGCTACATCGACCTCGTCGATCCGGACACGATCAAGCCGCGTGGCACGGAAGAGAAGACCGAGACCGCTCCGGCCCCCGCCGCGGAAGGCGAAGAAACCGCCCCGGCCAAGGCCCCGCGGAAGACCAAGCCCAAGGCTCCCAGCGGCAAGCTCAAGGCCGTCCTGTACTTCCCTCCGCGCGAAGGCGCGGACGGCAACCCCGACGCTTTCGACGCAGAGTGGCCCGTCCTCGGCGCCTGCCCGGTCAGCGGCCTCCCGGTCCAGCATACGCCGACCGCCGGCTACCGCGTCTGTCCGCAGAAGGCCCAGGAAGCCGGCGCGAAGAAGACCTTCAGCCTCAACGCCGAGATGCTCAAGTCGCCGATCTCGGCCGACGACGTCCGCAAGCTCCTCAACGACGGCAAGACTGGGCTCAAGAAATTCGTCTCCAACCGGACCAAACGCACGTTCGAGGCCTTCCTGGTCGCGGACAAGCAGAAGGGCTGGTGGTTCGAATTCCCTCCCCGCAAGCCTCGTCCCGCCAAGGGCGCGCCAGCGGAGAAGAAGTCGGACGAGCCGTTCTGATCAGCGCTCCCAGACCTGCCGCGGGATACGCTGCAGCATTCCGAGCCGCAGCTCGTTCTCCATCGAACGCAGCCTCAGAAGGTCTTCCGGGAAACCATCCTCCTTGGACCGCATCCGCGTCTCCCAGTACTGGCGGTACCATCGGTAGGCCTCCGTCTTGCGGCCGCCCCCCCAATCGAAATCGGCGGCGATACGGGCCGCGTACCAGGGAGCATCCGGCGCTTCGGCGGCCTGACGGTAATAGTCCGCGGCGAGCCGGAGGTCCTTGAGCTTGCCCTCGGCGAGGAAGCCGGCGGCCAGCAGGAGCGCGGTGCGGTTACGCGCATGGCCCAGACCCTCCTCGAGCACGTCGAGCCCGCGGCGGGCGTACTGACGGAACAAACGCTCCTGCGTCTCGGCGGGCACCTTCGCGTAACCGCCGCGGCGACGGATCTCCCAATGGGCCATGTCCAGGCCGATGCGCAGGCCGGCGTTCTCCCAGAAATAGCGGGCGTGCGGATCGAGCGCGCAGGCGGTGCGCATGAGGGCCTCGCAACCGGGACGGTCGCGCCGCTCCCAGAAGACGTAGCTCCGGATCCATGCGATGTCGGCGACGACCGTCCGCAGGCCGCCCAGCACCCCGAGGAGCACGCCTTGACCGAGGGTGGGCTCCAGTTCCTTGCGACCGATCTCCGGGATGCTCGGACGGATGCGGCGCCAGGCGGACTCGGCCAGGGCCCCGGAACCGAGGATGAGCACGGCGACCAACAGCCACGGGGCGAGACGGCGCATCAGATTTCCCTCCGGCGGAAGATCAGGGCGCCGACGGCGAGGTAGGCGACCAGGTAGGCCAGGCCTGAGCAGCCGACCGCGACCAAGGCGCCGGATTCGACGGGAGACGAGCCGAGGACCAAGGCGTCGGCGAGATTAAATTGCTGGAGATTAGGGACGAGGCGCGTGCTCACCCACAGGAAAGCCGCGTACGCCGCCGAGTCGGTCGGGCGTAGCGCCGCATCCTGGGCGATCCACTGGAGCTGTCCGGCCACCACGGCCAGCGCGCCTACGACGACGGTGAACAGGAAGGTCCGGGCCAGCGACGAGATCGCCAGGACGATCGCGATGATCACGCCGAGCCTCAGCCACTGCAGCAACACGAGCTGACCGAGACCGGCCAGGCTGAACGTGGTGGGGATCCGGCCGGCCTGCTCGGCGGCGGCGACCAGCTCCTGTTCGCGCGCCCACAGGACCAGTCCCTGCAGTCCGGCCAGCACGACGATGAAGACGCCTAGCACCGCCCACGCGCCGCAGAACTTGCCGAGCAGGAACTCCGCCCGACTCAGCGGCTTGGCCAGCAACGTGAGGGCGGTGCGGTTGTCGATCTCGCTGAAGAAGAGCTGGGCGGTCATCACCACCGCCAGCACGGAGCCGAAGAAGAACATGCCGCCGAAGCCGAAGTCGGCGATGAACTTGAGCTCGCCATGCCCGAAATCGAAGACGCGGAGCGAAACGGAGGACAGCACCATCGCGGCGCCGAGCACCAAGAGGAAGGCGAAGAAGCGCTGGCGGACGGCTTCCAGGAAGGTGACCCGGGAGATCCAGAGCGTGCGGCGGAGGGATGCGTTCATGTCAGGCGTCGCGACTTCCGGTCACGAGTTCGCGGAAAAGGTCTTCCAGGGAGCGGCGGGGATGGGTGACGGAGGTAATCTTGGCGCCATGGGCCTCCAAGGCGGCTTCGGCGGCGGCCCGCGCGGCCGGCGTCATGGCTTCGACCGTCAGCACGTGACGGTCGCGACGCGCCAGGACGTCCTCCACCGCGCCTTCGAGCACGAGCTTGCCCCGGTCCATGATGGCCACGCGATCGCACACCTGCTCCACCTGCCCGAGCAGATGGGAACATAGCACCACCGTCTTCCCCTTCTCGCGCATGGCTTGGATCATCCGGCCGATCGCGGCGGAGCCGACCGGGTCGACGCCGGCGGTGGGCTCGTCGAGGATCACGAGCTCAGGGTCATGGACGATGGCCTGGGCGAAGCCGATACGTTGCAGCATCCCCTTCGAATAGGTGCCGATCGGCCGGCTGGCGGCCTCGGTCATCGCGGCCAGGCCGAGCGCGTCTTCGACGGCGGCATCGAGATCGGCCTCGGCGACCCCGCTGAGTTGGGCGCAATAGCGGACGAGTTCCCGTCCGCTGAGGAACTTATGGAAATAAGGAGCTTCCGGCAGAAAGCCGGTTCGCCGGCGGGCGGCGCTGGTGGCCGAAGGATGCCCGAGGATGCTGATCTCGCCGGCGGTCGCCGCGACCAAGCCGAGGACGACCTTCAAGGTGGTGCTCTTGCCGCAGCCGTTCGGACCGAGCAGCCCGAAGACCTGACCGCGCGGGATCTCCAACGAAAGGTCGTCGACCGCGCGGAGCTTGAGCCCGCGGATGCCGATGCGGAAATCCTTGGTCAGATGACGGACGGAGATCGCGGAGGTCATCGGCGGATGGAGAAATCGCGGCAGGTCCGCAGCCCCGAGAAGGTCTTGATCTCCTCGCCGCGGATGTGGCCGTCGAGCGATTCGGCGATCCGGTCGGTGAAGGCTTCCACTTCCCCTTCGTCGCCCTCGGCGTGCAGATACACCCGTCCGTCGGAGAGGTTCTGGACGTAACCGGTCACGTCATATCCGCGGGCCAAACCGAGCACTTGGGCTCGAAAACCGACCCCTTGGACGTGGCCGGCATACCAGACATCACGATGGGAGACATGGGTTGACATAACCGAGACTTGTTGAAATATTTGGCAGTCAATCATTCACAGCAACCGCAATCTGAACATGAACCTCCCCCTTGCCGTATTCGATGGCCCAGTCATCTGGGTTGTTCTCTTCGTCGTCCTGCTCCTTTTCGGAGGCTCCAAGCTCCCCGAACTCGCCCGCGGTCTGGGCAAGGCCAAGCGCGAATTCAAGAAGGCCTCCGAAGAAGTCGAAGACGAAGTGCGCAGCGCCGTGGAAGAAGACGAGCGCAAGAAGCTTCGCCTGAAGCAGATCGAGGAAGAAGAACGCGCCGCCGTCCGCGCCAAGCTCGAGGCCGAAGAACGCGCCAAGCGAGCCCAAGACGGCAAGCAGAACTAAGACCTAAGGGGCCTGCCAAGGCCCCTTTTCATTTACCATGTTCACAGGGTTAGTCCAGGGAGCCGGCCAAGTCATCGACGTCTCGCCCCGCGAGCAGGACGGCGCCCGCCTGACCCTCGCGCACCCCCTGCTCGCCACCGCCAAGCCCGGCGACAGCATCGCGACCAACGGCTGCTGCCTGACCGTGGTCGATCCCCAGGGCGACCGCGCCAGCTTCGACCTGCTCGCCGAGACGCTCCGCCTGACCAACCTCGGCGACCTCAAGCCAGGCTCGGTGGTCAACCTTGAGCCCAGCCTGCTGCCCACCGACCGGATGGGCGGACACTTCGTGACGGGCCATGTCGACGACTGCGGAAAGATCGTCTTCTTCGGACAGGACGGCGCCGATTGGCGCCTCGATATCCAAGCCCCCGAGAACATCCTGCGTCACGTGGTCCGCAAAGGTTGCGTCGCGGTCGACGGGATGTCCCTCACCGTGGCCGACCTCATCCCCGGCGGCTTTCGCATCTGGATCATCCCGCACACGTTGGAAGTGACCAACCTTTCCCGCCGTCAGGTGGGCGACCGCGTCAACCTGGAATCCGACCTGCTGGCCAAGTACGCCGAAAAGCTTCTCGGCAAGGCCTAGGCGCTCAGGCCGGCCCGGTCGAAGTCTCGTTGAGCCGGGCTTGCAGCCGGGCGACGACCGTCTCGTCCGTCTCCCCTTCCCCGGGCGTCGGCTCGCTCAGCAGCGTGACCTCCACCTTCGAAAAAGGAATCGGCAACGCAAAGCGATCCCAGCTGCGCATGCGCCAGCAGGCATGATAGCGGATCCCCATGACCACGAAGGGGCTCCTCGTCAGCCGAGCGAGGGACACGGCGCCCGACTTGAACTCCAACGCCGGCCCCTTGGGCCCGTCCGGCGTGATACCGGCGTGCTGGCCGGCGCGCATCGAGCGCGTCAGCGTTATGAGCGCGGCCGCCCCGCGCCGACTCGAGGAACCGCGGACCGCCGTGATGCCCATGAACTTGAAGAAAGCCACCAGCCACGCGCCGTCCTTGCTCGTGCTGATGAGGGCCGTGACCGGCCGGGAGAAGTGGCGGTTCGCGATCCAGGACGAGACGAAGAGCTTGTCATGCCACAGGAGCAGCACCGACGGCCCCGCGGCGTCGTCGAACCGGCCGACGTTGCAACGGAAGCGCAAGGTCGCCAGCCACAGCCGGAGGCACAGCGCCACGGGCACGACCCAGGCCCAGTGATACCAAGGCACTACCGCAGGGGCGTCGGATTGTTCTCGGGGCGTGTCGGACACGCCTCTCTATCGCACCTCCGGGCCGGCAGTTCAACCCATTACGCCGGCAGCCCCAAGGCGCGCCGGACGCCCGTCCGCCGGAAAAGATGGGTCAGCGGCGTGGCGAAAACCTCCGGAAGCGACCGCGCCCAGGCTTCGACTTCCGCAGGCGTCCGCCAGAGGAGCGAGTCCACCTCGAAGGCGGCGAGCGTGGTCCGATGTTCGCCGCGCAGCACGTAGGAACGGACGAACTCGTTGCCGAGGTCCGCATGCCAAGGGGCGTAATCCACCTCGGACAAAGCCGCGGGCGACACCGTCACGCCGAGTTCCTCCCGGAGCTCGCGGACCGCGGCGGCGAGGTAATCCTCCCCCGCGTCGACATGGCCGGCGCAGGAGGAACTCAGCAGCCCGGGGCAATTGTCCTTGGCGTAGGAGCGCCGCTGCAGGCAGAGCTGGCCGTCGGCCCGCAACCAGAAGATATGGATCGCGCGATGCAGCAGGCCGCGCCGATGGATCTCCCGCCGGTACGCGCGGCCGACGACGACGTCATGCTCGTCCACCACGTCGAAGACCTCATCCGGAGACTGGCCGACTTCGCGACGGCTCATCGTCCGAGGTCCATGATGACGTTCCAACGCTTCGTCAGCAGTCGGTCATGCTTCTTCCAGTCCGGATCCCACGCCGCCAGCTGGTTCCAGAAACGATCGGAGTGATCCATGTGACGACGATGGGAGAGCTCATGCAGGATCACGTGGTCATGCAGCATCGGAGGAAGCAGCACCAGGCGCCAGTTGAGCGACAGCGTGCCGGTCGTCGAACAGGAGCCCCACCGCGTGGTCTGATCGCGGACGCTGACCTGTTCGACGGTCACGCCGACCTTGCGGCTCAGCCGGTCGACGGCCAGGCCGAGACCCGTCTCGGCGAGACGGCGGATCACCCGGACGGCGCCTTGCTCGGGATCGGCGGCCGGCATGACGAGATTCACCTTATCTTCGGCCTTGGAGATACGGATGCTGCCGCGGGCGCCCTGCTCCATCTCGATCGCCAGCAGGCGGTCGTCCAACGTGACCCAAGGAAACTTGCGCAGGTGCGAGGTCAGCGAAGGCTGGACGGTGCGCGCCTTGGCGAGGACGCGTTCGAGCCAAGGGAGATTGTCCCGCAGGAAGGCCGACGCGGAGGCATGCGAGGCGTGGGGAGGATACGTCAGGATGACCTTCGGGCCAGGCTTCACCGAAAGCCGCACGCGCGTCGTCCGGGTCGAGACGCGCGGCCAGACCAGCACGGGGCGGCCGCCCACGTGCACGGTGATAGGCTGGTCGTCCTGCTCCATGCTCAGCCTTGGGGGGCGCGCTGCTCGGCTTCGGCGACCACCTTGGCCGTCTGGCGTCGCAACGCCGAATCCGGATCGATGCCGGCGTCGCGGCAGGCCGCGATCAGTTCGAAAAGCTTTATCCCGGCAAGCTCCTCGGTGAGCCCCTTGGACTGTTGGTCGACCTGCGCGACGTCGACGGCGGCCCCGGCGTCGAGCTGCTTCTTGCGGACCTGCTTCCAGACCTCGCGGGCGGTCAGGATGGCGTTGAGCGAAGGCGGCAGCTCCTTGAAGACGGTCGGCTTCTTGGCGCCCTTCTCCTTCAGCTTGATCTGCTCCCACTGCGTCACCACGGCATCGGCCGAACCCAGCTTGGCGCCGTCGCCGAAGACATGCGGATGACGCCGCACCATCTTCTCGTTCACCTCGCGGGCGACGTCATCGAAGGTGAACTTGCCGGCCTCGGCGGCCATCTGCGCATGCATCGCGACATGGAAAAGCAGGTCGCCCAGCTCCTCCCGCAGGTTCGCGTCGTCGTTCCGGTCGATGGCCTGCACCAGTTCGGCCACCTCCTCCACCAGGCAATCGCAGATCGTGCGGTGCGTCTGTTCGCGATCCCACGGGCAGCCGTCCGGCGCGCGGAGTCGGGCGGTGGTCGCGAGCAGAAGGTCGATGCCGGGCATGACCCAATGCAGAAGGCAGGAAGGAAGGGAGTCAAAACGATTGCCAGAAGCCCGAGGAGCGCTTGCTTTAGGACCAGTGGACAAACTGACCGAAATCATGGACGCCAAGCGTCGGGAAATCGCCCCGTTCGCCCGTGCGGTCACGGACGCCGAACTGGCGGCTTTCGCCGGCAAGCAGACGACGCCTGGGTTCCGCCAGTCCCTGGACGTCCCCGGGCGTCTCTCCGTCATCGCCGAAGTCAAACGCGCCTCGCCCAGCGTCGGCCAGATCCGGCAAGGCGTGGATGCGGTGACCCAAGCCCGCCTGTATGCCGCCGCGGGCGCCGACTGCCTCTCGGTCCTGACCGAAACGAAGTATTTCCAAGGCGAGCTGAAGGACCTCGTCCAAGTCGTGCAGGACCAGCCTACCTGGGCCCGCCCCCTGCCCTGCATCCGCAAGGATTTCATGGTGCACCCCTACCAGGTGCTCGAAGCCGCCCAAGCCGGCGCCCGTTGCATCCTCGTCATCGTCCGCGGACTAAACGACGAAGAGATCAAGCCGATCCACCGGGCAGCCAAGCTCGCCGGGCTCGACACGCTCTTCGAAGTGCACGACGAGGCCGAACTCGAACGCGCCTTGCGCCATGATCCTGACATGGTCGGCGTGAACAATCGCAACCTCTCCACCTTCCAGATCGACCTGTCCTTCGCCGAACGCGTCATCCCGCACATGCCTAAGTCCGTCCTGAAGGTCGCCGAAAGCGGCATCAAGACGGCCGAAGACGCCGCCCGCATGCGGGCCGCCGGAGCGCACGCGTTGTTGGTCGGCGAATCCCTCATGCGTGAGCAGAATCCGGCCGCGCTGATGAAGGCGTTGCAACACGCATGAACGAAGGGCCGCTCTCGCCGAACGAGACCCGGGACCTGCTGGCCCGGCTCTCCCACATGCCCAAGAAGTGGCTCGGCCAGAACTTCCTCATCGACGGCAATATCGTGCGTAAGTCGCTCGAGCTCGGCGAGGTCAAGGCGGGCGACACGGTCGTCGAAGTCGGCCCCGGCCTGGGCACGCTCACCCGCACCCTGCTCTGCGCCGGCGTCGACCTCTACGCGGTCGAGGCCGACCGCACGATGCACTTCCACCTGACGGAATCGCTGTCACCGCGCTTCCCCAAGACCTTCCACCTGAAGGAAGGCGACGCCGTGGACTTCCCGCGCGCCGGACTCGTCGACCCCGCCGACGGTTCCTTCAAGGTCATCGCCAACCTGCCCTACGCAATCTCGACGCCGTGGATGGACGGCATCTGCGCCGGCCCGCATCCTTCGATGATGGTGCTCATGCTCCAGCGGGAAGCCGCCGAACGCCTGACCGCCGAAGTCGGCACCGGCCACTGGTCCGCGGTGACCGCGCAGGTCCACCTGGCCTTCGAGAAGATCAAGGTGCATCCCGTGCCGGCCCAATCCTTCAACCCGCCGCCCAAGGTCGACTCGTGCCTGCTCGTCCTCCGCCGACGTCCGGACGCCAAGCGGCTCAGCCCGCGCGCCCGCGAAGTCGCGCGCATGCTCTTCACCCAGCGGCGCAAGCAGGTCGGCTCGGCCGCCAAGAAACTTTTCCCGGGCGCCGCGGATGTCGCCGCCTGGCTGGCGGACCTGCCCCGGTACGGATTGACCAGTTTGGCTCGCCCGGAGGCGATTCCGGCCGAAGCCTGGCTGACTCTCTGACGCCTGGGGTTGCTTTCCGCCCACTCTCTGCTCCTTATCCCGCCATGTCCGTAAAAGTAGGCCTCGTCTCCCTTGGCTGCGCCAAGAACCTGATCGATTCCGAGATCATGATCGGCCACCTCGCCAAGGCCGGCATGTCCATGACCCCGGACGCCGCCGAGGCCGACGTGGTCATCGTCAACACCTGCTCGTTCATCGACGCCTCCAAGCACGAAGCCCTCGAGGCCATCTATGAGATGAGCGACGGCAAGGCGACCGCCCGCAAGAAAGGCCAGAAGCTCATCGTCGCCGGCTGCATGTCCCAGCGCTACCAAGGCGCCCTGCCCGTCGTCGAAGGCGCCAAGGGTCGCGTCGAACTCCCCAAGGTCGACGCCTTCATCGGGCTCGACCAGGTCACGAACATCGTCCCGGTCATCCACAAGGTCATGGGCGGCGAAGCCGGCATGACGGAATTCCTCGCCAAGACGACGACCTTCATCCCCGACTTCGACACGCCGCGCTTCCGCCTGACGCCCCGTCATTCCGCTTACATCAAGATCGCCGAAGGCTGCAACCATCCCTGCACCTTCTGCATCATCCCGCGCATCCGCGGCCGCCACCGCAGCCGCACGGTCGAGTCCGTCGTCAAGGAAGCCCGCCAGCTTGTCGCTGAAGGCGTGAAGGAGATCAACCTGATCTCCCAGGACACGACCTACTTCGGCATGGACCGCTGGACCGACGCCCGCCCCAACCCGCGCAGCAAGGTCGACTCCTCGAAGGGCGAATCGCTCGCCTCGCTCCTCCGCGAACTTGACCAGATCGAAGGCGATTTCTGGATCCGCCTGCTCTACACCCACCCGGCCCACTGGAGCGACGAGCTCATCGAGACCATCGGCCGGTCCAAGCACGTCGTCCGGTACGTCGACATCCCCCTCCAGCACGTCTCCGACAAGATGCTCGGCGCGATGCAGCGCGAGACCGACGGCGCCTACATCCGTGACCTGATCAAGCGCATGCGTGCCGGCATCCCCGAGCTCGTCATCCGTACGACGTTCATCGTCGGCTTCCCGGGCGAGACCGAGGAGGACTTCACCGAACTCCTGGCCTTCCTGGAGGAGACCAAGTTCGACCGCGTCGGCGTGTTCAAATATTCCAAGGAAGAAGGCACCAAGGGCGCCAGGATGGAAGGCCACCTCCCGGACGAGGTGAAGGCCGACCGCCATGCGCGCGCCATGCTCCTCCTCCAGCGACTTTCCAAGCAACGCGGCGAAGCCTTCGTGGGGCGTAAGCTCCGCGTGCTCGTCGAGAGCCCGGGGGTCGCCCGCAGCGTCGGCGACGCCATGGAGATCGACGGCATCGTCAAGGTCCCGAAGAAGCTGCCCATCGGGCAGTTCGCCGAGGTGACCGTGACCGGCGCCGAGGAATACGACCTGATCGCGAAGTGATCAGCCTTCGGCGTCGCGCTCCGGCGCCGTCTCCGCGGAAGCCGCGGCGGCCGGGGAATCGCTGAGGCGGATGAGCGCGTCCAACGACGAGAAGTGGCGCGTCCAGTCGGTCATGTCGGGGATGTCGCCCACGACGGTCGAGAACAGCTCGCGCTTCTCCTGCTTCAGCTCCTCGATGCGCTCCTCGACCGTGCCGGGCGCGATCATGCGGTAGATGAGCACGGGGTTCTTCTGGCCGATGCGGTGCACGCGGTCGACGGCCTGGGCCTCGACGGCAGGATTCCACCAAGGGTCCATCAGGAAGACGTATTCGGCGGTATTGAGCGTGATGCCCGTGCCGCCCGCCTTCAGGGAAGCGAGGAACAAGGCCGGTCCCTTGGTCTCCTTGAATTGCTCGACCGGCGCGGAGCGGTCCTTGGTCTCGCCGGTGAGCTCATAGATCGGCAGCGAAGGCAGGTCGCGGGCGAGCGCAGCCTTCACGCGCTCGATGAGCGAGACGAACTGGGAGAAGACGACGGCCTTGGAGCCGTTGGCCGCGATCTCGGAAAGCTTGGAGACCAGCAAGGTGACCTTGCCGGAGTGAGCGGACGGACAATGGGAGTTGTCGGGCAGCAGGCCCGGATCGCAGCATACCTGACGCAAGCGCATGAGCAGCGTGAGCACCGAGGTCGCGTCCTTGGACAGCAGCGAGGCGAGCTCGCCGGAAAGGCCGCTGCCCTGCGTGAGGTGCTGGTAGAGCGAACGCTGCTCGTGGGTGAGCGGGCAAGGCAGGACGACCTCCATCTTCGGCGGGATGTCGGCGGCGACATGTCGCTTGAGGCGACGCAGGATGAAGGGCGAGACCTGGCGACGCACCTTGCCGAGGGCGATCGAGGCGTCGCGGAGCATCATGCGCTCGAAGTTGGCCCGCTTGCCGAGGAGGCCCGGCATCAGGAAGCGGAAGATGGTCCACAGGTCGGTGGGCCGGTTCTCGAGCGGCGTGCCGGTGATGGCGATCCGATGGTCGGCCTGCAGCGAGACGCAGGTCTGGGTCGTCTTGGATTCCGGGTTCTTGATGGCCTGGGCTTCGTCGAGCACCGCGTAGCCGAACCGGGTCTTGGCCAGCAGGTCGGCATGCCGACGTAGCTGGGTGTAGCTGGAAATCCAGAGCCGCGCGGAGGGATTCCGCACGAAGTCGTCGTCCGCCGTGAGCACCGCGGCGCCGGGGCTCATCTCAGGGTGGAAACGCTTGATCTCGCCGAGCCAGACCGGGATGACGCTGGCCGGGCAGACGATGATGGAGCGCTCACCGACGGGACGTGACGCCAGCAAGGCGAGCACCTGGACGGTCTTGCCGAGGCCCATCTCGTCGGCGAGGAGCGGATGCGCGCCGAGTTCGCAGAGGCGACCGAGCCAGGCCACGCCCTTGGCCTGATAGGGACGCAGGTGGGCCGGCAGGCTGTCGGGTGGCGTCGGCTCCTGCAGGAGCTTGTCCTTCCAGGCCTTGAGGTCGTCGTTGAGTTTCAGCGCGCCGACCGCGGCATGGTCGAAGAGCGAAAGCAGGAGGTAGCGCGGCACTTCGCCGTCCTTGGCGCGCCAGTCCTCGGAGAAGTCGGCGACCGCGGCGTTATAAGCCACGACGCCCTTGCCGGGCAGGATGACCGGACGGCCGCCCGCCTTGAGCAGCAGCTTCTGTTCGTCGGCCAGCAGGCGATGTCCGCCCGCTTTGAGCCGCCAGTTCAGCTTGAAGGACTTGCCGTCCGCGGCGGACTCGGCTTCGGCGTCGACGGCCACCTGCAGCTGTTCGTTCCGGAAGATGTTCAAGGCGTCCTCGCCGATCAGCTTGAAGCGCTTGCGCCAGTCGTTGAGCTCCTCGCGGACGAAGCGTTCGATGCGGCCGATGTTGTCGATGGCCCAGGCTCCGGTGGCCTTGCTGTAGACGAAACCGGCCCGGTGGGCCACCGTGTTGAAACGGAAGAGCGTCTGGCGCTGCTCGTCGGAAAGCTCGTCGCCCGGAATCGCGCCCGGGCCGAAGCAGTTCCAGGCGTGGCCGCCCCGCCCGGTCCAGGCGGCGGAGATCTTGAGGCCGTCGGACGAAAGGTCGAAGGAGACCTGCAGTTTGAGCGCGGCCCGGGCGCCGGCGTCCTTGCGTTCGGGCTCCTTGGGGGCCTCCGGCGCGGCGGCGGCGGCGGTCTCGTCGATCGCCGGGAGCTCGTCCGCGATGAGCTCCTCGATCTCGTAGATGGAGGCGACGGCGAAAGGCGCGCCGTTCTCCTCTTCGGGCAGCGAGGTCCGCCACTCGAGCTTGTCGCCGTTGATCTCGATGACGGCGCGGACGGCTTGGGTCTCCGTGCGGGTGACGGCTTCGGCGTTCTCGGGCTTGAGCTCGATCTGCCTGACCAATCCTTCGGTATAGAGGCGCCGACCTTCGACCAGGTCGGCTTCCTTGAAAGCGGACTCCCATTCCTCCGGCAGGGACACAAACCACCGCTCCAGGGCTTCCGTGGAGTAGGAGCGATTGGCCGGACGCGGGGAAGACATCGACGGAACCGAATTAAACCTGCCCCGTTTTCCCCTTACAATCCCCAAACTCTGCCAATTTTGAGCAAGGACCGGTCCGGTTTTGGCTGGGTCTGGGCTTGTTAATCACGGCCACCAGCGTCTAGGATTTACGTCCCTTTTACAGGCAAAGAAATGAAACATCTTAGCGTCGGAACCCGCTGGAATGCGGACCTCGTATCCTCTTATCACGAACAGTGGTCCAAGGACCCCTCGTCGGTGGACGCCGAATGGCGCGCCTTCTTCGAGGGCTTCGAGCTCGGCCTGAGCCTGCCGCCGAAGTCCGCCAAAGGCGCCGCGCCTTCCGCCGGCGGCGTCGACGCCGCCGCCCAGTGGAAGGTCCTGGCCGCCATCCAGGCCTACCGGACGATCGGCCATCTGCAGGCCCGCATCAATCCCCTCGCCGAACCCACGCCTCATTTCGAGCTGACCGACAAGGCCTTGGGGCTCGACGGCATCCCGGCCGACCGCGTGTTCCATACCGGCGACTTCCTCGGCGGCAAGATGCTCCCGCTGACCGAGATCATCGCCAAGCTGAAGTCCATCTACTGCTCGCCGATCGGCGTCGAGATCACGCACATCCAGGACGGCGAACGCCGTCGCTGGCTCCAGGAACGCATCGAATCGTGCGGGCTCCGGCCGGCCTACGATGCCGCCGCCCGTCGCCGCTTCCTCCGTTCGATCGTCCAGGCCGAGCAGTTCGAGCGCTTCCTGCACAAGACTTTCGTCGGCGCGAAGCGCTTCTCCGTCGAAGGCGGCGAAGTCATGCTCTCGGCGCTCGACCAGGTCATCGCCCGCGCTCCCGCCCTCGGCGTGACCGACGTCGTCATCGGGATGGCCCACCGCGGTCGCCTGAACGTCCTCGTCAACGTGTGCGGCAAGAAGGCCGAAGCGCTCTTCGGCGCCTTCTCCGAGAACCACATCCCCGACACCACCCACGGCGACGGGGACGTGAAGTACCATCTGGGCTACGCCGGCGCCCGCGTCGTCGACGGCAAGGAAGTCAGCATCACGCTGGCCTACAACCCCAGCCACCTCGAGGCCGTCAACCCGGTCGTGCTCGGCCGCACCCGCGCCCTCGTCGACCTCCAGGGCGGCGCCGACCGCTCCAAGGCCCTGCCGATCCTCCTGCACGGCGACGCCGCCTTCGCCGGCCAAGGCATCGTCATGGAGACGCTCAACCTCGCCTCGCTCAAGGGCTACCAGGTCGGCGGCACGCTCCATATCGTCAGCAACAACCAGGTCGGCTTCACGACCAACCCTGACGAGTCGCGCAGCGGCCGTCATTGCACCGAGATCGCCAAGTTCACCGAGGCGCCCATCTTCCACGCCAACGGCGACGACCCCGACGCCGTCGTCCTCGCGACCGAGATCGCCCTCGAATACCGCCAGAAGTTCGGCGTCGACGCGGTCGTCGACATCGTCTGCTACCGCCGCTACGGCCACAACGAGACCGACGAACCGGCGTTCACCCAGCCCGTCCTGTACCGGGAGATCTCCGCCCACCCTTCGGTCGCCGAACTCTACGCCTCTCGCCTCACCGAATCCGGCTCCGCGCCTGACGGCGAGCTGATCGCGCTGCGCACCGAGTTCGACGTGCTCCTCAACGCCGCTCAGGAGCGCGCCCAGGCCGCCCTCGCCGTCGAGGTCGAAGAACGCAAGAAGCACCCCGTCGGCGTCCGTCCTTTCAAGTCCCCGTACGAACACAAGGTCGATACCGCCGCCCCCCGGGAGCTCCTCGACAAGGTCGCCCCGGTGCTCTGGCAGATGCCACCCGACTTCTCACCCAACCCGAAGATCAAGCGCCTGCTCGACGCCAAGGCCGAAGCCTACAAGGCCGGCGCCAACATCGACTGGAGCCTCGGCGAAGGCCTCGCCTTCGCCTCGCTTCTTGCCGAAGGCTATCCCGTGCGCATCTCCGGCCAGGACTGCGAACGCGGCACATTCTCCCACCGTCATGCGGTGCTGCACGATCCCTCGAACGACGCCGAATACTGCCCTCTGGGTTCCATCGCCGGCGCCGAGGTCGAGCTCGTCAACTCCTCGCTGTCCGAATACGCCATCCTCGGCTTCGACTACGGCTATTCGCTCGAAGCCCCGGACTCGCTCGTCATCTGGGAAGCGCAGTTCGGCGACTTCGCGAACGGCGCGCAGATCATGATCGACCAGTTCATCGCGTCGGCCGAATCGAAATGGGGCCAGACCAGCGGCCTCGTCATGCTCCTTCCGCACGGCTACGAAGGCCAGGGGCCCGAACACTCTTCCGCCCGCCTCGAACGCTTCCTGCAGCTCTGCGCCGAGAACAACCTGCAGGTCGTCCAGCCGTCCACCCCGGCCCAGCTCTTCCACGTGCTGCGTCGGCAGGTGAAATCCGAACATCGCAAGCCTCTCGTGGTGATGACGCCGAAAAGCCTGCTCCGCCACAAAGCCTGCGTCAGCACCCTCGCCGAGCTCACCCAAGGCCGCTTCCAGTCCGTCCTCGCCGACGCCACGCCGGCCGCGAAGACCGAACGCCTCATCCTCTGCTCCGGCAAGGTCTTCTACGAGCTCGACGCCGAACGCGCCGCCCGCAAGGACGCCGCGACGAGCATCGTGCGGCTCGAGCAGTTCTATCCTTTCGACGGCGAAGCCCTCGCCAAGGTCCACGCCTCGCTGGGTTCGCCGAAGAAGATCGTCTGGGTTCAGGACGAACCGAAGAACATGGGGGGCTGGTCCTTCGTCGCCAATCTCATCGAATCCACCTTGGGCATTCGCCCGACGTATGCCGGTCGCGACGCCGCCGCCTCACCGGCCGTCGGCTCCCTCGCGGTCCACAAGATCGAGCAGGCGGACATGGTGAAGCAGGCCTTTACCGCCTAATCGCTGACAGTAGGGGGTTTTCTTGCATCAGGAACCCCTCCTACTACCCCCTAAACGCCCATCCCAGGTCGTTTAAAGGGTCATTTCCCCGTTGAAACGGGCAGGAATGGGTTCCAAGGTTGCACCTACCTAATTTTCATGGCCGTCGAAGTCAAAATCCCTCCCATGGGCGAATCCATCACCGGGGGCCTTCTGGCCGCCTGGTTGGTCAAAAGCGGCGACGCGGTTCGCAAGGGCCAAGCCCTCTTTTCCTACGAAACCGACAAGGTGACCTCCGAAGGCACCGCCGAAGTCGACGGCAAGATCACCATCGCCGTCGAAGCCGGCACGGAAGTGCTTGTCGGACAAGTCGTCGCGTCCATCGAAGCGGGTGCCGCCGGCAATGCGCCCTCGGCTCCGGCTGCCGCCGCTCCGGCAGCCAAGGCCGCCTCGACCCCGACCGTCGCCGCACCTACGCCCGCTCCTAAAGCCGCGCCCGTCGCCGCCAAGTCCGGCGCCGCCGCCGAAGTGTCACCGGCCGTCCGTCGCCTCTCCGCCGAAACCGGACTGGATCCCGCCGGCGTCGAAGGCTCCGGCAAAGCTGGTCGCGTGACCAAGGGCGACATGCTCGCCGCGCTCGCCGGTCAGGCCCCCATCCGCGCCGTCGCTCCGACCGCCGCCGCGCCTTCCGCTCCCGCGACGGCCGCTGCTTCCGTCCCGGCCGCTGCCGCCGCCCCGGTTTCCATCCCTTCGCGTGACGGTCGCACGTCCCGCAAGCGCATGTCTCCGCTGCGGCGCAAGATCGCCGAACGCCTCGTGCAGGCCAAGACCGAGACCGCGATGCTCACGACCTTCAACGAGGTCAACATGGCTCCGGTGATGGAACTGCGCAAACGCCACGGCGAAGAGTTCCTCAAGAAATACGGGGTGAAGCTCGGCTTCATGTCGTTCTTCGTCAAAGCCGCCGTGCAGGCGATGAAGGAAGTCCCGGCGATCAACGCCCAGCTCGACGGCGAAGACATCATCGAGAACCATTTCTTCGACATCGGCGTGGCCGTGGGCACCGACAAGGGCCTGATGGTCCCCGTCGTCCGCGACTGCGACCAGCTGAACTTCGCCGGCATCGAGAAGGCCATCGGCGATTTCGGCAAGCGCGCCCGGGACGGCAAGATCCAGCTGCCCGAACTGCAGGGCGGCGTCTTCACCATCTCCAACGGCGGCATCTACGGCTCGATGCTTTCGACGCCGATCCTCAACCACCCGCAGGCCGCCATCATGGGCCTCCATAACATCGTGGAACGCCCCGTCGCCGAGAACGGCCAGGTCGTGATCCGTCCGATCATGTACCTCGCGCTCTCCTACGACCACCGCCTCATCGACGGCAAGGAAGCCGTGACCTTCCTCGTCAAGGTCCGCCAGTTCATCGAAGACCCGCAGCGCCTGCTGTTCGGCGTCTGACCGTCCCCTTACCCATTCCTACCTCAATGTCTCAATTCGATCTCGTCGTAATCGGCTCCGGCCCCGGTGGCTATGTCGCCGCCATCAAGGCCGGCCAGCTCGGCCTCAAGGTGGCCCTCGTGGAAAAGGATAATTCCCTCGGTGGCACCTGCCTCAACGTCGGCTGCATCCCCTCCAAGGCCCTGCTCCACTCCACCGAAGTCTACCAGCATGCGCTGCATGGCAAGAAGCACGGCCTCGTCGGCGCCGAGAAGCTCACCTTCGACGTCGCCGCGATGCTCGCCAACAAGGACAAGGTCGTGGCCCAGCTCAACATGGGCGTCGGCGCCCTGCTCAAGAAGCGCAACGTCGAGATCGTCCGCGGTCTCGGTCGCCTCGCGAAGGCCGGCCAGGTCCTCGTGCGCTCCACCGCCGGCGACCGCACGCTCGAGACGAAGAACATCCTCATCGCCACGGGCTCCGTCCCGGTCGAGCTCCCGTTCATGAAGTTCGACGGCGAGACCGTCATCTCCTCCGACCATGGCATCTCGCTGAAGGCCGTCCCGGAAAAGATGGTCGTCGTCGGCGCCGGCGCCATCGGCCTCGAACTCGGCTCCGTCTGGGCCCGCCTCGGCTCCCAGGTCACCGTCGTCGAAATGCTGCCTTCCATCGGCGGCCCTGCCTATGACGCCGATGTCGCCAAGGCCGCGCAGAACGCCTTCGAAAAGCAGGGCATCAAGTTCGAACTCGGCGCCAAGGTCACCGGCGTGAAGAAGAGCGCCGCCGGCTCCGCCCTCACCGCCGAACGCGACGGCAAGGCCCTCGAATTCCCCGCCGACAAGATCCTCGTCGCCGTCGGCCGCAAGGCCAACACGACCGGCCTCGGCGCCCAGGAAGCCGGCCTGAAGCTCGACGAGCGCGGCCGCATCGTCATCGACGCCCACTTCCAGACCAACCTCCCTGGCGTCTACGCCATCGGTGACGTCGTCACCGGTCCGATGCTCGCCCACAAGGCCGAAGAAGAAGGCGTCGCGGTCGCGGAGAACCTCGCCGGCAAGCATGGTCACGTGAACTACGCTGTCATCCCGGGCGTCATCTACACCGACCCGGAAGTCGCCTGCGTGGGCCTCTCCGAAGCTGACGCCAAGGCCAAGAACATCGAGGTCGCCATCGGCAAGTTCCAGCTCGCCGGCAATGGTCGCGCGATCGCTTCTGACGGCACCGCCGGCTTCGTCAAGGTCATCGCGTGTGCCAAGAGCGACAAGCTCCTCGGCGTCCAGATGGTCGCCAAGGGAGCCTCCGAGATGATCGCCGCCGCCTGCGCCCATATGGAATACGGCGGCAGCGCCGAAGACGTGGCGCGCACCTGCTTCGCCCACCCGACCGTCAGCGAGTCCTTCAAGGAAGCCGCGATGGCCGTCAGCAAGTCGAGCATCCACTCGCTCTGAGCGAAGGTCGGACTTTTCGAACGAAAGGGTGCGAATAGCACCCTTTCTTCTTTTGCGCCCAAACAAGACGCCCTCCCAAATGAAGGGAAGGCGTCGATTGAAAAAGCAAGGGGCCAGGCTTGCCACGGCACACGGATGAACTGACTGCCGTTGCTTCCTTCCGGACCTGGCGGGATTCGTCGGCCACCCGTTGCATGGGGCCTGGCTTGCCTATCTTGATGCCTGCCTAGTCCGTTCTTTTCAATCCCCAACTTAACCCCTAATCATTCCCCTTTCCGATGGCCGAAATCCCCAAATCCTATGAGCCGCAAGGCGTCGAACAGCAGTGGTACGACCGCTGGGTCGCGGCCGGCTGCTTCAAGGGCAAGGTAGATCACTCCCGCGAATCGTTCGCGGTCATGATCCCGCCGCCCAACGTCACCGGCGTCCTGCACATGGGACACCTGCTGAACAACACGCTGCAGGACATCATGGTCCGTCGCGCCCGCCAGGAAGGCAAGTCGGCCCTCTGGCTTCCGGGCACCGACCACGCCGGCATCGCCACGCAATCGCGCGTCGAAAAGGAACTCCGCCAGAAGGAAGGCCAGACCCGCCACGACCTGGGTCGCGAGAAGTTCATCCAGGTCGCCTCCGATTGGCGCGACAAGCACGGCGGCATCATCCTCGGCCAGCTTCGCAAGCTCGGCGCCTCCTGCGACTGGGACCGCACGGTCCACACGCTCGATGCCGGTTACTCGCAGGCGGTCCTGCAGACCTTCGTCACGCTCTACGAACGCGGCTATGTCTACCGCGGCAAGCGCATGGTGAACTGGTGCCCGGTGTCGCAGACCGGCCTCTCCGACGAAGAGGTGATCATGAAGCCCTCCAAGGGCTCGCTCTACCGTATGCGCTACGAGGTCGCCGAAATCCCCGGCACGTTCCTCGAGATCTCCACCACGCGCCCCGAGACCATCCCGGGCGACGCCGCCGTCGCCGTCCACCCCGAAGACGAGCGCTACAAGCACCTCATCGGCAAGCATGTCTGGCGCCCCTTCCCTCGCGCCCAGATCCCCATCGTCGGCGACGCCGCCGTCGAAAAGGAATTCGGCACGGGCGTCCTGAAGGTCACGCCGGCCCACGATCGCACCGACTTCGACATCGGCAAGCGCCACGACCTTCCGGTCATCGACGTGATGAACCCGGACGGCACGATGAACGCCGACGCGGGTCCGCTCGCCGGCATCGAACGTTTCAAGGCCCGCGCCTTGGCCGAAAAGCTCCTCGAAGAGCTCGGCGCGCTGGTGAAGACCGAGCCTTACGAGAACACCGTCGGTTACTCCGAACGCGCCGACGTGCCGATCGAGCCGCGCCTCAGCGAGCAGTGGTTCATCCGCTACCCGAAGATCGACGAAGCCAAGCGCGCCGTCACCTCGGGCATCATCAAGTTCCACCCCGAACGCTGGACCAAGACCTACCTCCACTGGCTGGAGAACATCCAGGATTGGTGCGTCAGCCGTCAGCTCTGGTGGGGCCACCGCATCCCGGTCTGGTACCGCAAGGGCGCCGATCGCAACGACCCGAAGAACCTCCACGTCTCCCTCACCGCCCCCGCCGACGCCGCGAACTGGGAACAGGACCCCGACGTGCTCGACACCTGGGCCTCCTCCTGGCTCTGGTGCCTCGCGACCATCGGCTGGCGCAAGCCCGGCGAGACGACCGAAGAACTGAAACACTGGTACCCGACCGGCGCCCTCGCGACCGGCCCGGACATCATCTTCCTTTGGGTCGCCCGCATGATCATCGCCGGACTCGAACTGCACGGCCCCGAGAAGAAGACGCTCACCGACGACGAGATCCGTCAGCGCATCCCCTTCAAGCGCGTCTACTTCAACGGCATCATCCGCGACAAGCTCGGCCGCAAGATGTCCAAGTCCCTCGGCAACTCGCCCGAGCCTCTCGACCTCATCGCGAAATTCGGCGCCGACGGCCTCCGCTTCGGACTGCTGTCCATCGCCCCCAAGGGCCAGGATATCCTCTTCGACGAGGACCGCGTCGGCCAAGGCCGCAACTTCTGCAACAAGCTCTGGAACGCCGCCCGCTTCCGGCAGATGTCCGGGCCGATGGCCGATAACTCGACGCTCGCCGCCGTGGTCAGCCGGATCAAGGCCTCGCAGCTCGACGACGACGATTTCGCCATCCTCCAAGGGCTCGCCGAACTGACCGACAGCACGACCAAGAACCTGGACGAACACGAGTTCACGGCCTACGCGCAAGGCCTCTACGCGTTCTTCTGGGGCGACTTCTGCGACTGGTACGTCGAAGCCTCCAAGGCGCGCCTCCGCGACCCTGCCCTCGTCGACAACTGCCTCGCGGTCCAGGATCTGGTCCTCCGCCAGTTCCTCCTGCTCCTCCACCCGGTCGCCCCGTTCATCTCCGAAGAACTCTGGCATCTCCTGGGGTACGGCTCGGAAAAGGACTTCATCCAGAACCATCACACCGGTTCGGGCGGCGACCTGCTCCGCGTCCTCCGCGAAAACGGCATCAAGCTCAGCGCGGCCAAGGTCGCCGACGTGGCTTTGCTCCGCGAATTCGTCGCTTCCGTCCGCGGTCTCAAGTCGCAGGCCAACCAGGCCACCCGCCGTGACTCGGTCGTGACGATCGTGCCCAAGGATGCGGCCGCGAAGGCGCTCCTGGAATCGAACCGCGACAAGCTCAGCAGCATGGCCGGACTCGCCGAGATCGGCTTCGCCGATGCCGCCGGCGAGCGCACCGGTTCGCTCACCGCGCTGGGCACGGTGTTGCTCGAACTTTCCGGCACGGTCGACGTGGCCGCCGAGAAGGTCCGCCTCGCCAAGGAACTCGCCAAGCTCGAACAGGCCGTCGCCGCCGGCGAAGCCAAGCTGACCAACGAGGCTTTCGTCTCCAAGGCTCCGCCAAAGATCCTCGAAGGCGCCCGGAAACAACTCGACGAAGCCAAGGCCAAGCGCGACGAGATCGCGCGCATGCTCACCACGCTCGGCTAAGATGATCGCGATCCGGCTTCACCCCGACAAACAGTCCGCCGCGCAGGCGATTGCCCGGGAGATAGCCGAGCTGATCGAGATACGCTCGAAATCGGGCAAGCCGACGGTGCTCGGACTGGCGACGGGCTCCACGCCGCTGCCGCTCTACGCCGAGCTCATCCGCTTGCACCGCGAGGAGAAGCTGAGCTTCCGCTCCGTCATCACCTTCAACCTCGACGAATACGAAGGCCTGGGCCCGACGCATCCGCAGTCCTATCGCCGTTTCATGGAGGAAAACCTTTTCCGTCATCTGGACATCCCCGCCGCGAACATCCACATCCCGGACGGACTGACGAAGGATGCGGCCAGGAACTGCGCCGATTACGAAGCCGCCATCCGCGCCGCCGGCGGCATCGACCTGCAGATCCTCGGCATCGGGCGCACAGGTCACGTCGGCTTCAACGAACCGCCTTCGCCTGCCGACAGCCGCACCCGCTGGGTGCACCTCGATGACATGACGCGCCGGGACAATTCCGTCTTCTTCGGCGATCTCTCCCAGGTCCCCCATGGCGCCCTGACCATGGGCGTCGCCACGATTCTCGAAGCCCGCCGGATCGAACTGATCGCCTTCGGCGAGGCCAAGGCCGGCATCGTCGCCCGGGCCATCCGGGAGGCGCCCTCCGCCGTTTGCCCGGCGACCTGGCTGCAACGCCATCCGGCCTGCACGTTCCACCTGGACGCCGCCGCGGCGAAATCGCTCTGAACCGACGATGGACGTCACCCCGCGCCATCGTTCCGCCATCGACCCGGGTTTCGTGCCTGCGGCCCTCTGGTCCCGCGCGTACCTGCGTCGCTGCGCCGGCACTTCTGGCTCCTCGGCGCTCACGATCGCGCTGCGGCGGCAAGACGGGACCGCTTCGCTTTTCTCCACGCAGGTGCTGGCCCGTGGCGTCGATGACGCCGCGACCTATCGGCACGTCGAACGTACGCTGAAGTTCCTGCTCTGGTCGCGCGGCGGCTCCGAAATCCAGCTCAGCGGTTCCGAGGCCGACCACCTCGCCTCGAGGCTGCAAGCCGATTACGCCCCGACCGGCGACCGCGCCTTTGACGCCGACTTCTTCCGCAAGGTCTTTGAACGGCCGCTTTCTTTCCGCACGGTCACGTCGGAAGAGCTGCCCGTCGCCGCCGCGTCGCATCTCCCGCTTGGCCGCAACCTCGATGGCTGCCGCATCGGCTTCGACCTCGGCGGCTCGGACCGCAAATGCGCCGCGCTGATCGACGGCAAAGTGGTCTTTTCCGAAGAGGTGAAGTGGGACCCCTACTTCCAGGCTGACCCCTCCTATCACCTCGCCGGTATCCGCCACTCGCTGGAGCTCGCCGCACGGCACCTTCCGCGCGTCGATGCGATCGGCGGCTCCTCCGCCGGCGTGTACGTGAACAACAAGGTCCGCGTGGCGTCCCTCTTCCGCGGCATCAACGATCCTGCCATCTTCGACTCGCAGGTGCGTGATATCTTCCTGGACCTGGCGAAATCCTACGGGGTGCCGTTCGAAGTCCTCAATGACGGCGACGTCACCGCCCTGGCCGGCTCGATGTCCCTCGGGCGCAACGCCGTCCTGGGCGTCGCGATGGGCACGAGCGTCGCCGCGGGTTATGTCGACCAAGGCGGCAACCTCACCAACTGGCTCAGCGAGCTGGCCTTCGTCCCCGTCGACTATCGACAGGACGGACCCGCCGACGAGTGGTCGGGTGATCGCGGCTGCGCGGTGCAGTATTTCAGCCAGCAAGGAGTCGGGCGCCTCCTGCCGCTCGCCGGGATCCGCCTGCCCGCCTCCATGCGCCTGCCGGAACAGCTCGAGGAACTCCAGAAGCTCCTGCTGGCTGGCGACCCCCGCGCCGGCCAGGTCTACGCAGCCATCGGCCTCGCCTTCGGGTATGCGATCGCCCACTTCGCCAGCTTCTATGAGCTGGGCTGCCTGCTCATCATGGGCCGGGTGACTTCCGGCCAAGGCGGCACCATCATCATCGAGCAAGCCCGCATGGTCCTCCGCGATGAGTTCCCCGAACTTCGCATCGACCTCGTCGTGCCGGATGAGAAAGATAAGCGCCACGGACAGGCCATCGCGGCCGCCTCCCTCCCCGCCCTCCGCCGATGATCCCTCTCAATCCGCTCGCTCGACTTGTGACCCCTGACGGCAAGACCGGCCCGGAAGCCATCCGCCGGACGACCCACCTCGGCATCGGGGCCCATCAGGATGACCTCGAGTTCATGGCCTTCCACGGGATCCTCGCCTGCTACGATCGCGACGACCGCTGGTTCGGGGGCGTGACCATCACCGATGGCCGAGGCTCCTCCCGTGCCGGGAAATTCAAGGATTGGACCGACGACCAGATCGCCGACGAACGCATCCGCGAACAGGAGGCCGCCTCCGTCATCGGACAATACTCCTTCATGGCCCAGCTGGGCTTCGGCAGCGCCGCCGTCCGCGACGCCAAGCAAACCGCGGTCCGCGATGACCTCCGTCGCATCCTCGAAGCCGCCCGCCCCGAGGTCGTCTACCTGCATAACCTCGCCGACAAGCACGACACCCACGTCGGTTGCGCGCTCCGCTGCATCGAAGCTCTCCGCCAACTGCCCCTGGCCGACCGCCCGCAGAAGGTCTACGGCTGCGAAGTGTGGCGCGACCTCGACTGGCTCGTCGACAGCGAGAAGACCGCCATGCCGATCTCGGGGCGCCCGGAACTCGCCCGCGCCCTGAACGAGGTCTTCGCCACCCAGATCGCCGGCGGCAAGCGCTACGACCTCGCGGTCCTCGGCCGCCGCACGGCCAACGCCACCTTCAGCAACGCCCATTCGACCGACCAGGAAACCGCCATGCAGTGGGCCATGGACCTGACCCCGCTCATCCAAGACGAGACCCTCGACCCGCTCGCCTACACGGTCGGCTTCATCGAACGGCTGAAGGACGACGTCGCCTCCCGCATCCGCAAATCCCTCTGACATGAAGCCCACCCTCCTCGTCCTCGCCGCCGGCATGGGCAGCCGCTACGGCGGCCTTAAGCAGATCGACCCGATGGGACCTTCCGGGGAGACCATCCTCGATTACTCGGTCTTCGACGCCCTTCGCGCCGGCTTCGGCAAGGTGGTCTTCATCATCCGACCTGACTTCGAAAAGGATTTCCGCGAACGCATCGCCGCGAAGTTCGCCGGCCGCATCGACGTCGGCTTCGCCTTCCAGACCATCGACAAGCTGCCTCCGGGATTCACGGTGCCGGCAGGACGTGAGAAACCCTGGGGCACCACCCATGCCATCCTCTGCGCCCGCGACGCCGTCCATACGCCTTTCGCGGTGATCAACGCCGACGACTTCTACGGACGCGACTCCTATGCGACGCTGGGACGGTATCTCGCCGCCCTTTCCAATGCGTCCACCGCCTACGCGATGGTCGGCTTCACGCTCAAGAACACGCTCTCCGAACACGGCACCGTCGCCCGCGGCGTCTGCCAGACCGACGCGGCCGGTAAGCTCACCGACATCCAGGAACTGACGAAGATCGCCAAGCTGCCGAAAGGCGCCGAACACCGCGGCGAAGACGGCACGGTCGTCGCGCTCTCGGGCGACGAACCGGTCTCGATGAACATGTGGGGCTTCACCCCGGCCATCTTCCCGCAGCTCGACGCCGACTTCCGCACCTTCTTGACGGCGAAGGGTACGGAAATGAAGAGCGAGTCCTACATCCCGATGTCCGTGGGCACCCTCATCCGCTCCGGCCAGGCCACCTGTCAGGTGCTCCGCTCGGACTCCGCTTGGTTCGGGGTGACCTACCGCGAAGACAAACCGGTCGTGCAGGCCAGCATCGCCCAGCAGGTGAGCTCCGGCGCCTACCCTCCTTCCCTCTGGACCTGAGCATGCCCGACGCCGCAGGACATCACGCCTTGGCCGTCGCCCGCGAGTTCGACCTCGCCGGCGAAGTCGTTGCGGCGTCCCCCTACGGGAGCGGCCATATCAACGACACGTACAAGGTGGACATGAAACCGGGCCACGGCCCGGCTCGCTATGTCCTCCAGCGCATCAACCATCACGTCTTCCGCCAGCCCGACGAACTCATGGCCAACGTGGAACGCGTCTGCGCCCACGCCTACGCCAAGCTGAAGCAAGCCGGCACGCCGGATGCCGACCGCCGTACGCTGCGCCTGCTGCCGACCCAATCCGGCCGGGCCTGGCATATCGATGCGGCCGGCAATCGCTGGCGCTGCTACCATTTCATCGAAGGCGCCACCGGCCACGACGTGGTCCGTTCCCCCGCGCAGGCCCAAGCGGCGGCCCAAGCCTTCGGAGCGTTTCAGGCCCTGCTCGCCGACCTCCCCGGCGAACGCCTGCGCGAGACCATCCCTGACTTCCATCATACGCCGGCCCGCTTCGCCCGCTTCCAGTCGGCCTTGGCCAAGGACAACCACGGTCGCGCCGCGGCCGCCGGTCCCGAGATCGCCTTCGCGCTCGCCCGCGCCCATGAGGTTTCGGTCGTGGTCGACGCGCTCCGCGCCGGCCGCCTCCCCGAACGCGTCACCCACAACGACACCAAGCTGAACAACGTCCTGCTCGACGACGTCACCCAGGAGGGCGTCTGCGTCATCGACCTCGATACGGTGATGCCGGGCTCGGTGCTGTATGACTTCGGCGACCTCGTCCGCACCTCGACCTCTCCGGCGGCCGAAGACGAGCCGGACCTCTCGAAAGTCCGCCTGCAGCTGCCGATGTTCGAGGCGCTTGTCCGAGGTTACCTCAGTTCCGCCCGCGGCTTCCTCACGCCCGGCGAAAAGGAACTCCTGCCCTTCGCCGGCAAGCTCATCACCTTCGAGATCGGCCTCCGCTTCCTCACCGATTGGCTCGAAGGCGACACCTACTTCAAGATCAAGCGACCCACGCACAACCTCGACCGGCTGCGCACGCAGTTCAAGCTGGTCGAGTCCATCGAAGCCCAGCTGCCCGCGATGCAGGCGATCGTCGACCGTTCATGACCAAGCGTATCCTGATCACCGGCGGCGCCGGCTTCATCGGTTCCCACCTCGCGCGCCACTTCGCGGACCAGGCCGAGGTCACCGTGCTCGACGACCTCCGGAGCGGCTACGCTCGCAACCTCGCCGGCGTCAGCTGCCGCTTCCTGCGCGGCTCCGTTCTCGACGCCTCCGCCTTGAGCGAGGCGATCGCGGGAGCCGATGAGGTCTACCATCTGGCCGCGATGATTTCGGTCCCGGAATCCGTCGCCAAGCCTGCCGAATGCGCCCTGCTCAACACCGAGGGCACGCGCCGCGTGCTGGAGGCCGCTCACGCCGCCGGCGTCCGCAAGGTCGTCCTGGCCTCCTCCGCCGCCATCTACGGGGACAACCCGACGGTGCCGAAACTCGAGTCAATGCCGCCTGAGCCGAAGTCACCGTACGCCGAGACCAAGCTGGCCGGCGAAAACCTGCTCGAACAGTACCGCCAGTCCCACGGACTCGGCACCACGAGCCTGCGCTTCTTCAACGTCTTCGGTCCGCGGCAAGATCCTCGTTCCGCCTACGCCGCCGCGGTCCCGATCTTCATCGCCAAGGCTTTGCGCGACGAACCCATCGGCATCCATGGCGACGGCGGGCAGACGCGCGACTTCATCCACGTGACGGACATCGTCGGCGCCCTCGCCTACGCGGGCGCTTCGTCGACGATGAACGGCACCTACAACGTGGGCTACGGCCGGAGCCAGTCGATCCTCGCGCTCGCGCAGGAGATCGTCCGCCTGACCGGCTCGAAATCACGGATCGAACACCTGCCGCCGCGAGACGGCGACGTCCGTCACTCGCTGGCATCGACGGCCAGGCTGCTCGCCGCGGGCTGGCAGCCGCGCTCTTCCGTCAACGCCGGCTTGGCCGAGACGGTCGACTACTTCCGTTCGCTCAAGGCGTGACGACCAACGTCGTGCGCAGGAGTTCCTCCTGCCCGTCGTTGAGGTTCAGCCAGAGGTCATAGGTGCCGGGAGGCGGCAGGCGGAGCCGGAACGACAAGGTCGGATCAGGCGCATACTCTCCGCCTTCGAGCGTGGGATGCATGTGCGCATAACCGGCGAGACGGCGGTCGGCGGAGAAGATGACGGCATGGCCGAGCGCGCCCATGATCGGGAGCAGCTTAAGCGGCTTGCCTTCGGGCCCGGAGAGCTTGACGCGCAGGGTCGACGAGGCGCCGGCCTGGGTCGTGGATGCCTCCACCGAGACGATGGCGTTACGCGACGGCACCGCGATAGCATCGAAGGCGGCCGCGGCCTTCACCTCGGCCTGGGCGAGCATGACGCGCGAGGTGCGGACATCCGCGAAGTCGACGTAGACCTCAAGGTCATCGCCGCGGAGGGACGCCGGGACGTCGAAGCGCCAGAAACCGTCGTCGCCGGGCACGGGATGCAGATGGGCGTAGCCGCGCGCCCCCCCGGCCTGACGGAGATGAAGGTGTACTTTCCGCGTATGCGAGATCGCCACCTCGTGGGCGTAATAGGGATGGCCGTCTTCCTTCAGGAGCCGGAGTTCTCCTTTGGCGCCGTCGGCGGAAAGCGCCACCTTGAGCTCGACGGGGAAACGAAGCGCCTTGGGCGAATAGAAATTAGCCTCTTCGTTCAGGCCGCAGAACTCGACGCCGTCGACGGTCACCGGCTGATGGTCCGCATGCAGGAAGGCGCACTGGGTGTCGGGCAGCGCCCGCAGGCCGAAGAAAACCGCGACGGCCGCCAGGGTCAGGAGGAGGGTCTGCCGACGCGGTGTCATCGGGATTTCGTGCCGGCGGTGCCGGAGAGCTTGAGGAGACGGTCGGCGACGTCGGCGGCGTCGAACGACGGGCCCTCGCTACGATACGCGATCCGCCCTTCGGGGCTGATGACGATCAAGGCGGCGTTATGGACGATGGTGCCGTCGTCGCGCAAGGTCTGGATGCCGTAATGACGCATCAGGTCCTTGATCTGGCCGGCGTCGCCGGTGAGGAAACGATGGCGGACATGATCGATGCCATAACCGTCGGCGTAGGCTCGGAGGACGCCGGGGGTGTCCGTCTCGGGATCGAAGGTGATCGTCAGCAACCGCACCTCGGCGGCGCCGGGCATCTTGGCCAGCGCGTCGCCCAGCTGCTTCATGCAGCTCGTCGAAGCCGGGCACATGCGGGCCACCCGACAGCTGGTGAAGACGAAGTTCAGGGCCAGCGGATGGCCGAGGAAATCCTTCTTGCGGACCAGACGACCATCCTGGTCCCAAAGCGCCATGTTCGGCATCAGCTCGTTGGGCATGCGCGTGACCATGCGACCCTTGTCGGCGGTCTCGCGACGCAACGTATCGGTCACTTCCGCGACCTGACGGAGCTCTTCCGGATCGGCTGAGACGATGCCACGGGCGTGGGTTTCGGCCCCTTCCGCCACGGCATCATACCGGACGATACGACCGGTCCAGCCCACCATACGGTCGCCCTCGGAAAAGCGCCGGAGCCAGACCCCGTCGCCCTGGACAGGGACGATCTTAGCCCAGCCGTCGGCGGCGACGGAGGCGACCTTGCCGGTCTCGGGCGCCGCGGTGAGCGTGGTGACCAGCAGCAAGAAGGCGAAAAGACGCATGATCAGAGGTGTTCCTTCGACGGCCCGAGCATGAGCTCGACCATCCCATGGCGGACGCCGCGATGGGACAGATGAAAGGCTTCGGCTCCCGTCAGGTCGGCGAGCACGCACAAGGTGATCAGCGCGGCCGGCATGATGTCCGCCCGGTCCGCAGGGATGCCGGGAATCTTGCGACGACCCTCGACGTCGAGGGCGCACATCTGATCGCGCAGCTCGCGGATGCGCAAGATCGGCAGTCGTCCGCCGACCGGAGACTCGCCGACGGCTTCCAGGTGGAGGGCGACCGCGGCGAAGGCACCGCCTGCGCCGACGATGAGGTAGTTCTCGGCGGCATTGGCCGGGATCACCGTCTGCAGGACGCCCAGCAGGTGGGTCCGGATCGAGGCTTGGTCAAGTTCGTCGACGACGCCGGCCCCGCCCCGGAGATAGCCGTTGGTCATGCGGGCTGAACCCAAGGGGAAACTGCGCGCCAGCACCGTGTGCTGTCCGCGGATGGCCGTGACCTCGAGGCTGCCGCCGCCGAGATCGAACGTCATCAGGTTAGCGTAGGCCTTGTAGGCGGGGTCCGTACGCACCCCGGCACCCGCCAGCCGGGCTTCGACCTCGCCGGAGACGATCGTGAGGGGGACGCCGGTCACCGCATGGATCTTTTCCGCGAAGGCCTCACGATTGGCACACTCGCGGACGGCGCTCGTGCCGAGCACCGTGAAGCGCGTCGCGCCTTTGGCACGGGCGAAGTCGAGCAACCGGCCGACCGCGGCCGCGGCCGCTTCCTGCGCCTCCGCCGTCAGCGGGTCGCCGGGGTGGACGTCCTGCTGCAACCGGACGGACTCCGTCAGACGGCCGATCTCGCGACGGTCCTCGCCGTTCACGACGGCGACTTTGATGGAATTCGACCCTACGTCGACGACGGCGATGGCGGACATGTTCAGAAGAGGAATTGACCCTTGAGTCCGCCGAACAAATGGGCGTCGGCCTGGGTTTCAAACTCCTTCGTGCGAATCGCGATGAAATAGGTCGCCGAACAGGAACGGACCTGGAAGGTCGTGCCGACCGAGCATTGGAGGACGATGGGCGAACGGGTCACGCCGCGGGACTCGCGGAAATTGGTGCCATCGGTGGCGTAATTGCGGACGACCACCTCGAGTTGGGTGTCGACGAAGGCCCAATAGGCGAAATCAGGCCGGGCGTCCTTGCTCCGGAGCGTATCGATCGGGTCGTAGCCGTTGGAATGACGGATATAGGAATGGCCCCATGACCTGTCCAAGTTGAGCCCCCAACGCAGCTGGGCGCCGACCAGGACCTCGGTGCGCATCGTCCCGAGTTCCAGCACGCCGCGGGCGATGAGGTCGCGGTAGCCTCGGCCGCTGGCATCCAGGTCGAAACGACGTCGGAACTCAGCGTCGACGTTGATCAGGAGCTCGTCCGGAATCTGGGTGCCCCAGCCGGCGGCCGCCGGCGTGCCGATGAGGTCGTGGAATTTGTTCTGGATGGTCTCTCCGCCGGCGGAGGGGCCGATGACGCCGAGCTTGGCTTCCAGCGAAAACAGGCAGTCCCGGCGGCCGCCGCGCTCGAGGATGCCACCGTAGCCCCAGCCGAAATATAGGGCGCCCGAATAAGGCATGTCGTCGAGCGACGGATCGGCGGTCGACGTGTCCGCCGGGGTGTTGATCTCCTGCGTGACCGAGAAGAACGTATGGTCGCCACGGTTGACCGCCACCTTGAGCCCTTGGGTGTAATAGCGGTCCTTGTTTTTCGGCGCGAACTTGTCGTTCTCCTCGGTGACCGACACGACCCAGACGGACTGTGGCGCGAGGACGGCGGGCGTTTCGGCCGCCCGGGCGACAGTGGCGACCAGAGCGAAGGCGATGAGGCGAGCAGTCGGCATTTCTAACCCACAGCAAACAGCGTCCGCTCAGGCTCGTCCACGCCTTTCTGACTTGTGAACGATGCCTCGCCCAAGTATTTGACAGTCAGGATGTCCCACGCGCCCACAGGCTCGCCTTTTGCCCGGACGGAAGTCCTGGCCGATGGCACCGCCTTGGTCACCGTCGGAGGCTCCTGGAACCTCGACCAAGCCCTGCCGGTGGTCGTGATCAAGGGCGACCGGGCCAAAGTCGTCGCGGACGGCCTCGTCGATTTCGACTCCGCCCTGCCCGCCTGGCTCTACGCGAATTTCAAGAACATCCGGCAGCTCGACCTCTCCGCCCTGCCCGGCCGGCTCCAGTCGCTCGTGCAGATGGCTGAAAAGGCCTCGTCGGAAAACGTCGCCGGCGACGACCACGGCTTGCTGGAACAGTTCGGGAGCTGGGGCGTCGAAAGCGGCCATTCGTGGGGTCGCGCCTTCGAACATATCGGCCACACCGCGTGGGGATTCCTTCGGATGCTCGTCGGGCGGGCCAAGGTCAATTGGGGCGACTTCACCCTGCAGCTTCAGACCGCCGGCGTCGACGCCCTGCCCATCGTCGCGCTGCTCGGCTTCCTGACCGGCCTGATCATGGCCTACGTCGGCCTCATCCAGCTCCGCCAGGTCGGCGCCACGGTGTACGTGGCGAACCTCGTCTCGCTCGCCATGACGCGCGAGATGGGCGCGCTGATGACCGGGGTCATCGCCTGCGGCCGGACCTCGACCGCCTTCGCCTCGCAGCTCGGCAGCATGAACGTCAGCCAGGAGACCGACGCCTTGCGCGCGCTCGGCATCAATCCCGTCGAATACCTCGCCTTGCCGCGCATCCTCGCCGTGACGCTGATGGTCCCGCTGCTCGGCGTCTTCGCCACCTTCGTCGGCGTCTTCGGCGGCATGGTGGTCGCCTGCGCCGGCGACCTGAGCGTCGAGCAATACCTCACCCAGGCCGTGCGCGCCATCACGTTCAAGAGCTTCCTCGTCGGCTTCATCAAATCCGTCGCGTTCGGGTTCATCGCGGCCTGGGCCGGCTGCTACCGCGGCTCGGTCGCCAAGCGCTCCGCCCTCGGCGTCGGCGAGGCCGCCACGTCCGCCGCCGTGCTGGGCATCACCTTCATCGTGATCTCCGACGCGGTCTTCGCGGTGATCTTCAACCTCTTCGACCTGTGAGCGCGCCCGCCGCCATCCTCACCTGCGCGGACCTCGCCATCGGCCATGGCGAGATGGTCATCATGGACCGGCTCACCCTGTCGCTCGCGCCGGGCAAGATCCTCGCCATCGTCGGACCCAGCGGCTGCGGCAAGAGCACGCTCATGCGCGCCCTCGGCGGCCTGGACGCCCCGCTCGGCGGCCGGACCACGCTCATGGGCGTCGACCTCAACGCGGCCGAAGGCAAGGAACGGCAGGACATCCTCCGGCAGACGGGTTTCCTCTTCCAGGGCGCCGCGCTGTTCTCTTCGCTCACCCTGCGCGAGAACATCGAGATGCCCATGCGCGAGTTCCTGCGGGCTCCCCGCAAGGAGATCCGCCAGCTCGCCGAGTACAAGCTGGCGCTCGTCGGCCTCGCCGACGCGATGGACAAGCTTCCCTCCGAGATCAGCGGCGGCATGGCCAAACGCGCCGGCATCGCCCGGGCGATGGCGCTCGACCCGGCCGTCATCTTCCTCGACGAGCCCAGCGCCGGCCTCGACCCGATGAGCTCCGGCCGCCTCGACGACCTGATCCTGCGCCTCCGCGAAGCCTTCGGCACCACCATCGTCTTGGTCAGCCACGAGATCCCGAGCATCCTCCGGACGGCCGACTTCTGCGTTTACCTCGACCCCGACACGGGCACGATGGGCGCCTACGGGCCACCGAAGTCCTTCCTTCAGGCTGGCCAACCGCCGAAGGTGCACGCCTTCTTCAGCCAAGCCCGTTTCGACTGACCATGCGCAGATCCGCCAACATGACACTGATCGGGGCCTTCGTGGCCGGCGGGATCATGCTCATCGTCGCCGCGGTCATCCTGCTCGGCGCCGGCTCCTTCACGGGCGCCAAGCCGGCCGCCATCGCTTACTTCGAGGATTCGGTCAGCGGCCTCGACATCGGCGCCCCGGTCAAGTTCCGCGGGGTGACGATCGGCAAGGTCAGCCAGGTGCTGCTGCGCACGTCCGCGCAGGCTCCCTCCGACTACTCCGTCCCGGTCGTGATGGAGTTCTCGCCCGACCTCCTGACGCGACGCGGCATCGACCAGGCCTTGCTCCAGAAACAAGGGCTCCGCCTCTCGATCGAGAAAGGCCTGCGGGCCAAGCTGCAGCAGCAGTCGGTCGTCACCGGCGTCCTCTACGTGGAACTGGATTATTTCCCCGACACCGCCTACAAGCTGCACGACCCCAAGGGCGAGCTCCCGGAAATCCCGACCCAGCCTTCCAACCTCGGCGCGCTGACCAAGGCGGTCTCGCAGACGCTCGACCAGCTGAGCCGCATCGACTTCGTCTCGATCACCAAGAAGGTCGATTCGATCCTGACGCGCATCGACAAGGGCGCCTCGCAGATCGAGTTCGACAAGATCAACGGCAACCTCGTCCAGGCTTCCGCCAACATCTCGAAGATCACCGGCGACCCCGCCATCGCCCGGGCGGTCTCCGATTTCTCCGCCGCGATGCAGGGCATCGACACGCTGGTGAAGCGCCTCAGCGGCAAGGTCGATCCGCTGACCGACGACATCAAGGCGATGGCGACCGCAGGCCGCAAGGCGCTCGAACGCCTCAACGACACCTCCGAGAACCTGCGCACCCTGACCAAGCCCGGCTCGCCCGCCCGCCGCGACCTCGACCAGGCGCTGGCCGACGTCTCCGAGGCCGCGCAGGCCATCCGTTCGCTCGCCGACTTCATCGAACGCAACCCCGAGACGATCATCCAAGGCCGCAGCAAGTCGCCCGCCAAGGACGCCCAGCCGAAGGAGGAACCGGCCGCCAAATGAAAACGCGCGCCCTGGTTCTCGTCCTCACGTTGCTCCTGACGGGTTGCATCATCTTCGACAAGAAGAGCGAGGCGGTCACCTTCCACCAGCTCGCCGCGCCCGCCGCCGCCGCGACCCGGACGGGGCCGACGGTCTTCGTCCCGCGCGCCATCATTCCCTCCGCCCTCCGTCGCCCGAACGTCGTCCTCCTCGACGACACGGGCTGGGTGCGCGTGGAGGATGCGCATCGCTGGATCGCGCCCTTGGACCGCGCGATCGCGGAAGCCGCCGCCCGCCATGTCACGGCGATCTCCGGCCTGCCCGCCGCCACGCAGTCGCCCGCCGAAGACCACCTCATCCTCCTGCTGACGGTCGACAAGATGGAGATCTTCGCTCCCGCCGGAGCCGGTCGTTCGCTCTTCTCGCTGCCCGGGACGGCGCCGAGCCCGGATACGGCCACCCTGCAGGTCTCCTATCGTCTCGAGAAGTCCGACGGCTCCTTGGTCTCCGCCAAGACGCTCAGCCAGGCCCGACCGCTCAAGGAGCGCTCGCCGACCGCGTTCGCCCAGGCGCAGGCCGCCAATCTCGCCGCGCTCTGCGCCGAGATCGCCCCGTCCCTCCCCGCCGCTCTTCCGTCGAAATGACCACGCCTTCCTCCCCTCGTCCCAACGGCTTCTCCGCCGCCACCGGCGAGATCTGCTACGACCTGCCGTCGGCCTATGTCCCGCACCCGGCGACGGGCCTGCTGCACCTGCCGCGCTTCCTCGCCAAGATCCGCAAGCACCTGAAGGGCGAGCTCCCGAAATCCTACCAGCGCAACTTCTGCAAAGGCTTCGACCGTTTCCTCTGCCTCCACCTCGGCGTCGACCCCGAACAGGTCATCGCCTGCGTCCGCGAGACGCGGTCCGAACCCGAACTCGACGCCCGCCTGCTGGCGCTCTTTCCCGCCGACCTCCGCGTGCACGTCTGGAACCGCGAACTGGTCCAGAAAGGCATGAGCGAGATGGGACGCGAAGCCCTCGACGACGCCAAGCGCAAGATGGGCGCCGAACAACGCACCGATGTGATCTCCTTCGCGGACATGATCGACTTCGACGAAGGACGCATTCTGTGAATACCAACGACCCCCACCCCAACCGCCTGGTCATCCGGGGCATCGCCGCGCTGCTCGCCTGCCTCAAGCACCACCCCAAGGCGTTGCGCGAGGTCGTCGCCACCGCCGCGTTCGCCCCGAACCTCGCCGAGCACGACGCCGTCTTCGCCGAACTCGGCGTCAAGACCCGCATCGTCGGACCGCTCGAGCTCGCCCAGACCGCCGAAGGTCCCTGCGACGACGTCTGCGCGCTCACGATGCGTCCCGACTTCGGCCTGGCCCGCATCTCCGACTTCGCGGAATGGCGCGAGACGAAGGAAAGCATCGTCATCGCCGACGGCGTGACCGATCCCGCGGACCTCGCCGCGATCGCCCGCTCGATGGCCGCCTTCGGCCTCAAGCGCCTGCTGCTTTCCGGCGGCACCGAGAAGCTCTCCTTCCACCCGGAAGCCTGGCACCTCTCCCGCGGCGCGATGGAACCGCTGCGCCTGATGCGCGCCGCCGCCCTCGGCGGACTGCTGAAGCTCGTCGAAGACCGCTGCTGCGTCGTGGCGCTCTCGCCTGACATCGGCCGCAAGATCGACCTCGCCGTCCCGGTCCGCGTGCCGGCACGCCACCTCGCCCTGCTCATCCCCGGAGGCAAGCTCGACCCCGACATCCAGCCGCGCGTCGAACATTGCTACCGCTTCCCGGGACTCGTCGGCCAGCCCGCCCTGTCCTTGTCCGAGATCGCCCCCCTGGCCATCGCCTGGTTCGCCTCGACGCCCCAGCCGCGCGCCGACGGCTTCCTGTCCCGCAAAAGGGCTCGCCACGCCAAGGACAAGGGTTCCAATCCGACCAGCTAATCCCCATGTCGCAGCCCCCGCCCGGCAACGGCGAGAACGTCCTCTCGCTCCAGAACATCAGCCGCACGTTCTTCACGGCCCTCCAGCGCCAGCATGACATGCTCGCCTTCAGCATCGCCGGGCTGCACACGGCCGACCCGAAGGCCTACGAGCATTTCTCGTCGGTCTCCCGTGTCATGCCCGTCCCGCAGGCCCACCTGCCGCCGGAACAGATGCTCGCCTACGCCCGCGGCCTGATGATGCGCACGACCGTCAACGACCTGCTGACCCTTTCCTCCGAGTGCATGACGCAGTGCCACCTGCTCTGCCTCTTCATCCGCGAGCAAGGCAAGAACCAGCGGCGCGACCCGCTCATCGAGAAGATCATCACGGAGAAGCAGAACGCCTTCCAGAAGATGTCCCTGCAGGACCGCTTCACCGCGCTCGAGGAGAACTTCGGCATCGTCTGCGACCTCGAGGACGGGATCTTCAGCCTCGCCGCGGCCCTCCGCGTGCTGGTGCGCGGCGGCCTCGTGACCAACGACGACATCACGCCCGACGGCTCCCTGACCCTCGAGTTCAAGGCGATGAAGGACTTCGAAGTCCCCGCCGAGCCTGCTCCGGACGCCGCGGCCCAGCCGGAACTGCCCCCGGGCGTCACCCGCCACGCCCTGCCCGACGAGGGTAAGCCGAGGACGGTCGCCCGCCTGACGGACACGACCCGCACCTTCAAGCCCGGCGAGATGCTCAGCCTCACGGATTCCGAACTCCTCGGCCTCAACATCACCGTGGCGAAGTTCGTCGACGGCCTGCTCCGCTCGGTCGACCACTTCGGCCGCGCCCAGCTCGGCGAAGGCGCCTAAGCCATGCACGAAGCCGCGAAGATTCCCCGGCGCGCCTGGCTCTGGGTCTTCGCGGCCTATCTTTTCCAAGCCATTCCCGCCGCCGTCCGCGACGAGGCGCTGCCGGTCGCGCTCAAGGACCTTGGCTACCCCGACGCCCGGAACACGCAGGCCGTGGCGATCTTCGGGCTGATCGTCGGCTGCAAGATCCTGCTCTCGCCCTTGGTCGGCGGCTTCGCCCCGCGTCGCTTCATCGTCGCCTCCGAATTGGGCATCGCGGTCCTGCTCGGCCTGCTGGCGTATTTCCTCGGCGTCGACCAATCCGCGACGACCCCGATCGTCGGCTGCCTCATCCTCCTTTCGCTCTTCGCCGCCGCCCACGATTTCGCCCTGGATGGCTATTTCGTCGCCGCCCTCGACGACCGCGATCGCGCCACGCATTCGGGCATCCTGAACGTCGCCACGAAAGTCGGGGCGGTGCTCGCCGGCCCGGGCCTGATCTGGCTCGTCGGCCGCATCATGGACCATGGCCCGCAGACCGCCGACGCCTGGTCCTATGCCTTGGCCGCGGCCGGCATCCTCGCGCTGCTCACCCTCGGCGCCAACGCCTGGGGACTCGCCTCGGAACCGCCGACCGTCGACAAGGGCGGCTCCGTCAAGGATCGCTTCCGCGAGATGGCCGCCGGGCTCCGCGCGCTGCTGCGCGACCCGCGGCTGCTCGCCGTGCTCGGCCTGATCTTCTTCTACCGAGCCAGCGAGGTGCACATGGCCCGCATCATCCCCCTGTTCGCCAAATCGGCCACGAACGGCGGCCTCGGGCTCAGCAACGAGACATACGCCATCCTCCGGATGATGTCCGCCGTCGGCGGGCTCGCCCTCGGCGGGGTCATCGGCTCGCAGGTCGTCGCGCGGCTCGGACTCGGACGCTCGCTGCTGCCGCTCGGCGTGATGATGCACCTGCCCTTGGCGGCGTTCGCCTGGCTGGCCTACGACGGCTCGCACGACTTCTGGGTCATCGGCGGGGTCTTCATCGTGGAATACGTCGCCTACGGCGCGGGCCTGTGCGCGCTGATCCTCGCGATGATGAAGCTGGCCGCCGGCCCCGGCGCCGCCGTCCGTTACGCCGCGCTCTCGACCTTCGCCCTCCTCGCGAACTACTTGCCCGGCTTCTGGGCAGGCCATCTGGCCGAACGGCTCGGCTACGCGCATTACTTCCTGTTCGCGCTCAGCCTGGCGATCCCGGGCATCCTTTCGGCCTGGTGGGCGAAGCGCTATTTCACCGAAGACTCGTGATCACTCCTTCGGCAGGACGATGAGTTCCTGTTCGAACCGGGGGTCGAGGTAACGGCGGGCGAAGGCCTGCACAGCGGCTTCGTCGGGCAGGC
>Ga0222712_10000379_pt1 | contig 60858 bp, 82 predicted proteins | sample C33_657DmetaG_FD_165043 | JGI IMG/M metagenome (GOLD analysis project Ga0222712, IMG submission 165043) | Estuarine water microbial communities from San Francisco Bay, California, United States - C33_657D | ecosystem: Environmental > Aquatic > Marine > Unclassified | place: USA: California... | reverse complement strand
CCTACTGAACCCGTTCCTACTGAACCCGTTCCTACTGAACTTGTACCTACTGAGCCTGTACCTACTGAACTTGTACCTACTGAGCCTGTACCTACTGAACTTGTACCTACCGAAACCCCCACCGTTCCTACCGAAACCCCCACCGTTCCTACCGAAACCCCCACCGTTCCTACCGAGGCTCCGACCGTTCCTACTGAGGCTCCGACCGTTCCTACTGAGACCCCCACCGTTCCTACCGAGGCTCCGGTTGTCCCAACGGAGGCGCCAATAACTCCTACAATAACTCCGACAAGTGTTGAGGTAGAGACTCCTGTAACTCCCACTGTTTTTGTACCTGAGACTCCTACAGAAACGCCTACGGCCACTCCCACGGCTACGCCTACGGAAATTCCCGCGGTTACCCCTACAGAGACTCCGACAGAGACCCTTACGGTTACCCCTACAGAGACCCCTACGGTTACTCCAACAGAGACTCCTACAGAGACTCCTACAGAGACCCCTACAGAGACTCCTACGGTTACTCCAACTCAAACTCCCACCGAAACCCCTACGGCCACTACTACAGTTACGCCCACCGAAACGCCAACAATCACTCCTACGGTCACGCCTACGGTCACGCCAACAGAAACGCCTTCGGTCACGCCTACGGTTGCTCCTACGGTTGCTCCTACGGTTGCTCCTACGGTCACGCCTACGGTTGCTCCTACGGTTGCTCCTACGGTCACGCCTACGGTTGCTCCTACGGTTGCTCCTACGGTTACCCCCACTGCCGTTCCTACAGTTCCGACCGAACCGCCAACGGTTCCTACAGTTCCGACCGAACCACCTACAGTTCCTACCGAACCCCCAACGGTTCCTACTGAGCCACCTACAGTTCCTACCGCTCCTCCTGTAGTTCCTACTACGTCACCAACCGCTACACCAATTACACCGACCAAACCGACAGTGCCTGTTAAGCCGACATCTGAACCAATTTCATGGCCGATGGCGCAGGCTATTGCTGCTTCGTTTGGTATGCCTCAGTTAGCAAATGTGTTTTATTACGGCAAAGAGTTTGGCTCAAAGAAACAAAAACTCACCAAAGAAGGAACGCTCGAGCAGGAAGAATACAAACCTTTAAGCGTGACGCAAGCAGGCGTGGAGCCGGAACAGTTAGCCGAACAGATTGAACGAACAGAGAAAAGAGAGGAAAATCCCGTAGATCAAATCCTACGGGCGGTAGACGACGAGACCGTGTCTTTTGATGAACTTATTCAGATTTTGAGAGGTCAGTAATATGGCAGTCGATCTTGGTTTATTTAACGACCCGTCGATGGCAGATCCAAATGCTGCGGCAAATGCATCTAGTGAAGAAACAGAATGGCTAGATCCAAGTATTTTTACTGGAGACTTAGCGATAACTGATGGTAATAATCCCGATTTGACGGAAATTCTTACTGGCACCGGTGATTGGGGTGCGGCGTTAAAAGCGTTGTTTGGTTCTAATGCGACGAAGATGGCTGGTCTTTTAGGAGTTGGCGCGCTTGCCAATAAAATGTTTGGCTCAAGCGGCGGCGGAGGATATGCAGGATATCAAGGAAAAATTCCCACATACACAGCCACAAGAACCATGAATGCTATTCCGACTACGATGGCAAATCCGTTGGCAGGACAATCGGGACAATTAGCAACCATTCCTCGCAGGCCAGGGTCTGGTGGTGTTACTTACTTTAGCCCTATGGTGTACACACCTGTTAGCACTGCAACAGGCGGCGCCGGTAACGACACGGTTTCGGGTGGGGGTGGTAACGACACCGTAACAGGCGCAAGCGGTGGGATTATGTCCTTACGTAATGGACATCTTGGCTCTTATTCAGACGGCGGTCAGTTACTTCGTGGACCTGGAGATGGAGTGAGCGATGATATTCCCGCAACCATTACTGATAAACAGCCTGCTCGATTGGCTGACGGCGAATTCGTTATTCCTGCCCGTATTGTTTCTGAATTAGGCAATGGCTCTACAGAAGCTGGCGCAAGGAAGCTTTACGCCATGATGGATAGGATTAAAAACGCCAGACGCAAAGCCAAAGACATTGCGGCTGATACCAAAACAGATCGTTATTTGCCGAGGTAAATATGGCTACTACAACAACCCCTGCTGCTGGCACTTCGACACAGTCCACCCTATCAGATTGGGCAGGACAGTATGTAACAGATATGCTTGGCAAAGCCCAAGCTTTAGCAGAAACGCCCTACCAAGTCTATGGCGGTCCTATGACTGCCGGGGAGTCGGCTCTTCAGTCTAAATACTTTGCCGGTTTGGGGTCGCTTACTTTTCCTTCACAACTAGGGCAAAGCTTTACTTCGGCTAATGCTCCTGCATTGCCGTCGGCTACTTCAGGAGCCGCGGGTGGCGCGACTCCAACGGGGCCGGCAGCGCAGTATATGAACCCATATCTACAAGCAGTTCTTGCTCCGCAATTAGATGAGTTAAGAAGGCAATCTGGCATAACGCAAGCGGCGCAAGCCGGAAAAGCCGCACAAGCCGGCGCATTTGGTGGGTCGCGTTATGGGCTTATGGAAGCTGAAGGCGCGAGGAATCTTCTTCAGGAAATGAATAAGACTATTGGCACGGGCTATGCAAACGCTTACGACAAAGCAATGCAACAGTTCAATACGGAACAAGCACAGGCCAAAACCTTAGCAGATATGATGGCTAGCGCAGGCGCGCAGCAAAGGGCTATAGAACAAGAAGGTATTACAGCAGACTACAACGAGTTTTTAGCCCAGCGTGATTATCCAACGAAGCAACTTCAGTTTCAGCAATCAATGCTTCAAGGGTTACCTATTTCGACTGTATCTACTTCTCAAGCTCCACAAAGTGGTATTGGGCAGTTGTCGTCAACAGTAGGCGCATTAGGATCGACCTACGATTTGTTGAAAAAACTTGGTGTTATTACAGGATAAGCCATGAATCTTGTTCAAATTCAAGAGCGTCTTAAGGACATGCCGCTTCAAGCGGTGATGATGTATGCCAATGGTATGAACCCCGAGGTTCCGCCTTATCTGGCGCTTGGCGAACTGAACAGGCGAAAGAAAATGGAGCAGGCTATGCAACCTGCTCAGATGCCGCAAGGTACTGTCAAAGAAAAACTTGAACAAGAAGTTGGCCTTTCTGCGCTGCAAAAACAATTGATGGATCAGCTACAGACCCAAGGCTTGCGCCAACAACAAGCGGCCATGAGTCAGGGTCAGCAAATGGCAAGAATGCCCGGGCCTGCCCCGCAAGGAGTACCGCAACCACAAGTTCCTGAAATGCCCGAAGAAATGCCGATAGAGATGGCAGGTGGTGGTGTTGCAACAATTCGTGTTCCTGATAATCAGTTTGAATTTGGATCGGGTGGCATCATTGCGTTTGCGGGTGGGTCACCGGGACAAAGAAAAGAACTTACCGAAGATGATTTGAAAAAGCTTGATGAAATACGTGAACAAGTTATACAAGCAAAAGCCTTAGAGCAAGCATTCTTAGAACCCGGAATTATGGGTTCAAAACAATTGCGTGAGTTTCCAGAACGCAAAGAAGAATATGAAAAGGCTACGGCGACAAGACGGATGCTAGAGCAGCAACTAGCTCAGGCTGAATTAGGAACTACGCCACCACCGCCTGCGCGGCAAACCGTGTCACAACCTGTAACCCCGAGGATGGAACAACGTTTTCCTCCCGGCCCTCCTCCGCAAGCGCCGCAAGGAATTGGTACGTCTACACAAACGCCGCCTAGAGGTCCGTCGGTACAAGCGCCAGCCCCTATTCCATCCCCGCAAGGCATAGCCACGGTTGCGCCTCAGCCTATTGCTGAAACCCCAGCGATGCAAGCCTTAAGAACATCTATTCCTCAACAACAACCGACCACCATTCAAAGCTACGAAGAGGAATGGAAAAAGGCGGCTGAAAAGAATCCTTATCTCACGAAGCTTCCTGGCGAAAAGATTGAGCAATATCTGGCTACGCTTGAACGTCGCGACCGAGAAGATCAAGAACGTTTCCAACAGATGGAGAAAGATAGAACCAGATCTGCTTTATGGAAATCACTTATGGCTGCTGGTGAAGCGTCTCGTGGTCAGCGTGGGATCGGTGCTTTGCTAGGCGGGTTTGGTAGAGCCGCTGAGACAGAGGCCGAAGCCGCTCGAGGCCGTGAAGAGAAACAACAATTACTGCAACGTGAACGTGAGATGAACCGCATCAAGATGATGCAGGAAATTGAGACCGCAAGGATCGCTCAGTCGCGTGGTGATTTCGCAGCCAAGCGTCAAGCTGATATGGAAGCTGCAAAGTACCAGCAGAAAGATAGAGAGATTGCCGGTCAGTTAACGAGTAACCTTGCACAAATTGAAGCATCTAATGCAAGGACGTTTGCAGAACTCAAGGCTCGGGCTGAAGAAAATAAACTTAGCCGCGAGACGCAGTTACTGGTTGCTAGAATCCAAGCAGCCTCCGCTAACCGTCCCGGCGAAACGGAACGATTGTTTGATGAGTACCAAAGGTTGCTTAGGGAAGATCCAACAGGCAAAAAAGCGGAAGCTTATATGTCTACCGTTGAAAGGTTGAAAGGCGCAAGAGGGGCAGAGTCGGTAGAACAACAAAGACTTAAAGCGGCACTTGACTCCAAACGAAACACCTTAAAGACATATATGGAAAACATGGCATACGCCAGCAAGCCTGAAGTCAAAGAGGAGATAAAACGTTTACAGCAAGAGATTAAGGCGATAGAAAATCAACTGCTTGGCGGTGCGGCATCAAGCGCGCCAGAAGGAAGTGCGGCTAATCCAATTAAACTGAGGTAAGCAATGCCTGTCTATGAATACCAAGGGCAGCATTATGATCTTGCTGAAACTGATCCTGCCGCAGCTAAAGCAAAGATCCTTGCTTACCTTGCAAAGCAACAGCCACCATCCAAAGAGCGTACCTACGGCGAGGCGTTACAGGATATCGGCGCTGGGGTTGTAGGTGGAATCGGTTCGCTCGTCCAACTCCCTGGTCAGTTATATGGCCTTGCTACGGGAGATATGAGACGTACCGGAGCGTTAGGCGTTGGTAAAGATATCGAAGAATATGCCGAGTCTTTGAAGTCGGCAGGGCTAAAAGCTAGAGAAGAAGCAAGACGTAAAGCGATTGAAGAAGCCACCGCTAAGGAAGGGCAGTTTGGTGCGTTTAAGTCTGCGTTCTCTGAGACGGTAAAAGACCCAGGTTTGTTATTAACGTTTCTTGCAGAGCAGGCTCCTCAGTTGCTAGTCCCCTTCGGGGCGGCAAAGATCGCCAAGGGTGCGACAGTCGCTCGAGGCGCGGGTGAAGCCGCGGCAGCACAAGCCGGTGTTCGTGGTGCGATTGGAGCCGCGGGTGTTCAGCAAGGCGCAGATGTTGGCGCTGGTGCTTACGAGAACATCTACAACGAACTTAAGTCTAAAGGCGCAACCGATACAGAGGCGGCGCAAGGTGCGTTGAATCTTGCCCGGGCGGCAGGCGCATCAGGTGCAATCATTTCTGTATTGGCTCAACGACTTCCTGGTGCGAGGGCTTTAGAAGAAACATTCGCAGGCGTACCGAGCGTCGCAGGCAGAGCCGGTCGTGTTGGTCGTGGTGCGGTAGGTGAAGGTGTTAGTGAAGTCGGTGAGGAAGTTGGTGGCCGATTCACGCAGAACCTTGCGATGCGCGAGGTCAAGCCTGAGCAATCCTTGACTGAAGGCTTGGGCGAAACCGCAGGTATGGCCGCTATTGGTGGCGTTGGACTTGGTGGTATAGCGGGTTTGGCTAGAAGGCCTACTCCCCAAGAACCGGCGCCTCCCGTTACTCCAGAGGAACAGCTTCCACCCGTAGAGCCGACCGCTACACAACAACGCATTGAAGCATTGACCGGTGTTGGAAGACAACCAGGAGTTGGTATTGAGGGTTTGCTTTCGGCACAAGAAGCTGCCGCGCAAGAAGAAGAACGTAGACCGCTTCGACCAGGAGAGGCAAGGGCTAAGTTGCCTGAGTTTGAGCGTGGCGTTGCCTCATTACTAAAGCCCGGAGAAACCCGCGTCGAAGATATGCCTGAGTTTCAACAGGCAACAAGTAAGTTTGGTTTGCGTCCTGGCGAAACAAAAGTAGAGAGGATGCCTGAGTTTGAAAAGCCTGCTACGGCTGAGGCGCAGCAGATACAAGAAGACATTGCCGCTCGGGAAAAGATTGCAAGAGACGCTGAACGTAAACGTGTAAGAGAAGTACAGGCTATTCCTGGCGAAGCTAGAGCGGCTAGCGAAGAAATGCTAGACATCATTAGGCAATTACAACTTGCCAATTTGCCTAACACGCCAAACCCTCTTACGACAGAACAGCGAGAGTATCTGAAGAATCGTTTGATTGAACTTCAGAAACAAGCCAAACCGCAACCAAGGGTAGGCCCAGAGACTCGACCAGAAGTACAAGAGCGAGGTCCATTAGCACAACAACTTCCAACCGCGTCTAGCCCTGAAGCCATAGCAGCAAGACAGGCAGAGATTGATCGTCGCCGCCAGGAGGCAGGACTTCCTACGGCAGAACAGCAACGAGCTGGCATCACCCAAGTTGAAAAGCCAAAGATCGGAAAGTCTCCGGTGCCTAAGCTTGTTGATCCAAGACCGCTAACAGAACAGCAAGCTAACGCACGGCTTGGTGTACTGAAAAACATGCTTCAAATCGAGGGCGGAGATCCTAATAGCCTTGGTATAGTTCCTCATCCAACGGTTCAAGGTAAGTTTGCAATCAAGTCTTTTGACTTACCATTTAAGTTATCTACTGAACAACAGGCTACGGCATTTGGTACGCCCGAGAAACCTGTTGTGATTGATCCGGTCGAGGCTTACGTCAAGATCGCTAGACAGACCAACACGCCGGCATCACAAAGGTTTGTAAAGGATTGGGAAGCAGGGCGTATCCCACGAGAGGATGTCCAACGTGCGTTACAGACTGAGCGTCAAGTACTACAGCTTCCTCCCCTGACATTCCTTGGTTCTCCTGAAGCCAAGATATCTCAACAGCCTATTGCCGGTCCTACGCTTCAAGGTGTTCGAGATGTATTTGGCCGTCCTGTCACTAATGTTGCAAAGCCTACCGCCAAGCCATATGACATACCAACATCTAAACCTCCTTTAGGTTATACAATTTGGACAATTCAAGCCGGTCAAGTTGAGCCTACAAGTGGCATTGAATTACCAGCAATACAATTTCTTAATAATCCTAGTGTTGATGCGGTTGATTACTATTTGCGTCTGCTTAATGAAATGGTTCGTTCTGAACCAATAACGCAAGAAGAAAAAGGTCAACAAGAAAAAATAAAAGCATTTCTACAAGCATACAAAGAAAATCAAATTTCTAGAGGTTTTATAGAAAAAGCTCTTAGAAAAGAAGGTCAGCAAACGCCTCAAAAATCTGAACAAAAAACCGTTGAACCAACAGAACCTACGGAGCCTACTGAGCCAGGGAAAATTTTAACGCTTGAACAATTTAAAGATGTGTTGCCTGTCAATTACAACAATCCAATCGTTGAAAAATTACATTATGCGAAGGATTTTGGCGGGTTAATTGATTTTTTTAAAACACACAAAAACCCGGTTTATAGACGAGTCGCTGAATTGGCAGAGCCGCTTCGCAACAAAGTAAAAATTATGCGTCCCGCAAGAATTGGGGGCAAAGGGCAGTACAGCCCCGCATATGATCAAATTACGATGAGCGTTAATTTTGCGGGAAGCGAAAAAACCACAATTCATGAAATAGTACATGCATTGGTGGCAAGACAACAGCTTGCGCCGTCGCCACAAGCACGTAAATTTGTTCAAGAAATTAAAAAATTACGAGAGTACGCAAAAAAGGAATTAAAAAAACGTGGCAAGTTAATTGATCCAAATACAAACTCTGAGTGGTACGCATTTGATACACGCACCGATGTTCAAAAAGTAGGATTAGAATTTGTAACTGAAGCGTTGGCTTACCCTGAGTTTCAATATGAATTGATGCAAATTCCTTACAGCCAATCGCAAAGCGTTTGGTCTAAGTTTGTTGAACTTGTTGCAAATTTGTTGGGCATTAAAAACAAAACGGCTCTTAGTGAAATTTTAAATTTAGTAGAACAATTGTCGCAAACATCTCGCCCTACGTTTGGCAAATTACCAAGCGACCTAGTTGTTTCAGAAGAAAATCGCGAGCCAAGCGCGGCACAACGCATAAAGAAAACAGCTCAACAAGCCATGCAGAAACGCGAGCCACTCAGACTTGCGCCACAGATCTCTGAGCAAATCGCACAGCAGTTACAGGCTACCTTCGCTCCTGAGAATAAAACCATCATCGATAAGATCGAGGGTCTAAAGGATCGCTTCTGGCAGCGTATTGCTCAGGGTATGGCCGATCAGTTTAGATCGATTAAAGACTACAGTGATAAAGCTCATATGCAAGCCACGCTTTCACGCTCGGTTGACGGCGCGTTAGAAGGCTTGATGCTATATGGGGAGGTCATTAACGACGACGGCGCGTTAAACATCAAACAAAACACAAAGGGTTTTATCAAAGCACTGGAGCCTGTAGGAACTGAGGTTGATAATTTTATGATCTGGGTCGCTCTCAACCGTGAAGAGCAGCTACGTAAAGAAGGAAAAACCCCGTCTGTTCCTGATGATTTGCTCAACCAAAAAGATGAGCTTTCAAAAGGACAGTTAAACGGACAGCAAAGAATAAAAGTCTACAACGATGTGTTGCAAGACATGAATAGCATAAACCGTTCTGTCTTGCAGATAGCTTTAGATACCGGATTGATAGATAAAAATGGATTCGAAAAGTTTTCAAAAGATATTTATTACGTACCCTTTTATAAAGAAATGGAAGATAAGGATATCGACGCTCCTTCTATAGCATCAGGTCTTACGAGTCAGTACTTCTCAAAGCAGCTCAAAGGTGGTGAGCGTCCATTCGGTGATCTGGTAGAGAACACTTTACGAAATTGGAATCACATCCTGTCGGCAGCGATGAAGAACCAAGCCGCGGTATCAACATTACAAGCCGCCCAAAGTGTAGTACTAGGTGATACACCTGTGGTCGAGCCGACCAAGGAGAAGACCGGTTCTGTAAAAGTTATGATTGATGGGCAAGCCAAATACTTTAAGGTCAATGATCCATTGTTGCTAGAGTCAATTTCTGCGATTGGATATCTTGGTCCTAAGAATATGTTTGTTGATGTGATGCGAGGCTTCAAGAATCTGTTGCAACTTGGGGTGACGGTTTCTCCAGTATTTAAAGTAAACAACTTAATTCGAGACTCATGGCAATCGATGGCGCTGAGTGGGGGTGGACTTGGTTCAAATCCATTCACAAACGTTCTCAATGGTGTTTCCATTTTCAATGAGAAAAAAGAAACATACATTGGGGCGTTAGCAGGTGGTGCTATTTTTAATTTTGGCACTGCTTATGAAGGTGACCAATCGAAACTAATTAAGAGGTTAATTGATAAAGGTGTAGGGCGTGACACTATCCTTGATAGTGGAGAGCGGATTAAAAACGGTCTGCGATTTCTTCTTGATAAATATCAAGACTGGGGCAATGCGTCTGAATCGGCTAACCGTCTTACTTTATATAAGAACTTACGCGACAAAAAAATGAGTCATTTAGAAGCAAGTTACTACGCAAGAGACTTGCTCGACTTTTCTAAACAAGGGTCTTGGCCTGCTTTTAGGTACCTTACACAAATTGTTCCATTTTTAAATGCTCGCATTCAAGGTCTTTATAAACTAGGAAGAGACGGAGTTATTCCGACCTCAAGAGTTTTGTATAACGTTTCAACTGGCAAAGAAATAACAGGTTCGGACAAGCAAAAGGCAGAAGCGTTTGGGTACGTAGCAATGGCAACGATGCTTGCATCTATGGCTCTTTACTTAGCTTTTAAAGATGACGAGGAATTCCAGAAGCGTGACGAATGGGACAGAGATAATTTTTGGTGGTTTAAGCTTCCAGGCATAGACGTTGCATATCGGATTCCAAAGCCATTTGAAATAGGCGCGTTAGGAACTTTAAGCGAAAGAATCTTAGAGCAAATGGTAGACCAAGAAGCAGAGGGTAAACAGTTCAAAGCTGCTATTAGTCGAGCAATTTTTGATACGTTTGCCATGAACCCAACGCCGCAAATGTTTAAACCCTTGTTAGATCTTTACGCAAACAAGAGTACATTCACAGGCGCGCCTATTGAAACGGCTGGTCTTGAGCGTCTATCAAAACAAGAGCGTATGACCGATCAAACAAGTCCGCTTGCCATCGCTCTTGGCGGCGTTTCGTCAATTTTAAGTTCGACAGTTTTACCTAAAGCGGCGGAGCTTTCGCCTGTTCAGGTTGACTACGCCATCAAGGGATACTTTGGATGGCTTGGTGGAGCGGCTTCAACCATATCAACTTATGCGGTCATGCCGTTTAGGGAAGGGGAATATCCTGATGCAAAGTGGATTGATCGTGCAAGCTTAGGTTTGGCAAGAGATCTACCGGCTAATCAGGCTAAGTACGTGACATCCTTTTATGAGAATGCCAAAGAGATCAATCAAGCCTTTGCAGATATGCGGCATTACGCTGAGGTCGGTGATGCTGCTAAGGTCGAGGAGATCATCTCTGAGAAGGGAGACAAGATCGCCTTGGCTAAGTTCTATGACAAGACATCAAAGAACATGTCTGAGATTAGAAAACAAATCCGCGTCATCATGGCGGATACCACCATGAGCGGAGCGGATAAGCGTGAAGAGATTGATCGAATGAAATTGATTATTGCTGACTTGGCTCAACAGGCGGAAGAAGTCAGGAAGTCATCCAAGTAATCGTTCAATCGTCACGGCAAGTGCGTCGAGTTCGTCCATCTTACGGATAGACCACGCCCGTTTTTGACCATGCCATCCAAGGATAGAACCTTGATGGCAGTCTTTACATAAAGCCACCACGGTGTATTGTTGATGCTGCTTAACGTGGTGTGCGTCAGATGGTCCCGGTGCGTCACATACACTACAGGGTAAGAGTTTTACCCTGTGTATATGTTCACGTTCCTTAGCGGTTAGTTTGTTATTCAAAGCCTTTCTTTCTCATCCGTTTTTTTCTTTCTTTCATCATTTCTTCGGCGAGGTTAAAACATGCCCATGGAAGATCATCAAAAGGCGTTTTCAAGACAGCATACCGAACCATAGCAAAAGCTGCGTACCAATCGAGCATGGTGAGATCAGATTCAGCTTCTTCTTTAACCAGGGATTCAACGCCTTTCATCATGCTCACCGTGGGAAAAGAGGCTTCTCCAGTAAGCCCATTTCTTTTGATAAGCCGGATCTTCTGATGGCGGGACCCATGTGGGCGGAACCGACGGCCATTCGCCTTCTTCTTGTGGGATGGGTTCTGGTTCGCTAATTTTTCCATAGATATCAATCTTCACTACATGAGTCGGGGCTTTTTGTTTCTTCCAAATTTCAATTGCGTTTGCGCCGGATTTCCATATGCGTTCGTTCATTTTTTTCTCCTATTCGGGCGTTGATGAATAATCATCGCGCTTAACAAATCATCAAGAAATTCTGCAATTGTTTGGCCTTGATAACCAAGGCGGCTACATAGTTCATCCTCATGCAGGACGCTAACCACATCTCTAATAGCTTTGTTGTATCCGGCATTGAATTCGTCATTGCCTTCAATCATCATCGTGATAGCGTCGCGTACTAAGGCGGTAGCTTTCCTGTCCTTCGCGGCTTCCTTCAGCTTTAAATAAATATCCTCTCTCAGATGGACTGAGTAGGGGATGAGACGTTTGCTTTCCATGAATTGAATTCCTGTTCGATATTGAATAGACGTTTAGCCGCGGCTGGTTTGTTCTTAAGTTCAGAACGTGATGTCACCTCGAGGGTTTCTTTCAGCCAATCAGTGGCGGCGCTTTCTGATTCCTCGAAGATATTTCCTGTATCTACGAGGAACCTTGCAAACGCTGGATCCTTACAGATCATGGCTGAGGCTCTGACGGGATCGCGTCCATACTCACGCTCCCTAACCATCGGGGTTTCATCAGTGTTAAGTCTGACCATTACCACTTGATATCTCGCCCCGACAAAGTCCCTCAGAATCTCATCAGGGATTTCGTCAGGGTGGATACAAAGGGTTAGGACATAACCCGTCTTATCCTGTTTTATAGCCACCTTGGCGGCTTCAAATTGTGAGGTTTTCATCAGAACGGCAAGTCGTGGTCATCGTCTTGTTTGATCGTAGGCTTTTCAGGACGGCCTACTTCCTTGTTCCCACCGAGCATGGTCATGGCAGAACAAGAAATCTCAACAGTGGTCTTCTCGTTGCCTTCTTTGTCGGTGTATTTGCCGTACTTAATTGATCCTTCAACATAGATCTGAACGCCTTTCTTGACGTATTCAGAAACGATCTCAGCAAGCTTTCCAAAGAAGACAAGACGATGCCATTGTGTTTCTTCCTGGCCTTTGACCTTGGTGGATGTGGCAAGGGATACGTTGGCTATTGCCATCCCCTCCCCGGTGTATCTCACGATAGGATCTTGACCGACTCGACCGATAAGGATTACGCGGTTAACACTCATGCTCCTTCTCCTTTAAGTTTGTTTTGTTTGTCTACGAAATGTTTCATCAGGTCTTTGTAGTTAGGCTCATCAAGGGTTTTGAGTTGGTCAAAGATATTCCTGTTGACCTTGAATAACTCCTTGACTTCGTCTGGTGTTTTGCAAAATGCAAGGCCGGCCAATGTGGCTTGAGCGACTTTCTCTGTCCAATCTTCCAGATTTGCGTCTGGCGTGATGTCTATCTTAATTTGCCAGTCTTTTTTCTGCCCTTCGATGTGAGCCGGAGGTTTGGCTTGTACCTTGGGTTCAGGCTTAGGCTCTGGCTTTTTAATCTCTTCCTTGCGTTTACTTGCGGCGTTGGCATCATCATCTTCAGGGGCGATACCGCACGCAGCCATGAGGCTATAGCGACGCGCATAGGTCAATGCTGAGCCATATCCTTGAGGATCATGTTTAGCCGCGGGTACATGAAGTCTACCGTTGCTTAAGGTCTCGCCTGACTCATGGATAAAGACGGTCTCAACGATCACACCGTTATCGCAATCATGTATGTTTTGAATCATGGCGATACCGTTATCGTTTAATGCATCAATCACGGCTTCAACGCAAGTTGCTAAGTCGGCGTACTTGTTTTTGAAATGGGGATTTGTTGAAGACTTTAGCGCAGGCCCGAAGGCCTTCTGTGCTTTAACGAATGATTGGGCGATCTGTTTCATCAGGATTCCTTAATACATGTTCAATTTGATCGATGAGTTGGCGTATGTCCTGTAAGGCCCACAGGATCCAGGCAATGTCTTCGTGTTTCATTTTTTTGTCCTTGGTCCAGGCTTGCTACGGGGCGTTCCGTCTTTACGAAGACCGTATTCAACTTTTTTAGCTTGCGGCGCTTCTTTTGCTACTGGCTGGCTCATCTGTTTTTGATTAGCAAGGTCTTCGTTCTTTGCTGCGTTCTGGAGTCGAATAATTAAATGATTAACCTCGACCCAAGGTAGAACCATCAGACCACGGAATACCAATTCAAGATCTTTATTGCCTAAAAAAACGTTCATGTTTTCTCCTGATAACGTTTGTATTGATTACAAAAACTGGCGACTTGGCAGTACGAAACGCACCGCACACGCTCGCCTTCTCTAACCTCCACGGTGTAACCCTTGGAGTCCTTTAAAGAAGCCAACGCTTGATTAGCTTCTTCTAAAGTTGGGTGTACTGACTTAGCCCGGACGTTGCCGGTCTTGATCAGCGCGTATCTTGTAGGCCGCTCCCACATTTCCTCAGACGAACATTCAGGCATCTCGTCGTCGAGTTGAAGTGAGAAGTAAGCCTCGTTGTGTTTAGAGATCCTTCCTTTGACATAGGCCTCACGGGCCTCAGAAGGCCACAGAGGGATCTCAACCACGGCAACAGGGGATTGTGGGTAGCCCTCCTTCGTTTGCGCCTCACGGGCCGTCCAATCCCTTACGATGGCTATGATCTGAGCAGACTTTACTTTGACGTTTTTGGTTCGTTCGATAAGCCATGCGTAAACGTTGAGCTGGTTATGCCAGTCTTGCTTTTCGTTCATGACGGACCAAGCTCCGGTGACTTTGTAGTCAGAGATCACGATGCCGTCTTCATAGACTTCTTGAAGATCCATCTGGCCTGAGATCGTCCATCCATCAAGTTTTGTGTAGAGGCGTTCCTCGATGATGTGATGTGAGTCTTTGCCATGCTCGAGGACTTTGTGGACGGCGGAGCCGAACAGTTGCCAGACCATCTCAGAAGCATCCTGTTCTAACTCATCCCAATGCTTATGCCTAAGACTCACAATCTGTGGTGAGTTCAATAGTTCTGTGACTGAAACGTGCGAGTCACCTTTGTTGTAGGTTGGTCTATGAATGACGTTGATAAACGTCTGCGGCAGATTGAATTTGTTTGTAAGTTTCATGTCAGATGATTCAGTGCGATAACGAAATCCATATGTTCTTTGGTCAGCTTCTTGTACTCGTCGTACACCTCTAAGAGTTGAAGGTGGTAGTACATCGCTGTGTCATGGTCGCCTCGATACTCATAGAAAAAAAAGAGATCAAGGTTGTTGGCTACTTCGCCAAGGTGCCAGGAGAAATTCCTAGCCCCTTCGATCTGTCGCCGAAGCATTTCATCTCGTGTCATGTTCTCTCCTATCTGCTAGTTGTGTACGCAATATAACAGGTATATTGTGAGCGTGTCAAGCATGTAAACTCCAGTAACGTTTCTGGAGTTTTTATGCGACGCGCAGCAAGAGTTGATGCAAATCAAGGGCTTATCGTCCAGGCACTTCGAGCCTGCGGGGCGACTGTCCGAGTCATTTCTCAGGGGGATGGCATACCAGATCTACTCGTTGGCTACCGCGGCCATACGATTCTGATGGAAGTGAAGGACGGGGATAAGATACCGTCGCAGCGCAAGCTCACCGAGGCAGAGCAAAACTTTTTTGATACATGGACCGGCGGCAAATTGTTGATCGTAAACAGTGTCGATGAGGCGCTTGCCGTACTGAAGGAATGCAGATAGGATGAGGGCTGTAGTCCATGTTGTCTCCTGTTGTTGGTCTTCCCAACATTTGCCCCTTGCAATGAGGGGCATTTTTTTGGTATAGTCAAAAGGTCGGCGTGGCAACCGGCAGTCCCCTGCAAGGAACCCCAGAGTATTTAGGTGGGGCGTGTGTGGTCATAAGGTCTTTTGTAGGGGAGACTGCGTGATTGCCCATGCCAAGGGCCATGCCCCACCTAAGTCTTCTGGGGTTTTGCTTTTGGTGCCGACCGGACTCCATCCGTTAGTAAGGTCTAAACCGGACGCGTGGAAGAATAGGTAGTCGGTATGCCAGGGTAACCTGAGCCGGTGCAAATCCGCCAATCCGACAGGCTCGCCGTAGTTCCAAGCCTGGGGGTGTAGGAGATAACCCGTCCTGCACATGGGACTTCCCGCAAGGGGGTGATGAAGATCACCGAAGGCATCCTCCCTTTACCCGTATGGGGTAGGGGGAGCCTTTGGGTGATAAATAGCTAAGATTGCTTTTTGCCTGCGGGGCGGGTCATGTTTTCTTTTAGTTCTTTTAGGATCGATTCGGCCAAAGACTTTGTTGCGGCGGACGTTACTAATAAGGCTTTGGCCTTTTCCGCTGCGCGTTCTGCCTCCTCCATCAGAGCCTCTGCGCGGAGCTGTAGGATGACCCGAGGGTCAATATTGATTTTCATAAGTTCTCCGACTTAAGACGGCTTCAGAACACATTTCAACGATATCTGCGGCCTCGTAGTCACGGTCTAAAACAAACTTGTGATAGACCTTGGCAATTTCGTCATCACAAGCTTCTCTCTCCGCTACTACGCCAGCCATGAAAACAGACCTCATATGCCGGTTGTAGGGGTCCATGCCGTAATCTTTACAGTAGTCAAGCCAAAGTTGGTCGGGACTCATGTTTAATTCCAAAGGGGTTGTGGTATTGAAACTTAGGTTCTTTTTCTTTCTTTCCTTCGATCTTCCTTTCTGTGACGACGTAGCCGTAAGCCCATCCTGATTTCTTACAGATAGAAGATTGACGTTTCACAAGTTCGCGCTTGATCAGTCCTTGATCTAGCAGCGGCATCAATGAATTGGATATGGCTTTCGTTGTCATACCCAGCTTGCTTGCCAAATCTTTCAAAGTGACTGGCGTGGTTCTTGTCTCCATGTATTTAAGACAAGCTTGACCGCGATCTTCTTTTGCTTTCATCCTCAATCGAACAATGCCCATGCCCATGGTTCATCTTCCTTTTTCTCTAGCCACCAACATGGCATCAGCTTGCTCGTAAGCACGCTCTGCTGTGAACTGGATCATCTCCTCGATAGAGTATTCTTCTCCCCAAAATTTCTGTTCTTCTACGTCCTGAATGTACGCAGCCATCGCTTTAGCGGCGAAGTAGTCACGAAGTGTAAGGTCATTGATCATGCGTCTCTCCATGTGCCATCTTTAAAGATAAAACGTGTAAACAATAACCTCCCATAAGTGTCGTAGTGTGCTGCCATGCAGGGTGGATCGTTGTATGCTGGCGCGCGAGACTGTAATCCCATGCTACTCGCCGTTTGATGCGGGAAGTAATACATCGTTGTCACAGCTTCTTTGGGAGTGTCTGGCGGTGTAGTGAAGTCATATAGTTCGCGTTTCATTGCTCACCCCTTGCTCTGATGGCGGCCGCTATTTCGCGGTAGTCATACGCCCATACCTCACCGTCAAACAACTTCGCACACGCCTCACGTTCTCGCTTGGCAATCAGTTCGGCGAATTGCAAAAGACAGGCGCTATCGCCTTCCATGCCATCGTCAATCGGAACAAAATTTTTGTTGGCCCATCGATGTCTTGTCCAACAGATAATTCCGCAGTCCGCCGCCAGCTTTAAGATGTCTTGCTTGTTCATATCTGTGCGCCTGTGTTGAATGGGTTGTGATGCGCGGTACAGGGCCGTGCCAACAGGCAAAACAACAGCAGGATCAGTCGGCTGTATGACGCAATAACCGCCATAAAACCCCGATACATATCCCACAGGTTTTTGTTCTGGTGTGTGGTCTTGCGCTTGGTGCAACCCCTTGCCGCAAGTTGCCGCAACCCCTTGCGGTTCCCAAAACTCACACTCACAGACATATCGTCCTGCGCTGTGTGATGCGTCACGCATGAAGCCATGCGGTGCGTCGGGGTGATCTTTGCAAGGAACTTCTTTGTTATCCATTAATTTTTGTCCTTAAAAGTTTTTTCTAAGTGCCGAGCGAACGCTTTGCACCAAGCTTCAGGATCGTCTTGCCAATTACTGTCAGTCTCGTATTCGGCATGACAAAACGCCATATGGATTTCTTCATCCGTAAGGTCTTTCCACTTACGGTTGCATCGCTCTATCCATTCTTTCGGACCCATGTTGACGTAACCCTTAAATGCCATAATCAATCTCCACCATTTCAGCAAACCCCTTGTTGTTGCCGTGTTTAGACTCCTCGGCATCGATCTCTAATGCGAGGTCATGTAATACGTGGTAGCCATGTGTTTTGTGTATGAACTTGGCTAAGTGAGTGAACCCAAAGATCCACGAATCAGAAGCGCGATCAACCTTTTCTCGAAGTTCGTTTCGTTCTTCGTTCAAAGATTCAATCAACAGCTCGTATGCTTCCAGTTTTAGTTGGTCGTCCATGTTGTCCTCATGCTTGATCGTTATCTGTTTTCCACTGCTCGCTTGCTCTCATCTTTTCCTCATACACTTCATTCAAAAGCGCAGCGGCTTCTTTGGTCATGGCCTTTTCTGCTTCGCAGTAATCAGGAAGTCCCTGGCTATAACCCTCAAGCTTGCTAGCTAACATGGCGTACTTCCACAGAGGGCTACTCATTTCCAAACACCGCAAAGTTGATTTTGGTTTGATTCAAATTCTGAATCGCTTGCAACGCTACGGCTAGGCGTTCAGCATTCTCTATAGCCTGGACAAACTGAGGGCTAGTCAGAAGGTCTGCGGCTTGCTTATATTCTTTGCTCATCTTTAACGTCTCAGTTTGAACACGATCAGATGTAGCTTTGAGAGATGACAAGTCATTCTTGGTTGTCTCTCGAAACGACATCACAACTTGCTTAACCCTATGTAACTCCTGCTCAACTCTGGCAGAGGATTCTTTTGCAACGGTTTCAAGTTCCATACATGCCTTCCAAAAAGAAAATTCGTTAGTAACAATTTGAACGATTGGGTTGCCGATGACATCAGTTTTCCAACCGATTCCCTCTCTTGAGTTTGGTCTTGCAACAGATGCAAGACGCATCACCTCATCGAGTTTCAGCGGTTGTGGTGCCGCAAGATCAACCCATCGCTCAAAAGCATCGAATTTGTTTGACCAAAAAAACTCAGCACCGCGTGACGTAAACATCACCGACCCGCGGTACTCAGGACATCACAGTTTTCTGGACTGACATACCCGCACACCAAAGTTCTTTGTTCAGAAACGCCATCGGCTTTGTAGCCAGAAAGTTTGTACGCAATAGGCATGGCAACCTTCATAATCTGAAGGGCAGTCAGCCCGTCATCAGAGGCTTTGATGATGGCGTGGTGCATCGCCTCGGCTAACTCTGCCAAGAACTGTTCAGTATCCGTAGCGGTGGTTTGAACGACTACATCACCACTACCTTTATTGTCGATATAAATTCTAATCATTCGTCATCCCCTATGATTTCTCTTACAGAAAGTGTAGCCATCCTTGCCTCAGCTATCGCCTCGAGTCCGTACTCAATAGCTTCTTTGTGCCTGCCTTCTTGGCAAAGGTTATACATTTTTTTGAGAGCATCACTCGCTCTTTGGATGTGATTTGAGTAGTCCATGATTCCTCACTTTAAATTCAACAGCTCTTGCAAAAGCGTATAAAAAGTTTTCTGCTGTAATGCTTTTGGGGATTTCAGCTATGCAATTACGGATGTCGTGATCTGTCAAACGCGCTGGACACAAACGCCCTTGGCTGCACTCCTGATGACAAGGCGGACAAGTTTTCATGGCATTAGTTTTCACTCCTAACTGATTGGTAAGACACTAATATACCAGTTGACTTGGGTAAGCGCAAGTGCTATTCTGCATACTCATTCACACTTTTTGGAGTCGAAATGGATCAAGCGCGTAAGCTTTTTGAGGCTATGCTGTTAGCCGGAGGGCGGGACATACCTGCCTGGGATGGCAAGAAATACACCACTAAAAACGTACAAACCTACTGGCGTTGGTTTTGGCTGGGCTACTCAACGAAGGATGTGAAATGATTAATATTGATCTAATTAATATATCTGCGGGGACGCAGTCAAGAGCGGAGATCAACGAGCAAACGGTGACTGAATATGCTGAGGCGCTTCAGAACGGAAGCATCTTTCCCGCGGTGCGTGTCTATCACGATGGCATAAATTATTACTTGGCTGATGGGTTTCACAGATATCACGCACACAATCGGATCAAACGTAAGGCGATTGATGCAGATGTCATAACAGGGACGTTGCGTGATGCAATCCTACATGCATGTGGCGCGAACGCACTTCATGGTTTACGCAGGACGACTGAGGACAAGCGTAATGCTGTGATGATCATGTTGGAAGATCCGGAGTGGTCGGGCTGGTCTGACAATGAGATCGCTAGGAATTGTCATGTGTCTCATCCGTTTGTGTCAAAGCTTCGGAAAGAGGTTGGTGTTCAGCCTACTGTTCGGAAATTCAAAACATCGACTGGCAAGGTAGCGACCATAGAGACTAAACCCGTCGAGCCTAAACCTCCTGAGCCTGTTGATGAAACGCAAGAAGCGATTGATGATTTGCTTAAGGAAAACGAATCGCTCAAGGATCAATTAGCTATTGCGAAGCTCGGGGACACACCCGAAGGGTGGATGGCACAGGAGACCATAGAATCCTTAAGAGAAGAGATAAGAATACTTAAGATAGAAAACGAAGCATTGAAGATATCAAGAGATACATTTCAGAATGAGAATGCTCAACTGAAGAAACAAGTCGCTGCGCTTCAGAGGAAGTCATGAAGACAACAGTAGCTATGACTCTGGCTATCCAGAGTCTTGAACAATGGAAGAAGGTTCATTCAATTGACTGGGAGCAGCATGATGAAGACGCTCTTCAAGCGCTACGGGAGGCATTACATCTACGTGAGACGCCGATTCCAGAGGACCGTGTACGACTTCTTGCGATGGACTATTCGGGCTGGAGGTTAGTCCGAGCGACAGAGAAGGAACACGGTATTTACTAACCTACGCCGGGGGGTGTCCCGGCAGGAGAAAAGTATGCTTCATTTACGCGACTATCAGAACGCGACGCTCGAGGCCTTAAGACAAGGCTTTGCCGCGGGGAAAAGGGTTCAGATCCTATATGCTCCTACGGGAGCTGGAAAAACTGAGATGGCGATTGCTCTTCTGAACGCAACGAGAGAAAAGGGTAAGCGCGCAGCCATGATTTTAGACAGGATCATCCTGTGCGACCAGACGAGTCAAAGGCTCGACAGATACAACATTGACCACGGTGTCCTTCAGTCTAAACACTGGCGTTGGAGGCCGTATGAATACATTCAAGTTTGTTCGGCGCAGACGCTCGAGAAGCGAGGTTCATTCCCAGGGTTGAACCTACTTATTGTGGATGAGTGCCATGCCACAAGAAAACAAACGATGGACTTCATCAAGAACAATCCCGAGGTGCGGGTCATCGGGCTAACGGCTACGCCTTTCACAAAGGGTCTAGGCAAGGTCTATGAGAACGTCGTATCAACGGTCACTACGGGGCAATTAGTCAATCAGGGTGTGTTGGTTCCTCTGAAAGTCTTTGTGGCGAAGGAAATTGACATGACCGGGGCTAAGAAGGTCGCGGGGGAATGGTCACCGGCTGAGACTGAAAAACGAGGGATGGTCATCACCGGGGATATTGTGGCTGAGTGGATCAAGAAGACGCACGAGGTTTTCGGGAAACCCGAAAAAACGATTGTGTTTTGTTCGGGCGTGGCACATGGCGCAGATCTGTCGAGGAAGTTCGCTGAACAGGGATATAACTTTGTGGCTGTGTCGTATCTTGATGATGACGCATTCAAACAGGACGTTATCAAGGAGTTCAGCAAACCAGATACCGAGATTCATGGGCTGATCGCTACGGACATCTTGACTAAAGGTTTTGATGTACCGGATGTAAAGATCGGTGTGAGTGCGAGACCGTTCTCGAAGTCTTTATCCTCCCACATCCAACAGATGGGCCGTGTGATGCGCGGATCGCCCGGAAAGGAGTTTGCCCTATGGCTAGATCATTCGGGCAACTACGTGCGATTTAGGGACGAATGGGAGGAGATTTTCGAGTCTGGCGTTCATGAGTTGGATGACAGTAAAGAAAAGCCAAAGAAAGAACCTTCCGAAAAGGAGAAGTTAGAGTCCAAATGTCCGAAGTGTTCAGCACTTTGGCCCAAGGGGTCGGATACCTGTGCGAACTGTGGGCATGTACGGGAGAGAAAGAACAAAGTCGCAAGCGTAGCCGGTGAGTTGACAGAACTCGGTACGATGAGTCGTGAAAACAAACAGGACTGGTGGTCGCAGCTCTGGTACAAGGTCGAGTTTGAAGGTTGGAGGGAAGGCCGAGCAGCGCATACGTTTAAAGAGAAGTTCGGTGTCTGGCCTCGAGGTCTTAAGAACATTTCGAAACCACCGTCTCTTGAGGTCGAGAAGTTCATTCAGAAAAAACTTAGGGCATTTCTTTATAAAAAGCGGATCATTCAGACGGGGAGAGCGTAATGGACTTCATTTCATTCTGCCGGGGACACGGCATCATCATCGATCAGACTCCACCGATTGGTGTTTGGAAACGATACAGAACAGAAGATCACCCGAATAAAAAGAATGGCGCGGTCAAGTGGATGGGGACTTACGGTTTTGTTCAGAACCACGCACTCGATACCGCGGTCAGTGTGTGGCAGTCGGACAAACCGGATGATCATAAGTTCAAGCAGTTTATTCAAGCTGCGACCGACAAGGTCCAGTTCATGCAAGAAAAAGCGGCGAAGAAGGCCGGATGGATTCTGAACCAGTGCGAGTTGTTCACGCATGAATACTTTGTTCGGAAGGGCTTCCAGGATGAGAAGGGTAATGTGTGGTTCAAGGATGATCAGAAGATCCTGGTCATCCCCATGCGGGTTGGTAACCGATTGGTCGGATGCCAGATGATTTCGGAGACGGGCGAGAAGAAGTTTTTGTTTGGGCAGCGGACCTCGGGAGCGAGTTTTACCTTCGACAATCATGGCCCGAATTTTTATTGCGAGGGCTATGCCACGGCGTTATCGCTCCGGATGATCTTGAAGTCCATGAAACGAAGATACACGATCCACGTATGCTTTTCGGCACACAACTTGGCGAAGCTAGCGAAGGACGGGTATGTGATCGCGGACAATGATGCCAGCGGGACGGGCGAGGAGGTAGCGAAGCGAACCGGTTTGAATTATTTCATGCCCCCCGAAGTTGGGGATGACTTCAATGATTACCATCGGAAGGTCGGAATACTAAAGGCCGGATTAGCTTTGACAAAGTCACTGAAGCTTTGAAGCATAGAACACGCCCCCAACTTTGAGGCCTTGGGGGTTTTCCATTTCGCATGACTTGAGGTGCATCAGCAGCTCGACCCCGAGTTCATAGCTGTTATGGCCGGGGCCATAGTGGTCAGCACTGACTCGGACGAACCCGTTATCGTCTTCCATGAGATAGATTGCGAACATGGTTTTCATAACAAAGCCTAGATGAATAGTGGTTTCTGATATTGCATGGTATTGATGCGATCTTCAAACACTTTCGCTTCGCGCCAGTCATTCCCGTTGCGGCGTTCATATCGAGCGGCAAAAGACCAAGCCATGCTATCAGCGGTATAAAGCAATTCGCGGACTAAACCGGATGATAGGGCAGTTGTTTTTACACCGAAGCCATGAAGTCTCAAATCCGGACGTTCGGTCTTGATCGCGAGCAAAACATTTTCAATAGCCCCGACGTTTGCGTTTCGTTTGCAGACAGAGCCTACACCGACCCACATATTTGGCTTTAGCCGGTCGCCATACATTCGAATGTGGTTGACGTAGTCGGATGGGTCGTAGCCTTGAAGGACGGGGATGATTGTGATGCCGCCAACGTCGTGTTTAAGCAGCTCATCATAGCGTTCGATGGTCATGGCTTGATGTTCGGGGATGGTCTTGCCGGTCATCTCAAGGACGAAGGCCTCGCACATATAATCTTGGGAGACGGCAGCAAGTAGATTCCCGCACGATGAAAAGCGTTTGATTTGGCTTGCGTATTCTGAGACGGGGAAACGATAGCCCCCATGTCTGACGACCTCGGTGAATGCGCCGGAGTCCATGATCCAGTCATTAACCGGGAAATGGCTCTTGCGGTTTCGAATCGTATTGACCGAAATAAAAGCCGACTCAAAGTGTTTTGCGTCAGCGGGGTGATGTAGTCCAGTGAAGAATCGCATAGTAAAAACCCCCTTTCGGGGGTTCATTTGATCTTATTTCGAAGGATTGAAAAGACCGAGACAATGAGAATGACTAGGTCGAGTAGGGCGTTGGTCAGGATCCGCATCAGTACAACGCCTCGCCGTAATTCTCCACCGTCTTTTTGGGCGGACGTACAAGTCGAAGCTGAGACCGTCTAAACCTTACCCATTCAGGAAAAGGCCAATCGGATGTATTGATCAGCCGGACAAGGTATTCATCGCCGTCTTGGCGTTCGAAGACGGCTAGACCTCGAGGGGTCTGGACTCTAGCTCCTTGGATCATGTTAGACCTCCACGTTTGGCAAGCAACGCCGGATGAATTGATGAGCGGCTTCGATATCAGCGAAGCGGCGAAGTTCGACGGTATTGTCCGAATCCATGTCTATGATTCGAACCGCCCAAGGATTATTTCCAGGCTTATAAAAGACATGCGCAGCCATACCGTCTTCACGGTCAACAAATAGGTGTTCGTCCACGTTTCCCCCTATAAGAAAAAAAAGATGGATGATCCAAGGGCTATGCCAAATACTATGGCAATGATCCAATCTTTCATTTGATGAATCCCGATGCGCGCATCGCTTTCGCCCAATACTTTTCGGCGCGCGGATGATTTTGATGGGCAAAGTGCAATGACTCTTGGATCTCATCGCCCGTCCGGAAGTCGGATGAAGGTTCAGACATGAGCCATTCGTAGGTCGAACCGGATGGATGCGACGTTGAGGGATACGCGAAGTCGCGCATCAATTCGACAAGCTCGCGAAAGCCGACGTCGTAAGTCCATTCGTCATCAAGGATGTAGTCGGGGCAATCATTGCGGTCATCCGGACATGGTTGGCGTTCAGTGTATCGGGTGATTTTGATCATGATTGCTCCATGAGGATTTTCTTTAAAGCCGGGATTGATAACCCGGTGATTTGTGAGAGTTCCCGAAGGGTCATGTTTAACTTGCGCGTATATAGTTCGCGGATTTCGTCATGGGTCATGGTTTTTCCTTTGGCGTTGAACATCCAAAAGCACACTCGGTAGAATGTGCTTTAAGCGATTCAATGTGACAGGATGAACGGTTGAACGTTCGCCAACATCCAAGCCTTACAGTCTTCAGCACTCCCAATAAATTCGGGCGTGATCATGTTGTATGGCATAAGCTTTCGCATAATGTAGGCGTCATCCGCATAACTCCAAATGACTTCAAAAATTTCGTCGGTCATGGTTTTCCTCAGTGTTCGATGAAAGCAATCGCTTTTGTCGTGGTCCAACATAATCCGCATGTCAGACAAGACGCGGTCTTGCCCGTTTGCTCGGGGCATACAATCCCCTCCCCTCCGACATTTGCTGACATGTCACCACCACGGTCGGAAAATCGGATCCATGCGCGGCTATTTTGCAAATGCTTGGCGATTGCTTCGCCTATGGATCCGATGCGATGGGTATAGCCGAACAAGTGGAGTGCGGGATATGCCCGAAGGGCGTTAGCCCAAAAATCCACATAATCCACGCTAAAAAAATCCCCTAGCACATGCAATCTGACAACAAAACCCTCGGGATGCACTCGGCTAAGGTGATCGAGTTCATCATTCAGGCGAAGCATGAGTAGATCCGGATCATCGTTTCCAATCCGATGAGCAAAGCGCATGTTATTGCCAAAGCAATTTGCCCATTGTTGACAAGACCGATCACAAGTTGATCTTTCTTCCAACGTAAGCGAGTACATTGGAAAATCGCGCCATTTACCCTTGCTGATTACATTCGAACCATTCCCAAGCTTGTCATTTGATGACGCGGGTTTCAATAGGCGTGATGCATAGTCGGCGATGGGTTTAACGGTCTTCGGGTGTATGGTTATGCCGTATTCCAGGGCCGGATTTGTTGGACGTAATCTCATGTTTATCTCCAAGTTGAATCGATACCCTATAGCCCTGCGCGCAGGGCTAGCGGTTAGCGACTCGGGATTAGGCGAGCTGCGCGGATTTGGTGGTCCGCGTAATCTTCGGACCAGTCTTCAAGCCATTGAATAACGGCATGATCGGCGACGGTTTCGTCATCGGCTAACCCGGCGATGACCAGTGCGAACCCTTGTTTTTTGTTTTCCTGATCGCGGAAAAGCATAACGGCTTCATCGCAAGCTTCAACGGCATCAACGATATCCTTAAAGGATTGCGAACGGCGAAGGTCTAGTTCGTCGCCACCGGTATCAACGGAAACCGTAAACCCTTTGCGAAGGGCATATTTGATTAAGTGTCGGTAAGCTTTCATAAAAACCCCTATAAAATTAATATCGAATAAGTAACCGAGATTCCACTATATCCTACTTTTTCTTACCATGCAAATCACCCGGATTTGCTGCGCGGTTAGGGGTTGCAGCCAGGGCTATGGATTCCGCATTTGTTCCTATAGAATTCGACCCACCACGAGCGAAGCGAGACAGTACAAAATGAAACTTTCTAGAAAGCAAGCAAAGCAAGCACTAGAGCAAATGCCAATGGTTGAAGTACTTGGTAAAGACGTTTCCCGACAGTTAACTCACAAGCAAAGGGAATTCGCGAGACGAGTGGCAATGGGGGAGACAAAAGCGAGTGCATACCGGAAAGCATATAAGCATGATGCAAAGCCTAATACGCTGAACAACGAACCATACCGGCTAACCGCAAACCCTCGGATTGCGCGTGAGATCGAAGCTTACGAGCTGGCGATTGAGTCGGCGAAATATCGCTCTCCGCTCGCCTTGCGAGAATTGGTTGTCCAAAGCTTGGTGCAAGTGCTAGTCGATCCAGAGTCTAGCCAATCCGCTCGAATCAGCGCCGCTCGAGTACTTGGCACTGTAACCGAGGTTAGCGCATTCGTGGAGCGGAAGGAAATCAAACACGTTTCGTCATCCGACGATGCGCGAAAGATGATCATGGATCAACTGTCGGCGCTGATCAAGGCCGAGGCGATCGACGTGGACCCCACCCAATTGTTACAGGAACTGGGGCAGGCCCACCCCTCCCCCACCCCCCTGGATGCTGAGACGGATCCGGCCTCGCCTGTACATACTATTCCCCACAAATCAACATCTATTCCCCTCAAATCAACTCTCGAAGATACCCCCTCCCCAGACAAAATTTCCCCCGATGATAATGATGAAGTTTATAGCACCTCCCCCCAGGTGTAAAAAGGTACCATCAAATGCGGCGGGGCATAGTTATTTTTACCGTTTCATACCAAAACTCCAGTAACGTTACTGGAGTTTGAGTTATGGGTTATATAAAATTTACCAAAAAATCAACGTTAAATGAGATGGTGGAAGTGATGTCGCCGGTACAGAGGGATGTGTTTATATTGATTGATGAGTTCTGGAAGAAGTTTCAATATAGTCCGACGATCAGGGAGTTGGCGATATTGAGGGGGAAGATGGGGATAGGAAACACGAAGAGGATTGTGGATCAGTTGGAGAGGATAGGGGCGATAAAGAAGGTGGAGAGGAGGGGTAGGACGATAAGGCCTGTGTATATAAATTTTAGGAATTTAGATTGAGGGTTGAGTTAAGTGAGATGGAGTTGATGATGGCGCGTTTTATTGCGGCGTCGAGGCAGACGTATGGGAGGAGGAATTATGGGGATAAGAAAAAGATGGATGACGGCTTCCAGGCGGATGTGGACGGGATGATTGGTGAGATGTGTTTTGGGAAGTTGTTTAACTATTACGTGGATGTAAGTTTGGGGAAGAGGAAAGCTGATTTTGTCTCGAGGAGTGGTGAAAGTATTGATGTGAAGAGTACGAGGTATAGGAACGGGCGGCTTCTAGCTACACTGGATAAGACCCAAGACCCGTGCGATATTTATGTGCTGATGGTGGTGGATGATAGGGGCGGGGAGTATAAGGGATATGTAAAGAAGGAGAACTTATTTAAGGAGGAGAACATAAAAGACTTAGGACGGGGTAAGGGGTATGTCTATGAATTTAAGTGACCTGATAGCGAAATTGCCCGCGGCGGAACAGGAGAAACTGTTAAGTCAGGTTGTGGAATATAAAAACGCTTTAGAAAGAGAAAGATGCCAGAAGTCCTTCATGTCTTACGTGAAAAAGATGTGGCCGGGGTTTATATTAGGTCGGCATCACGCATTAATGGGGCAAAAGTTTGAGGAGATTGCGGAGGGGAGTTTAAAGAGGTTAATTATTAACATTGCTCCTCGGCATACAAAAAGCGAATTTGCCAGTTACTTATTGCCAAGTTGGTACTTGGGGAAATATCCTAATAAGAAGGTTATACAAACTTCGAACACGGCGGATTTGGCTGTGAACTTTGGCAGGAAAGTTAGAAATTTAGTGATGAGTGAGCAGTACCGGGAGATCTTTAATGTATCTCTACGGCAAGACTCCAAGGCCGCGGGAAGGTGGGCGACTAATTTTGATGGGGAATATTTTGCTATCGGGGTGGGCGGTACGGTAACGGGTAAGGGTGCAGACTTATTAATTATTGACGACCCGCATTCAGAGCAGGAAGCAACAGGGGATCCCGCGGCGTTTGATCGGGTATTTGAGTGGTATACGTCTGGACCGCGTCAGCGTCTACAGCCTGGAGGGGCTATAGTCGTCGTCATGACTAGGTGGTCGGACAGAGACTTAACAGGGAAAATAATTAAAGAAGCGGCGAAGAGGGATAAGCACGAGGAGTGGGAGGTTATTGAACTACCGGCGATTATGCCAAGTGGAAATCCTCTATGGCCTGAGTTCTGGTCGTTAAAAGAGTTAGAGGCTTTAAGGGAAGAATTACCTCCTTCAAAATGGAATGCTCAGTATCAGCAGACCCCGACCGGAGAGGAAGGTGCGATAGTAAAAAGAGAATGGTGGAAAGTATGGGAGAAGGACGATCCTCCGACATGCGATTTTATTATCCAGAGCTGGGACACCGCGTTTACGAAAAGCGAGAGGGCTGACTACTCGGCGTGTACGACTTGGGGAGTCTTTTATAAAGACGAGGATAAAAGGGATCCGAACATAATAATGCTGGATGCCTTCCAAAAAAGGATGGAATTCCCTGAGTTAAAAGACAAAGCTTTAAGCCAGTATAAGTACTGGGAGCCAGATGCTTGTATTATCGAGGCCAAAGCTGCTGGCGCGCCGTTAGTGTTTGAACTTAGGCAGATGGGGGTTTTAGTATCTGAGTACACCCCGGTAAGAGGAAACGATAAGTTTGTAAGGATTAATAGTGTTTCTGATTTATTTAGATCAGGGAAAGTATGGCGACCTGATACACGATGGGCTGAAGAAGTCGTCGAACAGATGGCTGCTTTCCCTAATGCGGAACATGATGACCTCGTAGACTCGAGTGTGCAGGCACTGATACGATTCAGGCAGGGAGGGTTCTTAAGGCTTGCGTCTGACGAGGAAGAAGAACCCGTAACCTTTCGCCGTAAAGCTTACTACTAAGGAACTAAGATGAGTGAACTTGAGATTGAAATTGTTGACCCCGAAGAAGTGTCAATTGGTATAGATGGGTTAGAGATTGTCTTAGAGCCTGATAAAGAAACAGACGATGAGTTTGATTCAAATTTAGCCGAGTATATGTCGGAGTCGGAGTTAGGAACGCTTGCGTCAGATTTAATGGGCGAAGTGGATGCGGATATCGGCTCTAGAAAAGACTGGGTCGATATGTACGTCAAAGGCTTAGAAGTTTTAGGCATGAAGTATGAAGAAAGAACAGAGCCGTGGAACGGAGCCTGCGGTGTATTTTCGACCTTATTAACAGAAGCGGCGGTAAGGTTTCAGTCAGAAATGATTATCGAGACTTTCCCTGCTCAGGGTCCAGTTAAAACAGAAATTATTGGTCAAATAACCAAAGAAAAAGAAGACGCTGCCGAGAGAGTCCGAGACGATATGAATTATCGTTTAACCGAGACGATTCCTGAGTACAGACCAGAACATGAGAGGATGTTATTTAATTTAGGCCTAAGCGGCGCTGCCTTTAAGAAGGTTTACTACGATCCTAATTTAGGAAGAGAGACCGCGGTATTTATTCCTGCGGAGGACGTAATTATTCCCTACGGAGCCTCGGGGGCGAGAACCGCGGAACGCGTCACACACATGATGCGTAAGACTAAAAATGATATCCACCGGCTTCAGGTTAAAGGGTTTTACAGGGATGTTGATTTAGGAGACCCCATAAAAATATCAAACGACGTCGAAGAAAAGAAAGCCGAAGAGACGGGGTTTTCGATTAACGACGATGACAGATATTTAATTTGTGAAATACAGGTGGATTTAAATCTACCTGGGTTTGAAAAGGAAGACGACGTAGCCGTTCCTTATATTGTAAGTATTGATAAAGGAACGAACAAGATTTTGTCCATTTATAGGAACTGGCGAGAGGGTGATTATCTTTATAGGAAAAGACAACATCTCGTTCAGTATGACTATGTCCCTGGCTTTGGTGCTTATGGGTTTGGGTATATTCATTTAATAGGTGGTTACGCCCGCGCAGGGACCATGTTAATCAGACAATTGGTCGATGCAGGTACTTTATCGAATTTACCGGGAGGCCTTAAGTCTCGAGGTCTTAGGGTAAAAGGCGATGACACCCCTATAGCGCCAGGAGAATTCAGAGACGTAGACGTTCCGAGTGGCGCGATTAAAGATAACATCATGACGCTTCCTTATAAGGAGCCGTCGCAAGTATTAGCCATGCTGTTAGAAAAGATCAGCGAAGAAGGACGAAGACTAGGATCAATTGCTGACATGAAAGTCAGCGATATGTCGTCTCAAGCGCCGGTAGGAACGACTTTGGCGCTATTAGAAAGACAGCTAAAAACCATGAGTGCGGTTCAAGCTCGTGTTCATGCGGCAATGAAGCAGGAATTTAAGCTGTTAAAAGAAATTATTAAGGACTGTAGCCCTGAAGACTACAGCTATATCCCCGAGGGAGGAGATAGAAAAGCCAAACAAGAGGACTACGAACACGTAGAAATCATCCCGGTAAGTGACCCTAACGCTGCAACGATGGCGCAAAGGATTATGCAGTACCAAGCGGTCATTCAATTAGCGGCCCAAGCCCCGCAAATTTATGATTTGCCTCAACTGCATCGGCAAATGATTGAAGTTTTAGGGGTGAAAAACGCGGATAGGTTAGTTCCTTTACCAGAAGATCAGCATCCCAAAGACCCTATTTCTGAAAACATGGCGTTTCTAAGGATGGAACCCACTAAAGCATTTATCTATCAAGACCACGATGCACATATCGCTACACACATGACTTTTTTGCAAGATCCCATGATCCAAAAAACCATAGGACAAAACCCTATGGCGCAACAAATGGCTGCGGCGGTCATGGCTCATGTCGCAGAACACCTGTCTTTTCTTTACCGAAAGAAAATTGAAGAGCAAGTAGGGGTTCCTCTACCGCCGCCAAACGAAAAACTTCCTGAAGACGTAGAAGTAGAGTTATCAAGGCTCACGGCACAAGCCGCGGCACAGCTCTTGCAGCTAAACATGGCGCAAGCCCAGCAACAACAAGCCATGCAACAAGCACAAGATCCAATTGTTCAAATGCAACAAGCTGAACTACAGATTAAAGCAGAAGAAGTTAAGAGAAAAGCGATGAAAGACCAAGCCGACATTGCTTTAGCCCAAGCAAGATTAAAAGTTGAACAAGAAAGGATTGCAATAGAAGCTCAAAAAGAACAACAACGACTGGCGGCAAAATCACTTGAGACAGACAAAAAACTTAAAGCCGATGTTTTGACAAAAATGGTGAAAACGTGATTTGGACAAGCAATTTAAAAATTTTTAGTCCCGATGAATGCAAGGCTTTAGTAGAAGAGTTTTTTTCAGTTGATCACCACGACGAAAACAACAGCCCAGAATACTATAAAAATAGTTACGGATATTTTAATTTACCAGGGTCAATTGCTTATGTAGATCGCGCAACAAAATTAATAAAGGAAAAATATCCTACGGCGGTATTTGCAAATACGTACACAAGAGTTTATAACCGACATAGCGTGCTTAATTTGCACACAGATCGAAAAGGGTTAGATTTAACCTTAAGTGTTTGTCTTGAAGATAAAAACAATTTAGATTGGCCTCTTAATATAAGCGCCAAAACTTATCATGGCGACACCTGGGATTTAAAAGCGCAAAACGCACATTTTAAAGAAAAGTTTTTAGAAGCGCATTTTGGTGTTGGGTACGGCGCAGTAATGGAAGGCCGAAAGTTTCCTCATTGGAGAGATGAGCTACTGTGTGGCGAAAAACAGCGCGCTGTGTATATGTTTTTTCACTGGTCGCTTCCAGAGATTAAAGAAACAAGTACTGTATTGTTCAAAAAGCAAAAGCCTATTGAGACAACATTGTTTGGTAATTTTTTAACCAAACAAGAGTGTCAAGAATTAATAAGTGCGGCGCAACCAAATCTTAAAAAATCTACTGTGGTTCATCACGAAACAGGTCATCCTACAGACCATCCAAACAGAACAAGTTACGGCGCATTTTTGCAACGCGGAAGCACAGAATTAATATCAAGACTTGAAACAAGAATCGCGCAACTTACAGGAATTCCTGTAGAAAACGGAGAAGGATTGCAAATTTTGCGGTACGAAGAGGGGCAAGAGTATAAGCCTCATCACGATTATTTTGATGCATCAAAACCTCCGACAACGCAGTCGCTAGAAAAATCAGGACAAAGAGTCGCAACGTTTTTAATTTATTTGAATACCCCAGAACTTGGAGGCGGGACGACATTCCCCGAAATGCATCTTGAATTTGAAGCAGTGGAAGGAAACGCAGTGCTATTCAAATATCCCAAGATGGAGCATGAGTCATTGCACGCAGGTGTTCCTGTAAAAAAAGGTGTGAAATGGATAGCCACTAAATGGCTTAGAGAAAGGCCTTTTTGATGGTAAGCATACCTATTGCAGTATGTGCCGGTAACTTTGGGTTACAACTGGATTTGTTTTGGCACCAGCATCAAAAAGTATACGGTGTTGGCGCATGGCGAAAGGCTGTGGCACTGGTTGTAGATAAAAACGCCCCTGATGAAACTAGTCATAAGGCTTTACCGTGGCGGCTTAATTTGCCGCATGTGATTGTGAAAAGTTGTTTTGACTTTTTAAATATTGAGCAAATTTACGACAGATTGATTGTGCCGTTAAATATTCAATCGGCGTTAATACAGACTATTGATCAATTTGATGATGACGAAATAATTGAATTATTAGATTGCGATATGTGTCATCTAAAAAAACATCCGCACTTAAACATCAAAGACGAAGTTGTTGTATCAAACGTATATGAATCATGGCATTTAAAAAGTTTGTCAGAGCATAAACATTTAATAGAACCGCTATTAACAAAACATCATGGCGCGTACAATGGCGGTTTCGTTCCAATTATTGCCAAAGCAAAAACATTTAAAAAAATACTTATTACGTGGCTGCAAGCACATAAGCAGATATTTCAAAGCACATCTTCAAAAGATTTTAAATGGTGGGCGGGGATGTATGCTTTGCAAGTGGCATGTGCTAACCATCGGGTTGTCATGCGGCATGAAGATGTCGTATACGTCCCTGGGTTTAATGAATATAAATCATGGCATTACATAAGTCACTATTCATGCGACTCGCGTTTTAATAAAAAAATAATCAAGTCGGTTGACGATGTTAACTTCAATCAATTTTTAGAAAACGATTTTTATCGCGCTGTAAAGTCATGGGTAAACATGAGGAAAGAAAATGGATGTATTTGAGTTGTTAATGACTAAAGTAAACAACAGGATTGAGGATCTAAAAGATTCAGTGAGCAACGGCTCGGCAAAAGATTATGCCGAGTATCGAGAGCTGTGCGGCGTTATTCGGGGTCTGCGTTCAGCACAAGTAGAAGTACAAGACCTTGCGAGTCGTTTAAAGGAAACAGAAGATGAATGAGTTATTAATCTCCCAAGACGGAGAAACGGCAACGACGTTGCCTGAGTCGGCAGAGGAAAAGGCCAAGCAGTTGCCTGATCCTTCTACCTATCATTTGTTGTGCGTACTTCCAGAAGTGGATGAGGAATATGACAGCGGCCTTGTAAAGGCTGGGTCTACTGTTTACTACGAAGAGGTGCTTTCGCCCGTGTTATTTGTTGTTAAAGTTGGGCCTGATGCTTATGCAGATAAAACGCGATTTCCGTCGGGGCCGTCATGCAAAGTAGGAGACTTTGTTTTAGTTCGTCCAAACACGGGGACAAGGATCAAAATCCACGGCAAAGAGTTTCGAATCATTAACGATGATTCAGTCGAGGCGGTGGTTCAAGATCCGCGCGGCATTTCTCGAGCATAGGAGGCAATATGAGCGAAGAGTTTAAGTTCCCAGATGAAAAGAAACAAATTGAAATTGAAGTTGGCGGCGAAGACAAAGTTGAAATTGAAGTTGTAAACGAAGAAAAGCCAAAGCACTCTAAACTTCGTGAAGAGCCTAAGCCGCTTGATGACGCTGAACTTAAAGAGTACAGCGACCGAGTAAAGAATCGGATCGACCATTTATATAAGGGATATCAAACTGAGAAACGTCGAGCCGAAGAGGCTGAACGTGCAAAAGAAGAAGCGTTTCGTATTGCACAGTCAGTAGCCGAAGAGAATAAAAAACTCAAAGGCCATCTATCAGACGGGCAGTTAGCGTTACTTGAACAAGCAAAAAAAACAGTTGCTCAAGAGTTGGACGCTGCCAAACGAAAATATAAAGAAGCTTATGAGTCTGGTGATTCAGATCGGTTAGTTGTTGCAAATGAAGAACTAACAGCGGCAAAAATTAAACTAGAACGGGTGAATAATTTTCGTCCCACTAGACAAGAGCCGGAAAAAGAAGTACATATTAGTCCACCACGCGTTGATCCAAAAGCCGAAGCTTGGAAAAAGACTAACGAATGGTTTGGCGCGGACGATGAAATGACAGGGTTTGCTCTGGCTTATCATTCCAAGTTAATTAAACAAGGAATAGATGCGTCGTCTGACGAATACTACGAGAAATTAAATTCTCGTATGCGGCAAGTGTTCCCGGAGTACTTTGACGCCGAGGAGCCACCTGAGAAATCTCAGCGTACAGTAAGGTCAAATGTGGCGCCTGCAACAAGAAGCGTGACCCCTAAAAAAGTCAAGCTTACGCAAAAGCAGGTAGATTACGCCAATAGGTACAAAATACCGTTAGAACGGTATGCCCTTGAGGTCGCGAAATTGCAAAGGAATTGATATGGAAAAGCAAGAACGAAGTCAACGCGAATCAAGAGAAACAGCGGAACGCCCAAAAAAATGGGTGCCGCCGCAATTATTGCCTGATCCAACGCCGGAGCCAGGATATAAGTTTCGATGGATTCGTATTAGTACATTGGGCGAAGCTGATCCGCGTCATATTTCTTCAAAGTTACGAGAAGGCTGGGAGCCTGTAAAAGCTTCGATGCATCCTGAAGTTCATATGATGGCCGGCTCACCCGCAAGGTTCCCGGACAGCATTGAGATCGGTGGTCTGTTGCTTTGCAAAACACCTGTTGAAATGGTCGAACAGCGCAATGAGTTTTTCCAAAAACAAACGGATGCTCAAATGCAGTCTGTAGACAATAACTTTATGCGCCAGAACGATGTTCGTATGCCGTTATTTCATGACCGGCAGAGTAAGGTAACGTTTGGGCGTGGATCTTCTTAATCTAGGAGTTAGAGATGGCTTATCCTACTGTCAGCTCCGCATTTGGTTTTGTGCCAATTAATGAACTTAATGGCCTTCCTTATGCCGGCGCTACTCGACAGATTCCCATCCCTTATGCTTATGGCACAAGCATCTTCAATGGTGACTTAGTCGAGCTAGCGGGTGGTGCAATCAATATTACGGGCATGACAACTTCCACCACTTCGACGGCTCGCGCCGGTCAGATTGGGGTGTTTGTTGGATGTTCATACACCAACCCGTCCACAGGACAAAAGTTATTTGCACAATATTGGCCTGCTTCAACCGCAGCCAACGATGCAGTTGCTTATGTCGTGGATGATCCTTCGGCAGTTTTTAAAGTAGCGATGGTGGGTCAATCTGGTTCTGTGTCTAACACAGCTACCACGATTGGTTACGCTTCGACCGGGCTTGTTGGAACAAACGTTTATGCTGTTACTGGCACGGCTGGTAGCACGATTACGGGGAATTCTGCAATGGCTGTGTCGGCAGACAACCCAACCAATGGAACGGGTAACAAGCGTGTCACGACTGCGCTTCCTTTCCGTATTGTTGCTGTTGTTCCGGAAACCGCTTATACCCTTACAGGTACAGGTGGAACGTCTGGTTCTTCAACGACTCTTACGTTGGCCGCAGCAGTTACGGGTTTGCAAGCAGGAATGCAAGTTATTGCGCCGGCAGCAACCGCAGGTTCGTTTCGCAGTGGTGCATACAACTATGTGACGAACGTTAACACTACGACTGTTACCTTGGCCTCGGCTATCACTTTGGCATCTGGATCGACGGTAACCTTTGTTGGTTTCCCAGAAGTTCTTGTCAAATGGAACCAGGGTTACCACAGCTACCAGTTCGCAACTGGCGTTTAAGGAGTAAGAAATGGCTATTTCACGCGCACAACTGTTGAAAGAGCTGCTTCCTGGCCTGAACGCACTGTTCGGCCTTGAGTATGCTCGTTATGGCGAAGAACACAAAGAGATCTACGAAACCGAGACCTCCGAGCGTTCGTTTGAAGAAGAAACCAAGCTGTCTGGCTTTAGTGCCGCTCCGGTAAAACCGGAAGGTAGTGCGATTGCGTATGACAACGCACAAGAAGCGTGGACCGCTCGGTACAACCACGAAACCATTGCTATGGGCTTTTCGATTACCGAAGAGGCTGTGGAAGATAACTTGTACGACAGCTTGTCGTCTCGTTACACCAAAGCACTGGCTCGTGCGATGGCATATACCAAGCAGGTTAAAGCGGCGTCGGTGCTTAACAACGGCTTTAATTCCGTAGTCACTTATGGTGACGGACAGCCTTTGTTTTCTACCGCTCATCCGTTAATCTCTGGTGGAACTAACAGTAACACGCCTTCGACCGCTGCTGACTTGAATGAGACTTCTCTTGAGAATGCTGTCATTCAGATCGCAGGCTGGACGGATGAACGTGGTCTGTTGATCGCGGCCAAACCCCGCAAGTTGGTTGTTCCTCCGAATCTCATGTTTACGGCAACTCGTTTGCTGCAAACCGAGCTTCGCGTTGCAACAGCAGACAACGATGTGAACGCACTGAAGATGATGGGTTCAATACCTGAAGGCTTCACCGTTAATCACTTCTTGACTGACACCAACGCATGGTTCCTCACCACCGACGTTCCTAACGGCCTTAAGCACTTCGTAAGGACACCGTTGAGTACGTCAATGGATGGTGATTTCGATACTGGGAATGTAAGATATAAAAGTAGAGAGCGATACTCATTCGGAGTGAGCGATCCGCTAGGTATCTTCGGTTCGCCAGGAGCTTGATGTAAATCAAGCACTTAGCGCAGAGAACCCCGCTTCGGCGGGGTTTTTTGTTTTCTAAAACTTTTATGGTACATTTCCTGTTACTAAGTCACAGGAGATGAAATGGATACCGCAAACCTACCCAAAACCCGCAAAGAAGCCCAAGACAAAGGTGCTAAGTATTACTTCACAGGCGAACCCTGCAAGCATGGACACATAGCACCACGCAAAACGAAAGGTTCATGTGTGGACTGTCTTAAGGTAGAGTGGCAACAAGCGGCTGAAAAGCGGACGGAATATTTCCGCGAGTACAACAAGAAAGAAGAAGTTAAGGAACGAAAGAATGATTGGTACTTGTCTCATAAAGAACAGGTTATTCAAGCGGCTGCTACGAGGTCAGCAGATGTTTTGCGTCAGTATAGAAATGCTTGGAAAGAAAAAAATAAAACCCAAGTAAGAGCTGACACCAAGGCAAGGCGACGTAAGCACAGAGAAGCAACGCCTAAATGGCTTAGTCGAAAACAAAAGTCGGAGATTCGCCAGATTTATCAAATTGCAATTACGATGACTAAAACCACAGGAGAACAATATGTCGTTGATCATATTGTGCCTTTGCGTTCTGAGGCTGTATGTGGCTTACATGTTCCTTGGAATTTGCGTGTAGTCACCCAAGAGGAGAACCTTTTAAAGTCCAATAAGCTTGTTGACACCACCCCAACAAACTGATAAAACACATATATTCCGGGGTTATCCGGTGTATTAGACAGTCCCGGCTGACGACATGCAGACTAATACACCGTATCGCATGTGAGGATCAAATGTCTAACACGACATTCTCTGGCCCAGTAAGGTCGCAAAACGGTTTCCAAACCATCTCGGTTAACTCAACGACCGGCGCTGTTTCTACCACCGCTACGTTTGGGTCTACTGCTAGTACTCCTGGTTCAGTAACAGCACTAAACGCTAGCGCTGTAACAGCTGGCGGCGCTGCTGCATTTGTAGCTACCACCACTGCTGGCCTTGGTGTTTATTTCGGATCAGGCGCGCCTACTGTATCGGCTGCCCAGGGTTCGTTATATCTCCGTACTGATGGGTCTTCGACCAGTACCCGCGCTTATGTTAATTCGGATGGCGGAACGACTTGGGTTTCGATAACGACCGCGTCCTAATAGGAGTGCATCATGGGGATGCAATATGATGTATGGTCGGTAAAGATTAGATCAAGTGCTGCGTTTTATGTAGCCTCGGTCACTCCTTCCGGCGCAGGGGCATTAACGCTCCTTAAGACTCAGCCAGGAATAAACGGTTATGGATATAAAGTATCTATTACCGGCGTTTCTGATGAGTCAGGCGTAACGTTTACTATTGTTGGCAAAACGGTGGCTGGCGCAAGCGTGACAGAAACCGTGACGGGGCCAAACGCCACGACGGTCTATAGTACAAATTACTTCTCGCAAATAACGTCTATTTCCGTTAGCGCAGGAACGACAGGTGCTATAACCGTAGGATATGGCGGCGCGTTAGCATTACCGGCCACAAGGATCAAAGGTTTGTACTATCTTGCCGGGGGATCCGCCGGAACGGTTATCGTTACTCGCAACAGTGACTCTCAGATTCTTCTTGAGATTGATACGCCTGCTTCTGCGACCCAAGTAAATAGCCTTTACATGGCGGCAGAAGGAATTAGGACGGCTTATAGCAATGATGATTTTGCGACCGTAACGCCGACCAACGTAACAGCAGTTACTTTAATTTGCGGCTAGTCATGGCTAAGACACCGGCTTGGCAAAGGAAAGAAGGTAAGAATCCTAAAGGTGGTTTGAATGCCAAGGGAAGGGCTTCTTATAACGCTGCTAATCCTGGAAAGCCTGGGTTAAAACCTCCCGCCCCAAATCCAAAAACCGAGAAAGATGCCAATCGACGCAAGTCGTTTTGTGCAAGGATGAGTGGAATGCCAGGGCCAATGAAAGATGAAAAGGGACGGCCAACGCGTAAAGCTTTGTCGTTAAAAGCGTGGAAGTGTTAAATGGACCCGATGCTGATTTGGAATCTAATCACTTCAATCTTAGTGGGACTGGTGATGTTTATGCTGAAGACCTCGCATGACGAGCAACAGCGGATTCAGATCTTGCTAAATAGAACGAGGGAGGAAATCGCTCGTGACCACATTACTCGTGCAGAAGTTCGTGCGGATCTTGAAAAAATTATGGAACGATTTGACTCAGGCTTTGAAAGGCTTGAAGCAAAAATTGATGCCCTCGCAAAGAAAGGATAATCATGGCAGTGATCAATAACATCCCCAGCCCACCAGACATGGGTTCGTCGAAATACGACAAAAAGCTTGCTCCAAAGCCTAAGCCCAAGAAAGAGCCGATGAAGAAGGCTGAGGTAGAAGAGTACGGTATGGAAATCATGACTGCCAAGAATGGTGGTTATGTCAAAGCCGCCGATGGATGCGTCAAAAAAGGACGCACCCGCGGAACGATGGTAAAGATGTAATGCCAACTGTTTCTGACAAACAAGAAAGGTTCATGCAAGCAGTCGCGCATAACCCTAAGTTTGCAAAGAAGGTAGGCGTCCCCCAATCAGTAGGTAAAGAATTTACCAAAGGTGATCAAATGAAAGAATCCAAAGCAATGATGAAAAAAGAGGTGGGCTTCATGAAAGCGAAAGGCGCGCCTAAGTCCATGATCAAACACGAAGAAGCCGAGATGAAAGCCATGAACCGTGGGGGCAAAGCTTATGCTTCTGGCGGATTGGCTGCTGGTCACAAAACTGCTGATGGCATTGCCAAGAAAGGCAAGACCCGTGGCATGGAAGTAACCATGAAGGGTTCTACCGGCATGAAAGCTGGCGGCAAGGTCAAGAAAATGAACTACGGCGGTAAGTGCTAATGATGTCTTCAAGGGGCATGGGGGCAATCATGCCTTCAAAGATGCCTACGGCTCGGCGTAAAAAGCGTCGAGACGATACAGACTTTATGGCTTTTGCTGAAGGCGGCGAGTCTCGGGTCAATGAAGCAGGCAATTACACTAAGCCGGGAATGCGTAAGTCTTTATTCAATCAGATCAAAGCTGGTGGTAAAGGTGGTTCACCAGGGCAATGGTCAGCTCGTAAAGCACAAATGCTTGCCATGAAGTACAAGCAAAAAGGTGGAGGTTATCGTGACTAAATCGTTTCCCGACCTGAACGACGACGGCAAAGTTACTCGAGCGGACGTTCTCAAAGGTCGAGGGGTAGAAGGGTTCAAAGGTGGTAAATGGATCCAAGAGGCAGTCAAAAAACCAGGGGCTTTACGTAAATCGCTTGGCGTAAAAGCTGGTGAAAAGATTCCCGCTGGTAAGTTAACCAAAGCAGCAAAGGCTCCCGGTAAGATGGGTCAACGGGCAAGGTTGGCGCAGACGTTGAAGAAGATGAAGTGAAAGCACCGCAAAAAAGCCTGAAAGATTGGACTGACCAGAAGTGGAGGACTAAAAGTGGCAAACCTAGCACACAGGGTTCAAAAGCAACTGGCGAGCGGTATCTCCCATCGGCGGCAATTAATGCTCTTACACCTTCAGAATACGCTGCGACATCAAGAGCAAAACGCGCTGGCAAACGCGCAGGAAAACAGTTTGTCAAACAACCGGCAAAAATTGCCGCTAAGACTGCGAGATTTAGATGAAGGACTATAGTGACTGGCAAATACAAAAAGAAGTTTTAAAAGAGTATTTGCAAGTAATGATTGCTCTTGAAGATTGGCACGGTGTAGCAGATGTAGCCATGGATTTAAGGGAACTGGAAGCAAAACATGCCAACTAGCGGTTCAACAGATTTTTCACCAGAGTTCACAGAGATCGCTGAAGAAGCGTGGGAGAGGGCTGGCCGCGAGATGCGGACTGGTTATGACCTTCGCACGGCTAGAAGGTCTATGAACCTGATGACTATCGAGTGGCAAAACCGCGGCATTAACATGTGGACCATTGATCAGGGGACGATTACCCTGACAGCAGGCGTTAATACGTATGCACTACCTATCGATACAATTGACCTGCTCGAGCATGTCATACGTACAGGACAGAATGTTTCATCGACACAAGCGGATCTTACGATCACGCGTATTAGCGTTTCAACCTACGCCACCATTCCAAACAAATTACAGCAAGCCAGACCTATACAGGTTTGGATTCAGCGTTTATCTGGACAAGTATCACCGGCTAATGCAACGTTGTCTTCGACGATTAATTCATCGACAACAACAATCACGTTAAGTTCGACAGCTAGCCTTCCGAGTGCGGGATTTATTAGGATTGATAGCGAAGATATTCTTTATCAATGGCTTGATGGTAATAGTCTTGGCGGTGTAGTTCGCGGACAAAACGGGACGACAGCCGTAAGTCATACAGCAGGCGCAACGATCTACAACCCTAACCTCCCCGCAATAACAGTCTGGCCTACGCCAGACAACAGCACGACGTACCAATTCGTCTACTGGAGAATGAGAAGGGTTCAGAACGCAGGCTCAGGTATTCAAACAGCCGATATGAACTTTCGTTTCTTGCCGTGTCTTGTGGCGGGTCTTGCTTACTATATAGCCATGAAAGTACCGGAACTTGTGACTCGAGTTCCTATGTTGAAAGAAGCCTACGAAGAGCAATTCAACTTAGCCGCTGGCGAAGATAGAGAGAAGGCAGCTATACGATTCGTACCTCGCCAACAGTTCATTGGATCTGGAGGCGGCTATGGGTAATAGATTTGCTTCCGGTAAATATTCTATAGCGATGTGCGATAGGTGCGGACAGCAATTTAAGTTAAAGCGTCTTCGTACTGAAGTTATTAAAACCAAACGGTATAACCTATTAGTATGTAATGAATGCTGGGATCCCGACCAGCCTCAATTACTTCTTGGCATGTTTCCTGTGGACGATCCGCAAGCCGTAAGGAACCCAAGAAAAGATACGACGTATGTTACCGCAGGGGTAAATGGTCTTGAGTTACTTCCAAATTCATCAGGCGGATTTCCAACAGGTGGCTCTCGAGATATTCAGTGGGGATGGAGTCCTGTAGGCGGGGCATCAGCTTACGATGATCCTTTGACGCCAAACTACTTGGTGGCAACGACGGCTGTTGGTACAGTAACGATATCTACGACTTAGGAGTTTTAAAATGGATGCAAAAGCAGCAGTACACAAACATGAGAAGGCGTTGCACCCGGGCAAACCTTTAACTAAATTAGCCAAGGGTGGCAAGACTAACGCTGATATGTTAAAGATGGGGCGTAACCTTGCAAAAGTTGCCAACCAAAACAAGTCTTCTTTCAAGTACAAAGGCATGAAATGAAAGAGAAAAAAAACCCAAACCAGCCTAAGCCTGCGCCTAATCCGCACACTGCGGGATATCCGGAAAAAGATGTAAAGAAAACGGGAATTAAAATCCGTGGCACCGGAGCGGCAACCAAGGGTGTAATGGCTAGAGGTCCGATGGCGTGAACTATCAGGAGCTTGTGACGGCGGTCCAAGATTATCTTGAGACCACTTTTACAACAGCGGACATGAATACCATGATCCGTCAGGCAGAGCAGCGTATTTACAATACGGTGCAAATAGCTTATTTGCGTAAAAATGTAACAGGCTCATTAACAGCAAATAACAAATACCTCCAATGCCCAGCCGATATGTTGTCGGTGTATTCGTTGGCGGTTGTAAAAACAAATGGCGAGTATTTATATCTTTTAAATAAAGATGTTAATTTTATTAGAGAGGCGTATCCGGATCCTTCAAGTACAGGCTTGCCAAAGCATTATGCAATTTTTGGCCCTGACTATCCATCGACGCCTAACGAGTTAGTTTTTATAGTAGGCCCCACTCCTGACACGGGGTATAGCGCTGAGTTGCATTATTACTTTTACCCGACATCAATTGTTCAAAGAGCAATCAACAGTTTTGGAGTAATTACAGGCGGATCAGGCTATGTAAACGGGACTTATTTTAATGTTCCTTTGACAGGTGGTAGCGGAGAGTCAGCTACGGCAACAATTACAGTATCTGGAGGGGCGATCACAGCGGTTACATTATCTAATCCGGGTTGCTTTTATGTTGCAAATAATTCTTTAAGTTGTGCCAATTCAAGTATTGGCGGTACTGGGTCTGGGTTTTCAGTCGTTGTATCGTCTGTAGATAATTTGCTAGGAACTACGTGGCTTGGCGATAATTTTGATTCAGCTTTATTGAACGCAACAATTCTTGAAGGGTCGGCATTTCTTAAGTTAGAGGCCGATTTACTCAAGCTAGCAAATGACCGTTACGTTCAGTCGATAGCGTTGTTGAAGAATCTTGGCGATGGCAAACAACGCATGGATGCTTATAGAGATGGGCAGGTACGGGTTGAAGTGTCATGAGTATTGTCCAAGGGCAAACAACGAGTTTTAAGTACGAGCTTTATCTTGGCATTCATAATTTGCAGACGGACGTATTAAAAATTGCTCTTTACACGGCAAACGCAGATTTGAATCAAAACACCACGGTTTATTCGTCAACAAACGAAATCTCTGGTACTGGGTATTCATTAGGGGGCAAAGTGTTAACGGGAGCTACCGTTAGCTATTCAGGAACTACGGCTTATGTAGATTTTGACAACGTAATTTGGACGCCAGCATCTTTTACAACAAGATGTGCTTTGATATACAACAGTAGCAAAGCAGACCGATCAGTAGCTGTGCTTGACTTTGGTTCTGACAAAACAACAACGACTCAATTTATAATTACAATGCCAACCAACTCTGCAACAAATGCACTTATACGGATGGATTAAGATGGAAAAAGCACAAACAAGCGACTTAGTGTCAAGCGGCCTGACGGCCAAAACAGGCTCAGGCGAGAAAGCACTAGCTTGTGGCAGATATATTGCTGAGTGCCATGACAAAGATGGCAACCTGAAATGGACTGCCGAGGGTGATAATTTGGTGGTCAATGTAGGGCTACAGTACATGGCTGGCACTTCATTAGTAAGCGTTGCACAGATCACAACGTGGTACGTTGGTCTTTATGGCGCAGCGGCAAGTAATACGCCAGCGGCTTCAGATACCATGAGTTCTCACGCAGGCTGGACAGAGATTGATTGTTATAGCAACGCAACAAGACCTGCTGCAACTTTTGCCGCTGCAACCAATGCGAACCCTTCGGTGGTTACAAACACCTCTAACAAAGCCGTGTTTAATATTGACGCTTCGGCAACGGTTGGTGGCGCATTTTTGACAAGTAATAACACTATTCTTGGAAGCACAGGCACGTTATTCTCAGCGGCAGATTTTCAAGCGCCAGGGGATAGGTCGGTAGTTTCGGGTGATGTGCTTAGCTGCACGTATGAGTTCCGTCTTTCTGCATAAATTTATGGTACTCTCCTTAAACTTTTTAAGGAGATGCTATGGATATGCAACTAAACAGGGTGTGGCGCGCAATGCATAATCGTTGTTATAACGAAAACCAAAAGTCCTATAAGAACTATGGGGCCAAGGGCATTCGCGTCTGTGAAAGATGGCACGGCAAGCAAGGATTTAATAATTTCCTTGCTGATATGGGTGATCGCCCAGAAAAAGGCACCCTTGAAAGGATTAATTCAAGGGGTAATTACGAGCCTTTTAACTGTCGTTGGGCGACAAGACTTGAGCAAGCAAACAACAAGTCAAACAATCGCTACATTACGATTGAGGGCATCACCCAAACAAAAGCGCAGTGGGCTAGACAGTACAACATCGGCGTCGCAATTTTACATCAAAGATTGCAGAACGGGATGCCCCCATTGGACGCGCTTACAAAACCGGTTGCTAAAAGGCCAAATTCAACACTTTCTGATGATGATGTTAGAGAGATTCGTGATACGTATCCACTTCTAACGACTATTCAGCTTGGTAAAAAATTTGGCGTTAGCAAAAAAGCGATCTTGAACATACTGCATAATAGGACGTATCAAGATGTGCAACCGAGCAAGGTGTCATGAGTGAAGGTGGCTGGGGATCAGGCGACTGGGGGTTCGGGCCGTGGGGTCGTTCAGCGTATGAAAGAAGTATTTTGGAGTTGGCCTCGGGGAACGATATTGTGGCAGTACCTGGGGTTGAGTATCCAGCGTATATTCTTGAACAGGCCTCGGGGAATGATGTGATTTCTGGAAATCCATACTTTGCGGCAAATATTATTGAAAACGCAAGTGGGTTTGACTCAATTTATGGAGCGGCTAATTTTGGCGGCTATGTATTGGAGAATTCATCAGGAGTGGACAGCATATCTGCGTCAGCAAGTTTTTTTAGTGCCGTCTTGGAAAACGCTCAAGGAAATGATCTTGTTAGCATCAGTGTACAAATTAATCCATCAGTCATTGAAAATGCGTCTGGAGCGGATACAATTTCAGCGTCGGCTTTATGGGAACAGATTGATACGTCTCAAACCGCGAATTGGATTCAAATAACGACGTAAGGAAGTCACCATGCCTTATACCAGTTTGTTAGACCTCATTACTCCAGTACAAGGTACGGAATCCGGTACTTGGGGGAATGCTGTCAATCGCGGTTTGACGGCCTATCTTGATATATCAATAGCGGGAACGCAAACGCTTAGTACAGATGCAGATGTGACCTTGGTTAATACACAAGGCACAAATAGCGCAGACAACATTGGCGCAACAACTGCTCAGTACATGATTTTGAACTGTACCGGCGCAAGGACATTACTTAGATATATCAACGTACCAAATTCATCCAAAGCTTATATTGTGATGAATAACACCACGGGCGGGTTCAACGTCACGATTCGTGGTTCAACAGGTCCAACGACAGGTATATCAGTAGCTCCAGGAAAACAGACTTGGGTGGCTTGGGATACCAATGCGGGCGATTTTAGAGAGATCGCTTCCGGTGATGTGGACGGCCCAGCTTCTGCCACAGATAACGCGATTGCACGTTTTGATGGCACCACAGGGAAAATTATCCAAAACTCCGCTGCAACGGTGGCAGATACCACAGGTGCTATTACAGCGGGTGCTTATAACAAGGTCACGATCACCGCGCCGGCAACAGGATCAACGCTTACGATTGCTGACGGCAAAACGCTCACGGCTAACCGTAGCTTGACCTTAACAGGTACGGATGGGACAACACAAACTTTCCCGTCTACAAATGCAACGATTGCAAGGACAGATGCAGGGCAAACCTTTACAGGGACCAATACGTTTAGTTCTGCGCCGATTGTTTCTACCTTAACAGCAAGTAAACCTGTATTTTCAGATGGTAGCAATGCGCTGACCTCCACCGGAACCTTGGCAACAGATCAGGGCGGCACAGGCCAGACAAGCTACACCGCTGGTGATATTGTTTACTACGCATCAGGAACTGCGTTTACTAAGTTAGCAATTGGCGGTGGATCAACAGTCTTAACATCTTCTGGCACGGCGCCTCAATGGACGTCCTTATCCGGGATTTCTGTTGGAACTGCGACAAACCTCGCAGGCGGCGCGGCTGGATCGGTGCCTTATCAGACAGGCTCAGGCGCAACAAGTTTCCTAGCAATTGGAACAGCCGCACAGGTTTTACAAGTTAATTCAGGTGCTACGGCTCCAGAGTGGGTTTCTTCTACGGGTACTGGTAATGTCGTTAGGGCAACATCAGCGACCTTAGTAACACCGACATTAGGTGTAGCGACAGCAACGTCTGTTAATAAAGTCGCTTTCACGGCCCCCGCGACAAGTGCAACCCTGACCTTGGCAGATGGTTCTACCCTAGCAACATCGGGTTCTAATAGTATTACTTTAACGTCAACCGGCGCGACCAACGTCACGCTACCCACATCAGGAACGCTTGCAACTACCGCAGGCACTGTAGGTACGATCTCATTTGGAACCACGGGATTAACGCCAAACACAGCAACATCTGGTGCGGTGACAGTAGCGGGTACGTTAAGTCCTGCTAACGGTGGTACAGGGGTTGCTAATAACGCTCTTAATACACTGACTTTTACAGGCAACTACAGCCTTGGCTTAACCTTAAATGGTAATACTGCGGTTACGTTACCGACTTCAGGAACCTTGGCGACACTGGCAGGCGCAGAAACCCTGACCAATAAGACGATTAATGGTGCTAATAACACCATCAGTAACATCAATTTAGCGTCCCAAGTCACGGGTACGCTTCCAATTGGTAACGGCGGTACGGGTAACACGGCAACGCCCACAAACGGTCAATTGCTGATTGGTAATGGATCGGGTTTCTCCTTAGCGACATTGACGCAAGGAACGGGAATTACGATTACCAATGGTTCGGGTGGGATTACGATTGCTGCCACTGGAGGTGGTGGCGGGAGTCCGGGCGGATCTACGACGCAACTTCAGTACAACAATGCGGGTGCTTTTGGTGGTATTGCCAATGCAACGTCGGATGGCACGACTCTGACAATGACATCACCGCGTATCATAACGGCGCTAAATGATACAAACGGTAATGAGTTTTTTGGATTCTCGGCGACTGCATCAGCGGTCAATGAATTCACAATCACCAATGCAGCGACAACGAATAGCCCAATTCTTTCTGCATCAGGCAGTGATAGCAATATTGATATCAACCTTCGTCCCAAAGGTACAGGGGCAATTCGTGTTGTACCAGCAGCTAATACAGCCTACGATGCCGTAAGGTTATTGCCAAGGGCTGGCGGCAGTTCTAGTTACGCAGTAACGCTTACCCCCACAACGCTTACCGCAAATCAAACTTTGACGCTACCAAATGCCACGGGAACTTTGGCAACGAATGGGTTTGCTGTAGCTATGGCTATGGTCTTTGGTTAAAGATAGGAGTTATTTCAAATGGCAAACCCAAATATTATTAATGTTAGTGCGATATACGGTAATTCATCGTTTACCGCATTAAGTACAACATCGGTGACCTCAATCGTTAGTAATGCAGCGTCAAGCGGGAAAGTCTACAAGATTAACTCTTTAATGGCTGCAAATGTGGATGGGTCAGCGACCGTTGACATCACCATTAATGTGTATTCAAATGCAACCGCAGGAAGTGGCACAGCGTATGCAGTGGCATCAACGATTTCTGTTCCCGCTGATGCAACCTTAGTCGTCATTTCAAAAGACAACGCAATTTATCTGCTTGAGAATCAATCCATTGGGGCTATTGCGGGAACCGCAAACGATCTTGTGGTGACCTGTTCTTGGGAAGAAATTAACTAATTTGTCGGGGATACGCGATGACAAATGGCGGGATTATTGGCCCAGCAAACATACCGACTTTATCTTCGGCCAAAGGTGTTTGGTCGCTTATGGAGCAGTTCCTTGCTCAGAAACAAGGCATTTGGCCGGGATACTACACCATCATCCAAACCTTTACGGCTACCTCAACGTGGACTTGCCCAACTGGGGTGACAGAGGTTGAGTATTTGGTAGTGGCTGGTGGCGGGGGTGGTGGAGACGCTGGAGCCGCGTATGTTGGTGGTGGTGGTGGAGCAGGTGGATTTAGAACCGGAACTGGATTACCCGTGTCTACTACCGGCGGTGATGGCAATGGCAATTACACCGTTACTGTTGGCGGTGGAGGGGCTAAGAATAATAGTGGAAATGATTCCATTTTTTCTACTATTACATCTACCAAAGGCGGCTATGGTGGTGGAGCAAGCGGAGCAAACGGAGCAAACGGAGGTAGCGGGGGTGGCGGCAGGACAAATCCTGGTTTAGGGGGTACTGGTAACACACCGTCTACTTCACCATCCCAGGGAACCAATGGAGGTAATGGAGCTGATGGAGCTGGACCGAGTTTTGGCGGTGGCGGTGGCGGTGGCGCAACGTCATCAGGCGCAAATAGTACAACAACAAATGGTGGCAACGGTGGAAGCGGGACTAGCTCTACTATAAGTGGGTCTTCCGTTACATATGCTGGTGGAGGCGGTGGTGGTGTTGTTTCCGCTCCTACCACTGTTGCAGGTACTGGCGGCTCTGGAGGTGGAGCTGCCGGACAAAAAGGAAATGGAACACCTTCGGATGCTTCAGCAAATACAGGCGGTGGAGGAGGGGGAGGAGGGCAAACAAGCGGTGCTGGTGGCCCCGGTTCAGCAGGCGGCTCCGGTATCGTCATCCTAAAGTACGCCGTACCTAGCCAAACCGTCTTTGTATTCAAAGGTACGACACAATGGACTGTGCCTACTGGCGTAACGAGTATTGATTATTTGTGCGTGGCAAGTGGCGGTGGCGGCGGTGGTTGCGCAGCCGGAGGTTTTGGGGCCGGAGGTGGTGGTGCAGGAGGGTTTAGGATTGGCTCAAGCCAAACAGTTTCAATTGGCGCGACATTAACTATTACAGTCGGAGCTTCATCGCCTGGAGGCGCTGTTGGAAAGAATCGTGGGACAGATGGTAATCTGTCATCAATAGTTGGAGGATCTTCTCCATCTCCTTTTGCTTCGCCTGGGATTGTTTCTGCCGGAGGCGGCGGTGGTGGTGGCGGCGATGGCGCTGGAGGACAGACGGGTAACAATGGAGGTTCTGGCGGCGGTAGCTCACAAGGATTGACAGCGGGAACAGGGAATACACCGTCAACTAGCCCATCTCAAGGAAATAATGGGGGTGTAGGAACCGGAACTTCACCGGCTTTTGCTGGTGGTGGCGGCGGTGGCGCTACTGGTACTGGAGGAACTGGATCTAGTACAGATGGAGGCAATGGCGGCGCAGGTACAGCAAACAGCATTACTGGATCATCTGTAACTTATGCTGGCGGTGGCGGTGGTGGTGTTGATTCAAGAACCTCAGGTCCAGCAGGATCGGGTGGTTCAGGCGGTGGCGGTGCAGGTGGAAAAGGTGCTGCTGGATCAGCCGGAACAGTTAATACCGGCGGTGGCGGCGGCGGTGGCGGTGGTGGTCCTGGTTTGTCTGGAGCGGGCGGGAATAGCGGCTCCGGTATCGTAATCATCAAAATCAATCAATAACATGACTACTAAAACATATCGCTTCTTAGGCATTGACACAGCCATGCACCTACTACGTCCTGGTGCTAAGTGGGAAATCTCTAATAACGTATTCACACGCTGGGATGACCCACGGCCTTGTCCGAGTATTGAAGAGGTCTACTGGGTTATCGACAAGATCAGAGAGTTTGAGGACAGCATCCCTACGATCTACACCGACGAGCAACTCAAAGAGATGGGCATAGCCAAAGAGGAATTCGAGCGTGCAGTTGCATAACCTATTCCCCATCCCTGTTGGCTTTGCTGAGTTAGGTAGACCCTTGTCAGATGAAGAGTTGTTCTTCATCCGTGAGTTACAGACAAGACCGAATCAAGGCAACACCACAAGCACTGATAATTTCGTACTTCGCAGCCCTGTGCTGACGAACCTAAGATCGTTCATTGAAGATGCTGTAGGCGAATACTTCAAGTCCACAGTCAATCCTAAGCACAACGTATCTTTAAGGGTCACACAAAGCTGGTGCAACTACTCAGAGCAAGGCCAGTACCACCACAAACACGCTCATCCTAATAGTTACATCTCAGGTGTGTTTTATGTGCAGACCAACCCTGATGATCGGATTTACTTCTACAAAGATGGCTGGCAGCAGATCAAGTTTCCTCCTGACCAGTGGAATCCGTATAACTCTGAGTCATGGTGGTTTGAGGCTTATGCAGGTCGCTTGATTCTCTTTCCTTCGTCGCTGACTCACATGGTTCCTGAAGTCAAAGGCGATGACACAAGAATCTCATTGTCATTTAATACCTTCCCTGTCGGTGTCGTTGGGGAAGAGATGGATTTAACCGGTTTAAGGCTGGAGGCTTAGATGGCACATTTTTGCGAGCTTGATGAAAACAACGTAGTCTTGCGTGTGGTTGTTGTTGATAACAAAGACACGGCTGATGCGTTTGGCGTTGAAAAAGAACACATCGGCGCTGCACATCTAGAGAAAATTCTCGGTGGCGTATGGAAGCAGACATCTTATAACGGCAACATGCGTAAGAACTACGCAGGGATTGGCTATACCTACAGGCAAGACATTGACGCGTTTGTGCCGCCACAGCCTTTCCCGTCATGGATTCTGAACGCTAATGCACAGTGGGAAGCGCCTGTTGCCACGCCCACAGATGGCATGTATAGCTGGGATGAAGAGACAACCAGTTGGGTAAAAAATGAAAATCAACCTTGAGCTTACGGTTGATGAAATCAATATGGTATTGGATACCCTAGGGAACCTGCCCTATAAACAAATAGCCGTATTGTTTGAGAAGATTAAGTCTCAAGCCGTTGCTCAATTAGAAGAAAAGAAGGATGTTTGATCTCCTCTCGGGTGGCTTGCTTGGCTCTATCTTTGGTGGTTTGTTTAGGCTTGCCCCCGAAATCCTGAAGTTTCTTGACAAGGCCAATGAGCGTAAGCATGAGCTAAGTATGTTCCAACTCCAGACCGATCTGGAGAAAATGCGTGGTGAGTTCAGAGTAGAGGAAAAGTATGTCGACTACTCCATCCAGCAGACCGAAGCGATTAAAGCGGCCTTTCAAGAGCAGGCTGAAACGGCTAAAGCAGCAGGCTGGTTTGTGGCTGCAATCTCTGCTCTTGTACGTCCCGGCATCACTTGGGCATTATTTTTTATGTACGCGGCAGTCAAGGCGGCAGCGCTTGTTATGGCGTTTCAGACTGGCGCGGTATGGACCGAGGTGGTAACTACAGTCTGGGATGCTGACGATTTTGGGTTGTTTACGATGTGTATCTCATTCTTTTTTGTTGGTAGACCCCTGGAAAAGTACAGAAAATCGTGAGCAAAAAAATTCCAATAAACTGTAGTCATTGCGGCAGACTGTTTGAACGTAAAAATGGCGGCAGGGAAAAGCAGTGTTCAATCGCTTGTCGGTTTTGGTCTAAGGTAAGCCGCGTAAAAAGCGGGTGCTGGGAATGGCAGTGGTCTGTATTTACGCAGACAGGGTATGGGCAATTTGCACTTGACTCAAAAACCCCTGTAAATGCACATCGCATGTCATGGGAACTTACTAACGGATCAATACCTTCTGGGTTATTAGTTCTGCACAAGTGTGACAACCGCAAGTGCGTGAATCCAGAGCATCTTTTCCTTGGAACTGATGCGGACAATATGCAAGACAAAGCAAGAAAGGGAAGGTCATCACGCCACTGGCTTGGAAAAAAACGATCTGAAGAATCAGTTAAAAAACAATCTGAGTCCATAAAAATCTGGTGGCAAAAACGCAAGCAGCTCGCAATAGAAAAATATCAGAAATGAACGATGAGGCTAAAAAGCTAGCTAAAAATGTACTTATTAAGCCCTTTGAAGGGCTAGCTAGACTACTGCCAAACGGAACTGTAACTTCATACCCTGATCCCGGCACTCGGGGGCATCCTTGGACGATTGGCTGGGGATCTACTGGCCCTGACATTCAGCCCGGAACAATTTGGACCATGCAGCAGTGTGAGGATTCGCTGAGTCATCACATTGATTACTTTTATGCAGGCATCTGCAAGCTTTCTCCGACGTTTCAAAAGGCATCTCCACGGCGCATTGCCGCAGTGACAAGCTGGGTCTACAATTGTGGCTTAGGGAATTACAGGGTTTCTACGTTTAAAAAACGTGTTGATGCGGGGGATTGGGATGGTGCAGCGACTGAATGTGTCAAATGGAACAAAGCAAACGGTCGTGTACTCCCCGGACTTACCCGCCGCCGAGCAGCAGAAGCTGCATTGATGAGGTGAGCCATGCCTCTATCAAAGGTTATTAACAAACCCGGAGTTAATAAAGAAAATACACGCTATACCAATGAGAACGGTTGGTATGTATCTGAGAAAGTAAGATTTCGTCAAGGGACTCCAGAGAAGATCGGAGGCTGGCTAAGGATTTCTCAGGCTGTTTTTTTAGGTATATGCCGGTCGTTATGGAATTGGGTTACTTTAACAAACGCAAATTTACTTGGCGTTGGGACAAACTTAAAATATTACATTGAACAAGGCGGGGCATATACCGACATCACGCCTATTAGATTGACACAGTCAGTAACCTTTGCCGCAGTAACAACCGCACCGTTTTCATCAACAATAACCGTAACCTCGGCAAATCATGGCGCAATCACGAATGATTTCGTAACGTTTTCGGGAGCTGTGAGTCTTGGTGGAAATATCACTGCGGCGGTATTAAACCAAGAGTACCAAATCACAAGTGTACCGACAGTCAATACATTCACAATTACAGCGACGAACCCAAGCACAGGCGCAGCAGTAACCTCTAACGCGTCTGATGTTGGCAATGGTGGAGCAAGTGCGGTAGGTGCGTTTCAAGTCAACACGGGTCCAGGTGTAGCACAAGTCCCGCTCATTGGGTGGGGCGGTGGCTCTTGGGGTGGTGGCTCTTGGGGGATCACGCCACAAGTGACAGATCCATTAAGGATTTGGAACGCAAACAATTGGGGCGAAGATTTAGTGTTTGGTCCACGAGCCGCCGGCTTATATTATTGGGATGCCACAGGTGGATTATCAACAAGGGGCGTTGCGCTAAGTAGCCTTGGCGGAGTTGTTACTTTGACCATAGCCTCTCCTTGTGTAATTACGTTTACCGTAGCGTTGGTTGCGGGAACATCGATTTCATTAACAACCACAGGTGCGTTGCCAACAGGGCTGTCTACAAACACAACATATTATTTAATCAACGTAAGTGGTCTTACGGCAAATTTAGCAACAACAGCGACGGGAACTGCAATTATAACTTCCGGCACGCAGTCAGGAGTCCACTCGATGGTTCTTGAAGATGTGCCGAAAGTTCAATATTCGCTACTTGTATCAGACGCTTATCGTTATTTAATGGTATTTGGATGTAATCCATTAGACTCCGCAACGGCTGACCCAATGTTAATTAGATGGTGTAGCCAAGAATCCTTAGTTGATTGGAATCCGTCGGCAACAAACACCGCAGGGTCAATAAGACTGTCACGCGGATCTCAAATTATTACTGTGCAACAGCAACGGCAAGAAATTTTGACATGGACTGATTCGTCACTTTTTTCGATTCAATTTCTTGGCGCGCCGTTGGTTTGGGGGTCACAAATTTTGGCGGACAATATTTCTATTGTTGGGCCAAATGCTGTTGCCGTTGCGTCAAGCAAAACATATTGGATGGGAATTGATAAATTTTACATTTATGACGGCGTAGTCAAAACATTAAACTGTGATCTTCGAAGGTATATTTTCAACGATATTAATCTGTATCAAAACTATCAAATCTTTGCTGGAACAAATGAAGGGTTTAATGAAATTTGGTGGTTTTATTGTTCTGAAGATTCTGAGTCTGTTGATCGTTATGTTGTATTTAACTACGCCGAAAATAATGGACAAGGCGTTTGGTACTACGGCACGATGGCGAGAACCGCTTGGAGCGATTCAGGGTTAAGGCCATACCCACAAGCGGCAACGTATAGCAATAATCTTGTAGATCACGAACGCGGTGTAGACGATAACGTATCGGGAACGCCGCAAGCAATTAATGCGTATATTGAATCGGCGGAGTTTGATATACAAGACGGTCATAATATTGGATATGTGTATAGAATACTTCCGGACATTACCTTTGACGGGTCAGAGTCTTCTGCGCCGGAAGTTACGATGACATTGATCCCAATGATGAACTCGGGATCGGGGTACAACAATCCGCAGTCAAACAGTGGCTCATCATCAGCAACAGTAACAAGAACATCAACTGCAACAATTGAACAATTTACAGGGCAGGTTTATGTAAGAGTTCGAGGCCGGCAGATGATATTTAAAATTGAATCAAATCAAGTGGGATGTGCGTGGCAGCTTGGCGCGCCGCGTATTGATATCAGGCCAGATGGCAGAGCGACAGGACAAGGCGCATGACATTACGTCTTGACAGCCCCGCAGTTCCTAATCTTCCTCAAGGGTTAGAGGTCTATTCACGGGTTTATCAAGATCAATTAAATAATGTTTTAAGGCTTTATTTAAATAGATTAGAAAATATTACAAGAAATTTGTTGGGGCCTGATGGTGGTCGTTTCATGAGCAATCCATTTGGGGCGTTTTCAAGCGATTCAGATCAGGCGGCGGTAAGTACAACAGCAGCCTATGCTGTTACTTATGATGTCACAGATATTAGTGATAGTGTTTACTTAAGCAATAGTTCGCGTTTAAACGTAACCTATCCCGGCGTTTACAACCTACAATTCAGTATCCAGTTTAATAATACGAATACACAAATTCACGATGTTGATGTTTGGGCCGCTGTAAATGGGACGAATGTTGACAATAGCAACTCTCGGTTTTCTGTTCCTAATAGGCATGGTGGTATTGACGGGCATTTGATTGCGGCGCTTAATTTGTTTTTGAGCATGGAATCAGGTGATTATGTAGAGCTGTATTGGGCTACAACGAACACAGCGGTAACTATCGAACATTTGCCCGCGGCGGCATCGCCAACAAGGCCCGAGACTCCTTCGGTCATTGCGACGATGGCTTTTGTGTCATCAATACCAGAGTAAAAAATGGATAGAGAAGCAATCCTTAATATAGGCATGGAAATGCTTGCTGGCGGGGCGAGCCTAGATGATGTTATTGCGGCTGCTTCTAAGTATGGCGTTGACTTGTATGACGTATATTACTCTGATCCAGGGACGAGTTTTAGTTATACAGCGCCAGCTTCTGACCCGCCACCAGCGCCAGCTTCTGACCCGCCACCAGCGCCAGCTTCTGACCCGCCACCAGCGCCAACGTATGTAGAGTCAGATTATGTTCCACCCCCGATGCCAACCGCTTCTCCTGTATTTGTAACGCCAATCGCCTCGCCTATAGCTGTCACACCAATTGAACCGCCTTCTGTTGGTATAGCTTCGCTAGTCCCAAACACGCCCACAGTCGCTACTCCTAGTCCATTAACGAATGCCCAGCTAATTGCAATCCGTCAAGCACAGATAGACGCAGCAACTGGTGATTTTCTAACGCCAGAACAAGGTGCGGCACTCGCCGCCAGGATTGAAAGTATCGCAGGAAGGCCAATATCAACACAAGAAAATGTTGATGCATTTTTTACTTACTTAAATCAATCGGATGTAACACCTACTGCACCACCTACTGCACCACCTACTGCACCACCTACTGCACCACCTACTGCGGGGATTACAACGCTATTGCCAGGAGAACCATACCCTGGGTATTTTGCCGAACAAGCAAGACTTCAACGTGAGGCCATTGAGGCAGCAGAACGGTTAGCTAGGGAGCAAGCGGCAGGGCAAACCTCTGTTTTCGGTGGAACAGGAAACGACACAGTAAGTGGAGGTTCAACCGGTGGAAGTCCGTCGCCAGTCGATATAGATGTGAGAGGGCCTACAACAAGTCCAACAGTAGACGAAACGCGAAATGAATGGGGCGATCTGCCTTACGACCCAACATTGGTAGGCACAACGCCGACGACGCCACCTATTGCGCCGACGTTATCGGACATGGAGATAGCGCATCAAATGGCGGCAGGAATAATTCCTGCAAACATGCTTTATGACGTTAATAAAGATGGTCAGGTGACATCTGTAGATGCGCTTCTTATTGGCCAGGGAACGCCGATACGCACGCTGCAAGAGTTATTGACGACTGCTGGGTCTCCTCTGGTAGGCGCAGACACAATCACAGGAGCAACCGGCAATGATGTAGTAAAGCCGACTACGCCGCCGCCAACATCCAGTCTCCTTTCAGGGGTAGACAAGTATATTGACCCAATTAGCGGCAAAGATGAGACGCAGCTATTAAAGCAGCTTTTAGACAAACAATTGAAAGAACAAGGAATTACAAGCCTAGATCAGCTATCGTTGGAAAACATTAGCGAAGGGCTGGAGGATTTTGTTAATTCTCCGCAAACGAGAACTGCCCTAATAAATAAAACCACAGGGGCAGAAGTCAATCCTGTGTTATTTGATGATGGTTATGGCACAAAGTTTGTTGTTACACCAAATGGCATAGAAAAACAATTTGTTGCAGCAGAAAAAGTTGCAAAACAAGCCGCGTCAATTTTAGATCCAAATTCTACAGGCGGGGCATGGACAACACAGGCGGGCAAAAGTAGCGGCCCTGGGTTTGGTACGCAAGGAATGCTAAACCAGATTGGTCAAAGAATCGTAGAAAGAACAGGGATAACTGACTTAAGTCAACTTGGCGCAAGACAAGTTTCGGTTGAAGGATATTACAGAACGGTTTCTGGTGGCGAAGGCGGAGATTTTGAAGAGTACGTTCCAGCGTCAACAAAAACCGAGTTTTTTGATAAAGCGACAGGCCAAACAATAGACTGGGATGGGTCGCTTGGAACATGGGGTCAAGGTCCAGGAACGACCTACGGGAACGTAACTGCTGACGCTGAAGGAAAACTTAAGGTTCAGACTTTAGGAGACGATTCAACTGACCCGTTCATAAAAGCCGTGGCTAAAGCAGGGCCAGTTCTCAATATTGCTAACTTCTTAACAGGAGGTGCATTAACGCCGCTGACGTTAGCCGTTAATTCAATCAATGCTCTTGCAAGCGAAAATCCCTTTGCCATCGCCGCAAGTTTAGCAGGTTTTGGCGGTTACACAGGGTTAATTGATACTGCGACTGCTTCAGCCATACAGGCGGGGGCCAATGCAGCTAATGCCGTCAAAGAAGGCAATTTGCTTGGTGCGTTGGCAACAATCGCTGGTAGTTCATTAGGTCAAGGCATTGGTACTGTAGACCTTGGCAATGGTTTGACGGTATCGGACGCATTAAATGCGGCATCAGCGGTTGACAAAGCTGTCAAAGGCGATATCGCAGGGGCTTTAATGGATGCGGGCCGCGCGGCAAATAGTGCAGAGTTAAAAACCGCCGGCGCAGCCTTGCAATTAGTTAAAGCTCTTGAATCAGGGAACTTAAATGCGATTGCAAACGCGGCGCAAAATTTACAAGCTGGCGCAAACTATCTTGTTACTAAATCGCAAGTTGGACAGTTACTTATTAATAGTGAAGGGGTTGGCGCAATTGATGCGGACCTCGGCGGTGATTTATTAACTCCAATAGCGCCAAAATCATTTGATCCAAACAAGCCAATTTTTGATCCATATGATGCAACAACTTGGCCTGATCCAGATCTTGATCCAAGTTTTGACCCGTCTGACCCAACGACTTGGCCTGATATTAATGTTTCTCCGCCTGCTACAACACCAACAGTTACTCCTATAGCAGAGCCTACGCCTGTAGTGACGCCAACGGCCCCCGCGGTGCCTACAGCGCCACCTCTGGCTCCTGTAACCCCAACAGCGCCACCGGTAGAGCCTACAACTCCTATAGCACCGCCCACGGCTCCTTTACCTACTGTTCCAACAATATCGCCTGTTACGCCAGTAGCAAAACCACCAGCGGACTTGCCACCAATAGAAATTGGTACTCCCACAGACGAAAGCGATTTTTCTTACGTAGATCAAACTCCAGTTGCAACGCCTACACAGACGCCTACACAGGCGCCTGCACAAACGCCTGCACAAACGCCGACGCCATCAATAACAGTTACTGCTCCAGCAGGAACCTCTCCGGCAAATGCTCAAACATATATTTACCCAAGTGGGCTTTATACACAATTAGAAGGAGAAAAATATTTAACGCGTCCGTTAGATGAAGCAAATTACAATTATTACGCAAAAGATGATCCTAATAATCTTAGTACTTGGATGATGTCCTCTGGTTTTTCAGAGGAAGAAATGCAAGATATTGAGTCCAAGTTTGCCTTGGCAAAAGGAAACCCAGAACAAGAAAAATTAGTTATTGATGAAGCTAATCAAATTCGCGAAAAACGATTAGGCATTGACTTTAGTCCTACTGTTGATGGATTAATGAATGTTGCCAAAAGATGGGGTAGCGGAACAACGGCAGGCATTCAAATTGGCGGCGCAGAGATTGCATTGCAGGTATTAGGCGCAGCGGAACTTGCAACAGGGAGAAAATTTGAAACGGTAGACGAATTAATTGAGTATCAAAAGTCATTGTCAAAGCAGGGAGACAAAGATTTTAGAAATGCTTTTGCGTCAGCGGTCGCATCAATTCCTTCGACGGCAGCTATGGGGTTGGCTGCACTATCAGGAGCAGGCATCCCCGTCGCGTTAGGTGTTGCTTTCTCAAGCGCGGCGCTGCCTTTATTTTCATCAGAGTATGTAAAAGGCATTAGAGAGTTTGAAGCCAGAGGGTTTGACGCTGAAACGTCAAAAACCATGTCGGCGACACGAGCCGCAATCATGTCGAGCCTAGAAGGAACTGGAGAACTTATTGGCGTTCCTGGCACCACAAAGTTCTTAAAAGATTTATTTTCAAAGCAACTTACACCACAAACATTTTTAGAAGGCTACGCTAAAAATGTGGCGGCAAATGTTCCGTCAGAGATAGCAACGGCAATTGCCCAGGCATATGTAGACACAATCCCTGATATAGGTTTACAACCAGGGAAAAAATACACAACGGATGAGTTGCTCAGTATTGCAAGAGATGCTGCTGTAACAACAACGGGTCAGATTGCAATTACGGGCGGCGGTATATCGTTAGGGAAACAAGCCCTTACTTTAGCAGGGCAAACCATTACAAATAAAAGCGGCAATCCTGTTGAACTAGAGTTCAATACAGCAACAGGCGTTCCAACAAGAACTGAACCCACATTAAGTTTGGTTCCTTTTGTATTAGACATAGGGCCAAAACTAAATCTTGATTTAAAAAGCGTTGATACTAACGAAGGCACGTTTACGTTTGAAGGCGACGCAGGCGAAACGGTTATTAATGCAGACAAATTTTACAACAATGTTTTGCAGTTATTAACGTTTCAAGACCCAGATGCTGCAAAAAGCATTCAAGACAATCAAGATGACCCCGTCAATCAAATGGCTGTTAACGCAGCCAAAACAGTTGCGTTTGCTTCTGATGCCGCCCAGCGCGGAGAAGTCATTGTTTCAAATGATCGCGGCGTATTGACCAAAAATACCGATGGATCAGGATATACGTTTACGCCCGCAACGGCATTTACAAGTAGCGGTTTAAAGTTTTCGGATTTAACCCCCGGAGAAACGCTATACGTATCAACGCAAAGCATTACACGAAGCGCAACGCCTACCGCCGTCCCCACGACAGCTCCTACACTTGCTGTTCCCACGACGACTCCTACAGTTGCTCCCGTTGAACCACTGACTGCTCCTACAGAAACTCCTACAGTTCCGACCGAAGTTCCCACAGTTCCGACCGAAGTTCCCACAGTAGATATAACGCCGCCACCTGAACCCCCTGTTGGAGGTCAGCCCCCAACGGTTACGCCTTCACCCTTTGACGTACAGCAGTTAAGAAGTTTGTTTGGTTCAAATCAACAAACTGAATTGTTATTTGCGGATGATTCATTAGAAGATGTATTAAGAATAGCAGGGCTAGTAGATGATCAGGGAAACTTACGAGTAGCTACAGAAACCGTAGACCCAACAGACTTGGTTGATCAAGACGGAAAAATTGTTACTCAACAAGAATTGTTCAGAATGGTTACTGGGGAGGCGCCAGCTGTTCAAACACCTACGTTTGCACCGACAATTACTCCAACAGCCCCTATCTCAACCGTGACGCCGACAATTGTTGTCGATGATATGGGCAATCCAATTACGCAAGAAGATCTCATAAATATTGTCAAAGAAACGCCATCTCCTGTTACGCCTACCGAACCCGTTCCTACCGAACCCGTTCCTACTGAACCCGTTCCTACTGAACCCGTTCCTACTGAACCCGTTCCTACTGAACCCGTTCCTACTGAACCCGTTCCTACTGAACCCGTTCCTACTGAACCCGTTCCTACTGAACCCGTTCCTACTGAACTTGTACCTACTGAGCCTGTACCTAC
>Ga0222712_10000378_pt1 | contig 60859 bp, 53 predicted proteins | sample C33_657DmetaG_FD_165043 | JGI IMG/M metagenome (GOLD analysis project Ga0222712, IMG submission 165043) | Estuarine water microbial communities from San Francisco Bay, California, United States - C33_657D | ecosystem: Environmental > Aquatic > Marine > Unclassified | place: USA: California... | reverse complement strand
GGATACTGGCAGCCGTTACAATTTAGTGATGAAGGACCTACTACGTACGCAAGATTTATCTCGCGATGATGTTGAGATGCTCCTTTCGACTGCTGCCGAATTCGCGGCAGATCCGCTGAAGTCTCGCGATGCACTTGCCCAAAAGAGCGTCGCTATTTACATGACAAAGCCAAGTACTCGAACCCGATTGGCCTCAGAAACAGCGGTAGCGCATTTAGGTGGAACACCGATTTTTATTCGCGGCGATGAGTTACAGCTTGGTCGCGGCGAAACAATTGCAGATACCGCCCGGATAATCAGTGCCTATTGCTCAGCGTTGATTGTGCGCACATTTGCTCAGGCGGATGTCAATGAATTGGGTGAACATTCTTCTATTCCAGTTATTAACGCTCTCACCGATGATGATCACCCAACTCAGCTACTTGCAGATTGGTTAACAATTCGCGAAACATTTGGTGAAGATATTTCCGGAAGAAAATTTGTGTACCTTGGCGATGGAAACAATATGTCTCATGCCTGGCTAACGATGGGTGCAATCATGGGCGCACACGTTGTGGTTGCTACACCGACCGGATCTTGGGCACCTGATGCACAAGTAGTCGCAGAAGCTACGAAAATTGCTGCACGTACCGGTGGACGAATTGAAGTTCTCAATGATCCAGAAGTCGCAGCTAAAGATGCCAGCGTTCTCTACACAGATGTATGGATGTCGATGGGTGATCCTGAATCAGAGAGAGCAGAGAAAATGAGTGCTCTCGCTCCTTTTGCTGTGACAGAAAATCTCATGAGTTTGACTGCGTCTGATTCAATATTCATGCACTGCCTGCCCGCCCATCGTGGCGAAGAGGTCGAATCTGCAGTCATCGATGGCCCAAAGTCGGTCATTTGGCGTGAAGCCTTCCATCGTCGCACCACAATTCAGTCAATTTTGTACCACACTTCACGTGGAGAACTTAAGGGGAACTAGTTACTCTTTCACCATGTTAGTAGCCGTCCCTAGAGAGATCCGCGATGGCGAAAAGCGCGTCGCACTTGTCCCAGACATCATAAATAAATTAACACGTCTTGGCCTTGAAGTGGCCATTGAATCTGGCGCAGGAAACTCTGCACAGGCAACTGATGATGCATATCGCGCTGCTGGTGCACAGGTAGTTGCCGGCGATGTACTCAAGAGCGCAGACGTTGTGCTCTCAGTAACAGCCCTTACTCCCGCTCAGATCGCAACTTTGAAAAAAGGTGCAATCACAATCTCATTCTTATCTGTCGTAAATCAGCGTGAATCAGTCGATGCGGCAGTTGCTGCTGGTGTCACTGCATTCTCACTGGAATTAGTTCCTAGAATCTCTCGCGCACAATCAATGGATGCGCTCACATCACAGGCTCTCTGCGCCGGTTATCGCGCATCGCTAGTTGGTGCAGAACTTTCACCACGATTCTTCCCAATGTTAATGACTGCAGCCGGAACTGTTACACCTGCACAAGTTCTAGTTCTTGGAGCTGGTGTTGCTGGCTTGCAGGCAATTGCAACGGCTCGTCGTTTAGGTGCAGTTGTCTCTGCCTATGACGTTCGTCCATCATCTGCAGATGAAGTGAAGTCGATGGGTGCAACATTTATTGAACTTGAACTTGAATCACTCGAAGGTGCTGGCGGTTATGCACGCGAGATGACAGAAGAGCGCGCTGCAAAACAACGCGAACTTCTCACACCATATATTGCTAAGTCGCACGTTGTGATTACAACTGCCGCAGTTCCAGGTCGCACCGCACCGCGTCTGATGACAGCTGCGATGGTTGATGCGATGGAAGAGGGAACAGTGATTGTTGATCTTGCGGCAGAAACTGGTGGCAATGTCGAAGGATCAAAACCTGGCGAGATTGTCATAACAAGTAAAGGTGTACGAATCTGGGGCGGAAAAGATGTTCCTAGCCAGCTCCCATTCCATGCATCAAGTTTGTACTCACGTAACGTCGTTAACTTGCTGACTTTGCTTACAAAACCAGCTAGTGAAGGTGTTGCAGTCTCCTTAGATCTCAACTTTGAAGATGAAATTATCGATGGCTCTGCCGTCACACACGCTGGTGTCGATCGAAAGGCAGGCAAGTAAATGGAAGCCCTCACGCCTATCGCGGTAATCTCGATCTTCACGCTCTCGGTCTTCGTTGGTTTTGAAGTTGTATCTAAAGTTTCTTCAACACTGCATACGCCTTTGATGTCAGGTGCTAACGCAATTCACGGTGTGATTTTGGTGGGAGCGATCATCGTCGCCTCTCACTCAGATACAACTCTGGAATTGACGCTCTCTGTGATCGCAATAATCTTGGCGACAATCAATATGATCGGCGGCTTTGTAGTCACCGATCGCATGCTTGAAATGTTTAAGGGTAAGAAAGGAGAGACAAAGTGAGTGATTTCGTTTATGACCTCATTGGTCTAACAGCCGGCGTCTTCTTTATTCTGGCTCTCAAAGGTCTTTCACACCCACGCACTGCACGCCGCGGAAATCTCATCGGCGCATTCGGTGCCGGAATCGCGACAGTAGTTGTCTTCTTCCACGGAGAAATAAAAAACCTCTGGTGGATTCTGGGTGCAATCGCAGTTGGAACCATCGTCGGCGTTCCTGCTGCTCGCAAAGTTCAGATGACTCAGATGCCACAACTTGTCGCACTCTTTAATGGTGTGGGCGGTGGCGCTGCAGCACTTGTTGCAATCGTTGAATACTTAAGTCTTGGTGACACTGCAACAACTGCAGAAGTCATCTTCACCGTATTTACCGTAGTCGTAGGTTGCGTATCTTTCAGCGGATCGATTGTGACCTTCATGAAGCTACAAGAGCTCATGACTACACGCCCAGTTGTATTTCCGGGTGGACGCTTCGTTATTGCAGCGACACTGGCAGCTGTTCTAGGTTCATCAGGATGGGTCGTTGTAGAGCTAGGCACAACGCCACTTTTGGTAGTTGCCGGCCTCTCTCTAGCGTTCGGAATTCTCTTCGTTCTACCGGTTGGTGGCGCAGATGTTCCGATTGTTATCTCACTCCTTAACGCCTTCACAGGTCTGACAGTTGCTGCTAGCGGATACGTTCTGCAATCAACGCTATTGATTATCGCTGGAACTCTCGTCGGTGCATCAGGAACAATCTTGACCCGCATGATGGCTGAAGCGATGGGTCGTTCTCTCTTTGGAACGCTCTTCGGTGCATTTACTGCAAAGCCACAAGATACAAGTGGTGTTGCAGAAGATCGTCCAGTGCGAAGTGGTTCACCTGATGACGTTGCAATCTTGCTCAACTATGCACGTCGCGTAGTTATTGTTCCTGGATTTGGTCTAGCTGTTGCGCAAGCACAACACACTGTTCGCGAACTTGCAGATCTTATGATCGCAAAGGGCATTGATGTTGCATATGGAATTCACCCAGTTGCAGGTCGTATGCCTGGACATATGAACGTGCTTCTTGCAGAGGCGAGTGTTCCTTATGATCAATTAGCAGAGATGGATGAAGTTAATCCAACTTTTGGACAGACAGATGTTGCAATTGTTATCGGTGCAAACGATGTTGTGAACCCTGCAGCAAAGACAACGCCTGGATGCCCAATTTATGGAATGCCAATCTTGGAAGTTTCAAATTCAGCAAACGTCATCTTCCTTAAGCGCTCAATGCGTCCAGGATTTGCCGGTATCGAAAACGAATTGCTCTATGACCCAAAGACCATGTTGCTCTTTGGCGATGCAAAGGCTTCGCTTACAAAGGTTGTTTCAGCGCTTAAAGCTCTGTAAAGACTGCAAGTTAGACGCACGAACACTGAGGAATGTTTCGAGTTGCTGGTAGTTGAAAGTTCAACTATTCTCAGAACATAGCTAAGGAGTAAAGATGCCAGCAGTAACCGTTCCCGACATCACCGTTCTTCCACGTATCTCATCCACGCCGGGAGCACAACCTCGCACAGTAAAGAGCATTACAACTGCGCCACAAGGTTTTGAAGGAGAAGGTTTTCCGGTTCGTCGCGCATTTGCTGGTGTTGATTTAGCAGAGCTTGATCCATTTATTCACTTGGATCAGATGGGTGAAGTGGAATACGCACCGGGTGAACCAAAGGGAACACCTTGGCATCCACATCGTGGTTTTGAAACAGTTACATACATTATTGATGGAATTTTCGATCACCAAGATTCAAATGGTGGTGGTGGAACAATTACCGATGGCGATACACAGTGGATGACTGCTGGTGGTGGAATTCTTCACATTGAAACTCCCCCAGAGAGTTTGGTAATGAGCGGTGGTTTATTCCATGGATTCCAGTTGTGGGTCAACTTACCTGCAGCGAAAAAATGGTCGCCACCTGCATATCAAGATGTTCGCGCAAAAGATGTTGCCTTGTTGTCATCACATGATGGCGGTGCACTGATTCGAATTATTGCTGGTGAACTCGACGGACATGTTGGTCCTGGGTCAACGCAGACACCAATTACTTTGATTCATGCAAGTGTTGCAGCGGGTGCTGAACTTCGCTTGCCATGGCGTCGTGATTACAACGCACTTGTTTATGCGATGTCAGGCCATGGTTTTGTTGGTGCGGGATCTCAACCAATTCAAATGGGACAGCTCGCGGTCTTCGGTGAAGGCGATGACATTGTTATTCGGGCAGCACAGCATCAGGAATCGCGTTCTCCGCAGCTTGAGCTATTCATTCTCGGTGGTGCGCCAATTAAGGAACCTGTGGCGTGGATGGGTCCATTTGTAATGAATACAAAGCGCGAAGTTCTGCAGGCATTCGAGGATTTCCAAAAGGGCTTACTTGGTTCGATTCCAGCAATTTACAAGGAAGATGCCAAGCCAAAGGCACCGATTGCGCGCACAGATAAGTTGCAGGGCGATAATCCTGCGCGTAAGTCTGAGGCTGATTCATCTTCTAACGCTGCAGCGATTCTTGATGTGCACGGAGCTCCAACAGATATGCAGGAATCTGGGGATAACTCACCTCTTTAGGCATCGCCTTGTCAGCGCACCACTGCACTATCTGCACATGCCTTCAGCAACCGCAGCGATACCCATGAATGAAGATCACACCTCTTCATCAACGCGTGCTCGTGAAGGCCATCTCGCTTTAACTGTTTCCAGTCGTGAAGAATGCGTTGCCACGCTTTTCGCAGCTGCACCCGGGATCAAGACTTTGAGTGAGTTGATTGCGATTGATCCCCAAGATCTCTCTCCTGCTGCACGCATTGATTATCTAGCGGCCCTTGAACGGCAGAGCAGTTGGTTACAAGCTGCGATGCAACGTGCAATTGTTGCCGTAGCTGGAATAAGCGAGGGAAAGTCTGACGGACCATTTACTGGAGTCGATGAGGCTGAGCGCGAGGATGTCTCTTCCGCGCTACGACTGTCTGCTGGTACTGCACAAATGCGTATTGATGTCGCACGTACTCTGGTTAATCACCTTCCAAATACTTGTTCAGCTCTTGCTACTGGAGAGCTCAGCGCAGCACATGCAACGGTGATCGCAAGAGAGACAGCAGTAGCAATTCGAGATGGTTTGAGCGAATTTGCAATATTCTCAATCGAAGAGAAGGCGATTGCACACGCTGAATTTCACACTCCATCCCAAGTAGCCCAACAGGTACGCAGTTCTATCGCAAAATTTGCGCCTGCTACATTCGAGGAAGTTGTTGAGAAAGCTCGTGATAGCCGACGCGTGAGCTGCTATAACGATGTGGATGGAATGTCCACAGTTGTTGCCATCTTGCCCGCAGAGGATGCACAGACCGTAATGAAGGCTATCGAGGCATTCATTATCAAGGGGTCCACCGTATTCAATATTCCCGGTGAGTCAACTGACTCTGATACTCGCAGCGCTGACATGAAACGTGCCGATGCCCTCACATCACTCGCAGGCTTTGCACTAGCTGCAAGTAGTGAGGATGTTGCACTTCACCGTCGCCCAATTACAGTAAATGTAACTATTGATCTTCCAACACTTCTTGGTTTAAGTGAAAATCCTGGACAACTTGCTGGATATGGCGCTATTCCAGCCTCTGTTGCGCGAGCACTTGCAAGTGATGGAAAATGGAAAAGATTTATTACAGATCCGCAGACTGGCGCACTTTTAGATTATGGGCGAGAGACGTACCAACCACCGCAAGCACTTATTGATTTTCTGATTGCGCGAGATCGAACTTGTCGATTCCCTGGATGTAGGCGATCGGCCGCACTCTCAGATCTTGATCATGCACAAAGTTGGGAAGAAGGCGGAACCACTTCACTTGATAACCTCGGCGCACTCTGTCGTCGCCACCACCTATTGAAGACCCACGGTGGTTGGGGAATTGAATCCCGCGCAGATGGATCATGCACGTGGACCTCCCCGCTGGGAAAGATTTATCAGACTCCAGCGCGCTCGATTGCCGATTCTGTTTAACCGATCCTGCCCCAACTGTTTAGCCGAACCTGCCCCAACTGTTTAGCTAAGCCCCTCTAGCGCGCTTTGGGGTGAATTCTCCTCTATCTGACTGCCATTAGAATCAGTGTGTGAACAAGCACGCCCAAGTTGTCGATAAGGTAATTCTTTATTACGCCTTTACGCCGATTAGTGACCCTGAAGCGCTGCGTCTATGGCAGACCCAACTCTGCACATCACTTGGATTAACCGGTCGCATCCTAATTTCAAAGCATGGGATCAATGGCACTCTCGGCGGCAAAATGGCGGAGTTGAAAAAATATGTACGCCAAACTCGTAGCTATTCAGGATTTAAGAAGATGCCGATCAAGTGGTCTGAAGGAACTGGAAATGATTTCCCGCGTCTATCTGTCAAGGTTAAATCTGAACTAGTGGCATTCGGTGATCCTGATGTTATTGAAGTTGATGAGAACGGTGTAGTTGGTGGCGGTACACATATACGTCCACATCAACTTGAAAAGCTTGTCGAAGAACGTGGCGATGAAGTTGTCTTCTTTGACGGTCGAAATGCTTTCGAAGCAGAGATCGGAAGATTTAAAGGTGCGATTATTCCGGATGTAACTTCATCACGTGACTTTATTGACGAGATCGAAAGTGGAAAGTATGACCATATCAAGGATAAGCCAGTAGTTACTTACTGCACCGGTGGAATTCGCTGCGAGATTATCTCTGCGGTAATGGTCAAGAATGGCTTTAAAGAGGTTTATCAGATCGATGGCGGCATCGTTAAGTATGGTGAGGCATTTGGTGATGATGGATTTTGGGAAGGCTCTCTCTACACCTTTGATGCACGCATGAAGATGGAATTCTCTGACCACACCAAAGTCATTGGCAAATGTGAAAAGTGTGAAGCTCCAAGCAATATGTTTAGGAATTGCAAAACAGCTTCATGTCACCAACTTATTCTTCTTTGTGATTCATGTGCAGCGCTAGATCCAAATCTTTCTTGCACACATGATCCGAGTAAGGCACGCGACTCAGAGCTCATCGGCTAGTTGTAGATCCAATGATCTGGTGGCCAACAGAGGTACCCACACTTACTCGTGGCCTCATCACGCTTCGTAAACCACATCTGGACGACACTCAAGCAGTCTTTGATAGCTGCCAAGATCCACTGATTCCTAGATTTACCGCTATCAGCGCTGATTATTCGATGGCGCATGCACTCGATTATGTGCAGCGAGTCGATGCGTCAGTGCGTACACAGCGTGAACTGCCTTTTGTTATTGAGTATGGCAATGGCGATGACAAAGTCTTTGCTGGAACTATCTCTTTCCACTCACTGAGCGTGAAGAACAGCGTGGGTGAACTTGGATATTGGATGACTGCTTCGATGCGCGGCAAGGGCATTGCAACTACGGCTGCTCGAATGCTCACTGATTATGGCTTTGCGACAATCGGCTTCAAGAGAATTGAGGGGCTGGTTGATCGTGAGAATGTTGCCTCATTGAAACTTCTTGAGTCTGCCGGTTATCAGCGAGAAGGACTTCTGCGAAAGAAGATCGCCCGAGATGATGGACGCCAAGTAGATATGTATATCTACGCCGCCCTGCCTGAGGATTGGGAATACCTCCCCCATTAATATCCGACGAGTACCATGTAAGTCATGGAATCACTAGTTTTACTTGTTGTCATAATCCTTGCAGTCGTCATGCTTAGTGGTCCGCTTGGAATTCTATTGACGATTAATCCAATTTGGAATGCAACTCTAAAGATCCCTGCGCTCTGGTATGCACGTCGAATACTTATAACGCTTTTTGCAGCTATTGGAATTATCTTCGGATTTCAAGTTTTGTTTGGTGGAGTACCTTTAATGGCTTCACTCATGGTCATGTCAGGAATGGCGTTCAACGTTGTTGCGATCAAATTGGAATACCAAATCGGTAAATTCAATAAGCGCGCAACTCCAAGAACTCCGGGAGCATCAGAGCTCTAGAGATTAAATAATGGTGGAGGTGCCGGGAATCGAACCCGGGTCCTTCGGAATCAAAATAGGGCTTCTACGGGCGTAGTGTGCTTATCGTTTTCTCAGTTCCGAATCTCTTACACACGAGTATTCGACAAACTCATTTGCGAAACTGTTCTCTCTACATATTCGCAACGCTATGCAGATGAAAAGCTCTCTAGCGACGCCAGATTCCAGAGCGAGAGCGCCCCTGGGCTGACGGATTCGGGACTAGCTTATGCAGCTAGTGCGAAATCACTGCGACTGTTGTCTGCAGTTAGTTGTGCACGGATTTCATGGTTTACGAGATCATTCCGGCTTCCTCGGCCCGCTTCCCCTATCTCAACAACCAAAGTCGAGACCGTTCACCCCCATGGGTGTGGAAAGCATTGTCATTTGCATGACTGTTATGCAATGCCACTATGTAGTTGTGTTCTAAGTGTATAGAACGATTGTGACATCACGAAAATTGCATCGTAAACCACAGTAGAAACAAGGGTTTTGCGCTCTGTGTAGACGCGCTACTGAAGCTATTTAGAAGTCTCTGCCGGTCTTGCGGCGAGACATCTCGCGCTCGACATCGCGTGAATCTTGGCGTTCTTTCAGGGCAGCGCGCTTGTCGTAGGCTTTCTTTCCGCGGGCTAGTGCAATCTCAATTTTAGCTTTGCCATCTTTAAAGTAGAGCTGCAAAGGGATAAGTGTGAGGCCGCCTTCTTTAGTAAGAGCATGAAGTTTGCGTAGCTCTTGCATATGTACCAACAACTTGCGTTCGCGACGAGGCGTGTGGTTATTCCACGTTCCTTCTGTGTATTCGGGGATGTGCACTCCGCTTAACCACAACTCACCATTACTTACATGTGCATATCCATCGATAAGCGATGCGCGACCTGCGCGCAAAGATTTAACTTCTGTGCCAGTGAGAACTATTCCGCACTCATAGACATCCTCGATCGAGTAATCATGACGCGCTTTCTTATTCTGCGCGATGAGTTTACGACCGACCTCTTTGACCATGATCTGACTCTAGTCCTTGAGCCTGAGCCTTAGACCTTGAGGTAACGGCGAAGTGTTACAAGAGAAGCGAAGGTAGATACAACAAGGCCGGTGAGAAGTAACCAGGCTGAAGCAACCCAGACTTCATTCCATCCGAAGAAGTTAGTGAAGGTAAGAATTGGAGCAATCTGAGTATCTACAACTTGCTTAAGGCCGGCAAGTAGCCCTGTTGCTACTCCCCAACCGATAATTGCAGAGATGATGCCTTCGAGAAGGAATGGCAACTGAATAGAGAACGAGGATGCGCCAACGAGCTTCATCACACCTGTCTCACGACGGCGGTTAAAGGCGGCAATACGTAAGGTATTTGAAATCAATAGCGCTGCTGTGAGGACTGATGCTAAGCCGACTGCGATGGCACCATTTCGTAATACACCGAGCAACTGGAAGAACTTCTCCAGAATGCTTCTTTGATCCTGCACAACGTCAACACCAGGGCGTCCTGTAAATGCTGAAACAACGACTGCGAACTGTGTTGGGTCATCTAACTTCACCCGGAACGATTCAGGTAATTGATCTGCAGTCACATTTTGTGCGATTGCAGAATCTTTAAAGCGCTCCTGGAAGCGAGAAAATGCCTCAGATTGACTCTCGTAATAAACGCTTTGAACAACTGGAAGAGCCGCTAGATCCGCCTTAATTGTTGTGCGCTGTGCATCGGTGACTACTCCACCAGCGCATGATGCTGATTCAGATAAAGGTCCGCAAAGGAATACAGATACTTCGATCTTGTCATACCAATAATCTTTCATCGCATTGACCTGTGCATTCGAGAGCAAGCCAATACCAAGCAATGAAAGTGAGATTGCTGTCGTTACAACAACGGCAAATGTCATGGTGAGGTTACGTCTAAGTCCAATACGGACTTCACTGAGCAAGAATCTAGCGCGCATTTCTCTCTCCCTTACCCTGTGTATCCATAAACGCCACGAACCTGATCGCGAATCACATGTCCGCCATCTAGCTCAATCACACGCTTACGCATCTGATCAACAATTCCTGAATCATGGGTAGCCATTAATACTGTGGTGCCCTCTCGGTTAATTCTGTCGAGCAACTTCATAATGCCCACTGATAACGCCGGGTCAAGGTTTCCTGTTGGTTCGTCAGCGATGATGATCGCTGGCTTTGTGACATATGCGCGAGCAATCGCTACGCGCTGCTGCTCACCACCCGAGAGCTGGTTAGGCATGCGATCGCCCTTATCCTCAAGACCAATGAGTTCAAGAACTTCAGGGACTTCACGGTTGATCTCTTTCTTTGAGTAACCAAGAACGTGAAGAGCAAATGCAATGTTTTCAGTAATTGTCTTATTTGGAAGAAGGCGGAAATCTTGAAAGACGGTTCCTAACTGGCGACGAAGCTCAGGGATCTTATGGCTTGAAAGTTTGCCAAGATCTTTTCCAGCAACATGGATAATGCCAGATGATGGCTTCTCTTCGCGAAGAATTAAACGTAAGAATGTTGACTTACCTGAACCTGATGCACCGACAAGGAAGACAAACTCTCCCTTAACAATTTCAAGGTTGACTGATTCGAGGGCAGGGCGCTCTTGACCTGGATAGGTCTTCGTCACATTCTCAAAGCGAATCATCTGCTACTCCTCTTAACCACTTCCATGGGAAGGGCTTGCGCCCGACCCTTTGGTGCTCAAGCTCCATGCGGAACTCAAGACCTTTGGATCACGGGGCTGTGAAGCCCCATCGTCTCCGTACTGTGCCTAGTTTATGGAACATGGGCGATCTATGCGGGATTTGAGCGCAGATAGACCCGACTTTAGATAGAAATTGAGTCCAGATCTAGGCGTGGAACGGTGTGAGATTTATTGAATGTGAGATTTACTGCAAAGTTTGAGAACGACGCCATCGAATACCGGCTTCGATGAAATCATCGATCTCGCCGTTAAGTACTGCTGATGTATTTCCAGTCTCATGATTATTGCGAAGATCTTTCACCATTTGGTATGGAGCAAGAACGTAAGAACGCATCTGATTTCCCCATGAACCTGAGTTATCGCCCTTAAGAGCATTAATTTTTGCTTGCTCTTCCTGGCGACGTCGTTCAAGTAATTTTGATTGTAAGACAGCCATTGCTGTTGCCTTATTTTGAATCTGAGAACGTTCGTTTTGACAAGAAACCACAATGCCAGTTGGAATGTGGGTCAGACGAACTGCCGAGTCAGTTGTATTCACACCCTGACCACCAGGGCCTGATGAGCGATACACATCAACGCGAATCTCCTTCTCATCGATCTCAATATGATCACTCTGTTCTACAACTGGAACGACTTCGACTCCAGCGAAAGAAGTATGTCGGCGTGATTGTGAATCAAAGGGAGAGATGCGTACCAAACGATGAGTACCTTGTTCAACAGAAAGTGTTCCGTATGCATATGGCGCACTCACGCGGAAGGTGGTCGATTTGATCCCAGCTTCTTCTGCATATGAAGTTTCCAGAACATCAACTTTATGTTCGTGACGTTCGCAGTAACGCAAATACATACGCATCAACATTTCAGCCCAGTCAGCTGCCTCAACTCCACCGGCTTCTGAACGAATAGTGATTAGTGCATCGCGATCGTCATATTCACCGTTAAGAAGTGTCGTTACTTCAAGTTCACTGATCGCCTTAACCGTTGATGCGAGCTCAGTCTCGGCATCACGTAGGGCTGATCCATCTGGTTCATCGGCTGCTAATTCAAAGAGAACAGGAAGATCTTCAACCCGACGTCGTAGAGATTTAAGCCGTGCAATAGTTGATTGCACACGTGAGAGCTTGCTTGTAACTGCCTGCGCTTTTTCTGGGTCATCCCACAGGTTTGGAACTCCAGCTTCTGCTTCAAGTTCTACTGCTTCGGCCTCAAGTTTTGGGAGATCAAGAACCTTTTCAATAGAAACAAGGGTCGCGTCAATCTCAGCTATCTCGAGGTTGTATTCGCGGGCCATGGGGAAAGGATACCCAATTACTAAATTTAGATTTCTCGATTCCTAAAGGCCTTGTAAACTTCTGCTTGAATTCTCCCTTTAGGAGATACCGGAATACCTTTACTAATTGCCCAAGCCCTAACTTCTGCAGGATCTAAATCCTCGGCACCCTATTGACTCGAATTAGCTTTGCTCTTAGTTGAATCAACAACTAATGCTGGTTGAATAAATTTAAGTAATAATGCATATTCGTCTGGTGAGACTATCCGCGTTCCTAGCTTCTTGGCCTCATTAGCTTTATTGCCAACATAGGAACCGTCGGTAACAAGAAATCTGGTTTTTGCTGATACGGAGGATGAGATGGCTACACCAACTTTTTTGGAATCAGATTCAAGTTGATCGCGGATTGCGGGATCACATCCAGTGAAAACCACCTTGTCTCCCACACGTAAGGGATCTCCAAGTTTCCAACCGTCAGGCAATGGAGGGAGAATGCGACTAATGTTTTCATCCTTTATTTTCTTTGCTTCCTTGACTGCTCTGGTCGAAGCTTTTTCATCAAGTCCTAGGACTTGAGCGAGTGAATTTAACTCATCTCTCTCCAGTATTGAAACAGTCTCGTCTTGAACGGCCTGAAAAGCTAAAGCAAGTAGCAAAATTTCGTGAGCATGTAACTGTTTTGTCTCATCAAGACCATAGGTTGAACCCAAATCTGTTAATGAACCTCGTTCTTCGTCGGAGAGCACTCCATCATCTAAAAACTCGAACAGCTTACCTAGATAGGTTTCAGTTCCGACATCGAGAGGACGGTTAAGCACCGCCGATAGTGAACAAGCTTTAAGCGCATTTCGGAGAGCCACATAATTTTGATTTAAATCTTCATTCTTCTCTCGCTCTTTTGCTCGCTGAATCGCCGCACGGACTACCGGATGTCTACGCTCTGGAAATTTCTTGGAAGCGACTGGCTTTACTTCGAGTCTGGCTGGGTTCTTGATTAGCATGACATCTTCATGCCTAGGCTTCGGATGCTTGGTTGGCGTCAAGTAATAGTGCATTAACGCACCAGTAGCCTTTGCATCACCTAACGCACTGTGTGCATCACTCAATATAATTTCGGCTTCAAGGCAACAATCAATTAATTTTCTACGGTCAAGGTTAGGGAAGTAGTAGCGGCTGGCTTCAAACGTACAGATTGCTGGAAGCCACGAAACTTCAAATCCAGCGTAAAGTAACTCGTTTCTGAGAAATGCTAAATCGAAACGAGCGTTGTGAGCGACAAGAGTTTTTCCGTCAACGAATGAAAGTATTTCTTTTGAATAATCTATAAACTTTGGCGAGTCGACGACATCTGCATCTGTTATTCCATGGATTTCGGTAGCGCCAACAGGCCCTTCTGGGTTAAATCTGGTCACAAATTCTCTAGAAATCTTGCCGTCCGTATATTCCAAGAGCGCGATTTCCAGGATTCTGTCTGACTTCGGACTCAGCCCGGTCGTTTCAACATCTATAACAACAAATTGCATGCCTGAATTTGGCAGATTCTGTGCCGCAGATTTTCCAAACACTTTATCCAGGAATCCCATGAAGTGATGCTCGCATAATCTCCCTTGTAAATCTAGGTTTTTAGGCACAAATCAAGGATTGACACCATTTGTAGAGTAATTTGAGCCCGTGACAACCGGTCAGATACTCCCTCGAACAATCGCTTCCACCCTGCTCTTCGTCGAAGGCGCTGTAGTGCTAGCGCTAGGTGCATGGATGATCGTTTTCGGATTCACTCACGAGAACAGAGAAATTCTCCCACTTCTAGGAGTAGTGCTCTTTGCCATCGCAGCTGGATTAGGACTTATCCAATGTGGACGTGGTTATAAAGCAGGTAAGAATTATGGAAAGGCCCCTGCAGTTCTAGCAAATCTCATTGCACTCGGTGTCGTTAAATACCAAGCTGAGGCAGGTCTCTACTACGTTGCGATTCCAATCGCTGTACTAGCCGTTGCAACTTTGTTTACAGTTCTAAAAATTGCATCGCAAGAGAATAACTCGAGGTAACTTTAAAATCTGACTCTCGATAAGAGATGTCAAAATAAAAAAGCATGCCAGGTTATACGAGTACTCCATACTTCTAACGCATCCAACTATGTGCTACACCTCAGAGAGTGTGCGGGCGTAAGTTAGGGTTTCAAGAAGCCCATGATTGCTTTGATACCTAGTTTAATTATTTTCTTCTCGGGGTCATGAACAGACTTTCCACACTTCTTACACTTAATTATTCCCGACATTTCGTACCACTCGACATCACAATCTCCATCATGACTTGCCATAGCGCACTCCTACCCTTTAATGTCTAACTGAAATCAAGGCTTTCCCAATCTCAACAAAAGAGTAGGCCTAACTTCCTGCGTTGACAATAGGTTCCGTTTTGCAAGGGTTCTACTCTCTTAAACCGTTTGCAGTCTCGTACTTCTCGTAGTCCCAGAGTGAAATATCATCGAGATTAATCGGCTCAAAACCTTTAGCTTCTAGCGCGCTAGCGATGTGCGCACGGTGTTCTGTTGCATGGTGAATCGCTTGCGAAAGAACGGTCGAACGCAATCTCTGGAATTTACCGTTGTCATTCTCGAGATCAAGCCACACATCATCAAGGTCGGCTGCACTGACAAGAAGAGCATCAGCGATTGCTGCCTGCTCCGCAAGGCGGACAAGATCGCTGATCTTTTCGATATCTGCGATACACGGATCCCCTGGTTGTGTGAGGGCAACTTTTCCAGTTATCCGATATGCGTAGTGATCGGCTGAATCAACGATGTGGTGTGCAATCTCTGCGACAAACCATTCAGGGTTAGTGGCATACGCTTTCAAGCTCTCCTCGGGCAAAGTCTGAAGGTGCTTAATAGTCTCCTGGTTAGCCCAAGCCATATGGCGTAGTAAACGTGCAACTGTGATTGTCATAGCGAGGAGGGTAACGGAGAACGTTAGATTTAGGTTTATCGCCACTAGTAAGAGTAAAAAGTGTGCTTACAAACCCCACAAAGATTGATCTCCCATTTATTATTATGGAATGCAAATCAGGGGGAAACTTGCCCATGGAGTGTTGATTGCCCTTGCTCTTTCCCTTATCCCTATCGCTGCTGTTTCTGCGCAGAAGGTTACACCTGGAAGCACTTGCAAAGTTTTGAACCAAAAAGTTGTTTATCTAAAGAGGACATACACCTGCGTTAAGTCTGGTAAAAAACTAGTTTGGAATAAGGGTGCAGTTATAAAAGTAGTGGTCAAACCAACTCCTTCTCAATCTCCTGTGCCAATTCTCTTAACCCGCAGGGAGAAAGCCCTTGCAGAGGTAAAACGTGTTTACGATTTGAACTCTAGCTATCAGCCTTCAATCAAATACATTCTTGCAAATGATGCACCGCAAGACTTTGCTCAATTGATGAAGGAAGTCGTGCCATATGCCTCAAAGTTTTGGTCTAGTGAATTCAAGCCAGCTGCAGAGTTCCCGGTAATTCTGGGATCTCCAGCCTCGGTTGAATGGGTCAATAATGAAATGAAACGTTACGGTCATGAAATTCCAAGTTGGTATAAAGAACGCATTCTCAAGCAAGGTGAAAATGTTAGTCATGGTGATGTGATAGGTAATTCTCTTGGATCTATTACCTACTATGTGATTGGTAAAGAAAAAGACAGATCCATCAAAGCTGGTAACGTGCTTATGATGCGTGGTTTTGTGGCTCATGAGTATGTCCACGCAGTTGCGATTTCGATCATCGGAGATCGTCAAAATGGAATTCCGGGCTGGGCAGTCGAAGGTTCTGCAAATTTTTATGGATTCGCAATAGCAGCACTGATGGCAGAGCAGCCAAACGTCGCCATGAATCAAGTAAATATTGGAAACCTGCGTCGCTCGTATTACGAACAAGGAGCGCTGATTCCTCATTCATTAAACAAAGATGATTTATACAAGGCGGTTATTACTTCTGAAAGAGGCGGTGGTGGAGATGGCACCACTTGTGCAGAACCAAAAATACTTTGCTATACCGCTGGCGCTTTATTCACCGAAGTTCTAGTTGCCGATCATGGTCACGGTAAGTTTGTTGATTGGTGGAAGTTGAGCAGAAAGAAGAATTGGGAGGTGGCTTTCGAGGAAGTTTATGGAATTCAGATTGATAAATGGTACGAAGAAGTCGCAATTCCATATGTCATTCAAGAGTCAAAGAATGCAATTCCTGAAGTACCAGCTCCCAAGTCAGAGTCCACCTTCACCCAGCACCCTGCTCGCCCATCTCGTCCATTTGTAGATCCAAGCATGCAGAATCAACAACCAACTCCAACTAAAGATCCTATTCCTTTGAACTATTACGAGAAATTCAAGGCGACAGGATCAAAGAGCTTGAAGAACTTTGATGAGTGGCGATTGAATCCAGCGTCAGGCAAGCCTGAGAGCAAAATTGAATATTGGTTTGGAAGTTCAGTGCCACCAGAAATCGTTGCTGGATCAAAGCAGAGGCTAGATAATGCTGTTTTGCAATGGGAAAGATTCCATAAGGTAACTCGCACAAAAATTTATCTGGATCTTGCAATGAAGGATCAAATAATCGAGAAATGTCAGGTTATGGCTCCACGTTCGGCATCTTTCACTTTAGATTGGTGCCGAAGCCAAGCAGAGCAAGAATTGCAAAATTTCATTTACCAGGCGGCAGCCTATGAAAGCGAGGGAAGCTGGCGGCCAATTTTGGCACCAAACCTTTCTCCTAATGCTTCTGTAACACATTCTTATGTACTTCTAGAACCTAGAATTTTCTTCACAGATAGTTTCTTTCCAAGAATAGAACATGAGTGGTTTCACCAAATTCAGTTTGACCTATCTGGAAACAACTACATCCGAGAGAACCCGGTCTGGTACATGGAAGGATCTGCTGAATATTTCGGACTTCTTGTGGCTGCAATGAATGATCCTGAATATTTTGTCCGCCATCGTTCGCAGAGTTGGTTCCCTGGTCCCGGGGATAGCAGGATTGGAAAAGTTTTAACGAAGGATGACTTCTCAGCTTGGATTTCGAAAAATACCGTTCCTCGTCTCTCTTACAACGACTGGTCAGATAATCTGGCAACCGACGGAACTCCATACAAATTTGGTGCCGTCTTAACCGAATGGTTAGTGGGAAAAATCGGCTTTAAAGGTGTGGTGGAGCTGATGAGGGATATCGAGAGTCTTGGGTGGAAAAAATCTTTTGAAAAACATCTTGGCAAACCTCAGGAGGCATTCCTAGATGAAATGGCCGAATATCTTTACACCGAATATCAAATCGCTCAAGAAAATAGTTCTTGGCTAAATATGCCTCGGTGTAAAAATCTTGATCCTAATCGCTTCCTGCCTGATCCCAATAAAGGGGTTTGCTTTTCTGGATAATTAGCGAGTTCCATCGTTTGCGAGCTGTACACAATTCCACGTGGGTTGTGAGAGACTCAAAACCCTGACATCCAGATTTAAGTGCATTGGTTTACCAAGGAACGATCTGGTGATCTTCCCAAAGCACGCCAGTAGTTTTTTCAATTTCATTCTCACTCTGATGGTTAAAGGGTCTATTTAGTAACCAGAGCGCAGTTTCGGCACCTTCCTCTGCGCTGCGGAGTGCATCGGGTCCGCCCATATCTGTGCGCGAATGGTTGGGACAGATTGCATCGACGAGTAATCCTCGTGCACCCATTCCAGTTTCATGTGCGAGGTTGCGCACCAGCGCATTCACTCCAGCTTTACTAATTCGGTATGGAGCAAGGCCTCCAGCATTTCCCGGACCTGACATTCTTCCAAGGCATGCCGAGAAGATAACAACTCGTCCGTTACGAGCCTCTGCCATAGGTGGTACAAGTTCGTTAACAACCATAAATGTTGAATCAAGATTAATCGCCACGACTCGGCGCCACTCTGCATCAGTTGTTCGCAAAGTCTTTGACATTTTCTCGCTCATCACAGCATGTGCGATAACAAGTGCTGTCGGTGTTGCAATTGAATTCTTAACTTCAGAAAGTTGTTGGCGAGCGCGCTCTATGGCGTAAGGTGTTGTTACTTCGAAATCGATAGCAAAAGTTGTAACCGTACATTGCGGAAATTCTGCAATTAACTTTTCACGAGCTTGAGCTAAACCTTGCGGATCCTTTGCAATCAATGCTAAGTGATATCCCTTGGCTACTAATCCGCGAGCTACTTCAAAACCGAGACCCCGGCTCCCGCCCGTAATGATGGCCGTTGCACCGGTTGGTTCGGGGTTCGAGGATGGAGTGCTCATGTGAGAACTCTCCCAACCGCAGGAAAATCCTGCACCCTGAAATTTCGGTGGGCCAGGGCTGTCAACGGCAATGGGGCCGCGGTCATGGGTGGAATTAGGCGGCAAATGTGCGCTATCTCGCCCTCTCGTGGATTTATTGCCTTGGCTTGAGCCGATAGTCTTAGACGTAGGACGAACCGTTTTCACTTATATATAAGGAGCGCGCCAGTGTCGGCTACGCAACCAGGTCAAGACTTCGGGGCAAATGATTGGCTCGTTGAAGAGATGTTTGAGCGCTACCAGAGCGATCCATCTTCTGTCACAGCCGAGTGGATTGAATTCTTTAAAACATACTCACCAACAACACCAGCTCCATCAACATCAGCAACATCGGCAACAACCACAGCACCGGCAGCTGGTGCACCAAGGGGTGGAACTCCACCAGTTCCAAAATCATCACAAGCAAAAGTTTCAACACCTGTTGCATCTCAACCCGCAGCACCTGTAAGTGAGCCTGCTCAACCAGTTGCTCAAGCGGCTCCAGTTGTTGCTCAACCAGCAACACAACAAGTTGTCACTCCGCCAGTCGCAGCTTCTACTTCAAGCCCAACACCTGCGCAAGCTGTTGTTAGACCTGCTCCAGTTTTGGCAACTCCAGATGAAGCAACGATTGAACCTCTTCGCGGAGTCGCAGGTCGTGTAGTTGCCAGCATGGAAGGATCGCTAAGCGTTCCTACTGCAACATCGGTTCGTGCAATTCCTGCAAAACTTATGATTGATAACCGCACCGTTATTAACAACCACTTAAAGCGCGGCCGCGGTGGCAAGGTTTCATTCACTCACATCATCGCCTACGCAATGATCAAAGCACTTCGCCAGATGCCAGAGATGAACGCATTCTTTACTGAATTAGAAGGCAAGCCTGCAATCGGTCGACCAACACATATCAACCTTGGAATCGCAATCGACCTTGCAAAGCCAGATGGTTCACGTCAGCTCCTTGTTCCATCAATTAAGGGTTGTGAAGCACTTGATTTTGGCCAGTTCTGGGCTTCTTATGAATCAACAGTTGCTAAAGCTCGCGGTGGCACTCTCACAGTGGAAGATTTCGCAGGAACCACCGTCTCACTCACAAATCCAGGAACAATTGGAACAGTTCACTCAGTTCCACGTCTTGTGCAAGGCCAGGGCTTAATTATTGGCGTTGGTGCGATGGATTATCCAGCAGAGTTCCAAGGCGCAAGCGAGGAAACAATTGCTCGTAATGCAATTAGCAAAGTTATTACGCTTACAAGTACCTACGATCACCGCATTATTCAAGGTGCAACTTCGGGTGATTTCCTGCGTCGCCTGCACGAACTTCTACTCGGCGCAGATGATTTCTATGACGAGATCTTTACAGCGCTGCGTATTCCATACCAACCAATTCGCTGGGCGGTTGACTTTGATTTCTCTCGTGATGAAGAGATCAATAAGACAGCTCGCGTTCAGCAGTTGATCCAGGCTTACCGCACTTATGGCCACATCATGGCCGATGTTGATCCGCTGGAATATCTACAGCGCTCACATCCAGACCTTGATGTTGTAACCCACGGATTAACTCTTTGGGATCTAGATCGCGAATTCGCAACTGGTGGCTTTGGTGGCAAGAAGTTTATGAAACTTCGTACCATCCTTGGAATTCTGCGCGACTCATACTGCCGCTCAATCGGAATTGAATATATGTACATCACTGATCCAGCAGAACGTAAGTGGATTCAGGAGCATGTTGAGATTGGATTTACAAAACCAGATCGCGATGAACAGCTTCGTATCTTGCGCAAGCTCAATAGCGCCGAAGCATTTGAATCATTCTTGCAGACCAAGTTCGTTGGCCAGAAGCGCTTCTCGCTCGAAGGTGGAGAATCTGTAATTCCTTTGACCGATGTGATTATCTCTGCAGCTGCCGAGAGCGGACTTGATGAAGTCTGTATCGGAATGCCACACCGTGGACGTCTAAACATGTTGGCAAATATCGCCGGCAAGTCATATGGCCAAATCTTCCAAGAGTTCCAAGGTCACTATGCTGAGAACGAAGTTCATGGATCAGGCGATGTGAAGTATCACCTCGGTACTGAAGGTGTCTTCACTGCAGAATCTGGTGCAACAACAAAGATTTATCTCGCTGCAAACCCTTCACACCTAGAAGCTGTAAACCCAGTCCTTGAGGGCATTGTTCGCGCAAAGCAAGATCGCCTCAACATTAAGGATGCCTTCTCTGTGCTACCAATCCTTCTCCATGGCGATGCTTCCTTTGCTGGACAGGGTGTTAACGCTGAAGTACTTCAACTCTCACAACTTCGCGGCTATCGCACCGGTGGAACAATCCACGTTGTAATCAATAACCAAGTTGGATTTACAACTTCGCCGCATGCATCACGCACTTCTCGTTACTCAACAGATATGGCGAAGATTATTTCAGCCCCTGTTTTCCATGTGAATGGTGATGACCCAGAAGCATGTGTTCGCGTTGCGCGCATTGCATTTGAATATCGTCAGGCATTCCATAAAGATGTTGTGATCGACATGGTCTGTTACCGCCGTCGCGGCCATAACGAAGGCGATGAGCCAAGCTTCACACAGCCAATGATGTACAAACTCATTGATGCAAAGCGTTCAACTCGTACCCTTTACACAGAAGCCCTTGTTGGTCGTGGAGATATCACTCCACAAGAGGCGGAAGAGATTGCAACTGATTACCAGAATCAACTAGAGGCAGTCTTTGCCTCCGTTAATAATCACGAGCCAGAGCACGATGAGAATTTCAAAGTTCCAGTAGCTGTCGCTGCTGAGGCGGTTGCTTCGGCGATCACAGAAGCGGAAGCTCGAGAGATTGCTGCAACACAGGTTGCAGTTCCTGAAGGTTTTAGCGTGCATCCAAAACTTCTTCCACAATTGCAAAAGCGTGTGGAGATGCTCAACGATGGAACTATCGACTGGGCTATGGGTGAACTTCTTGCATTCGGTTCATTGCTCAAGGCGGGCCACCCAATTCGCGTTGCAGGACAAGATTCCAGACGTGGAACATTTAGCAACCGTCACGCAGTTGTGATTGATAAAGAAAATGGGCAAGAGTGGACACCGCTTCGCTCATTGATCACAGATGAGAATCAATTCTTCGTTGTTGATTCACTTCTCTCCGAATACGCCGCGATGGGCTTTGAATACGGGTATTCAGTAATTCGTCCAGAGGCTCTTGTGATGTGGGAAGGCCAATTTGGTGACTTCGCCAATGGTGCTCAGACAATCATTGATGAATTTGTTTCATCTGCACTGCAGAAATGGGGCGAGCGATCATCAGTCGTACTTCTACTTCCACACGGTTATGAAGGACAAGGACCGGATCACTCATCTGCTCGCATCGAGCGTTTCCTTCAACTCTGTGCTGAACAAAACATGACTGTCGCGCAGCCATCTAGCCCTGCATCGTATTTCCACTTATTGCGCTGGCATATGGCTAATCCAACTCGACGTCCAATGGTTGTATTTACTCCGAAGTCGATGCTTCGCCTGAAGGCAGCTGCATCTTCACTTGGTGAATTCACATCTGGAACATTCCGTCCAGTAATTGCAGATGACAAAGTACAGAATGCAACACGTGTGATCTTCTGTTCTGGAAAGATTTACCATGATCTCGTTGCAGAACGAGATCGTCTTGGAGAGCACACCACAGCTATTGCACGGGTTGAACTTCTCTATCCACTTCCAATTGATCAGATGCAAGAAGTTGCCGCTGCGCACCCAAATGCAAATCTTCTCTGGGTACAAGATGAACCTGCCAACCAAGGTCCATGGTCATACATTGCACTTCGTACTTCGGAGGCGCATGGAGGTCACGGATTTGGATCCCGCACATTGCGTAGAATTTCACGTCGTGCAACGGCGTCACCTGCAACAGGTAACCACCATTTGCACGAGGAAGAAGCTAAAGCGCTGATGTATGAGGCATTTACTCGCTAATCACCTGATGAGCTAGATAGATCGTTCTGGTCGCGCGTTGATTAAGGAAAGTTTTACTACTCGTCGCGCTTTGCTTTCTTCACTCTAAAGAGATGCTTCGCCTTTACTGAATGCGGTGGAAGCCATCCCCACGTTGTTGAATCAGTGCCCTTCGGATTCTCGCTCTTGCACCAGATTCCTTCAGAGGTAATCTGGACTATCCGTTTAATGTAGAAAACGCCAGGTTGTTCATCACGTTCGAGAATCACGATGTCATTAACTTTCAGGGCCGAAGCCTTGGCTCCCTTACGCGAAAACCAACGCACATATAGGACATCACCCGGAATAAACACTGGGGCCATAGAAGGGCCATCCACTTTGACGGTGCTAAAAAGTCTCACGCGCGGTAGTCTGCCACACATGAAAAATATTTTTAAGCCCACAATTACCGTCTACGCACACTGCGATCTTCCGTGCGGCGTCTATGACCCAGCTCAGGCACGCATCGAAGCTCTCTCTGTTAAGGCATGCATGGAAAAGTATGCAGCCAACACAGATCCTGATTTCCGTTCACGCTCTGTAGCTATCAAGGAAGAGCGTTCACATGCAGTTAAAGAGCACCTCTGGGTTCTCTGGACTGATTACTTCAAAGCTCCACACTTTGAGGCATACCCACAGTTGCACTCACTCTTTAACGAAGCGACAAAGCTCGCAGGTGCAGCTGGTACAAAGGGAACTCAAGATGTTGCTGTTGCAGATACATTGATCGCAAAGATTGATGAAATCGCAGAAATCTTCTGGGCAACTAAGAAGTAATTAATTTATAAGAGATTGAGCGGCGGTGCGTGCGAGGTAAGAAACTCGCTCCACCGCCTTTCTCTTTATTACACCTTGAGCGATGTGACGCTCACCGTCATAGAGATCGCAGAGAAAGTGAAGTTCTCGCCCATCTACTTCAATACAGCGAGCGGTGCAACGAACCTCAGCGCCGATTCCCACTGAATCAATCATTGTGATCTCAAATTCTTCAACAACAGTCGTTTCGCCAGGTTCTAGATAATCAATAAGTGCTGCAACACTGGCGCTCTCCATAGAGTGCATGATGTGAGAGCTTGCCAATATTGGTAGATCTGAAATCCCCATAGCCACACACGTGTCACCTGGGCGCACAATCATCGTGGAAAAGCCCACTGCGCCAATGACTTCTTCAGCCGGCTTCATTAAATCTTTCCTCCGGGCAATCCATCATCAAAGTTCATGTGCTGCACATGAGTCTCCTCAATTTGCACTTCTCGATGCTCAACATTTCCGAATTCATCAATCTCTATTGAAATCTCGGTCATTGAAAATGTGGTGACTACTTCTGTCGAAGAACGAGCCCCCATAAGTTGGTTTTGAATACTTTCATAGAGACTTTCTGGAGCCTTTTCAACACAGGCTCTACGTAGGGCATCAACTAAAAAGGTGTGTGTCAGCTGCTCATGCTCAAGCTGGCGAGAACAGTTAGGGCAGAGACTGATGTGGTTTCGCACATCATCTGGGTGCTCAACTTGTTCAATCGCATCTTCGATTATGAAGACTATCGATGCCAGGACCTCAGGACATCCAATACGTTCTGCACCAAAGAGACTCATGAGTTTTCTCCCTTGGCATCCGTGGTGTAACCAAGTTCGCGCGCATAATCGGCTAACTTCTCACGAAGTAATTTACGTCCGCGATGAAGACGTGACATCACTGTTCCTGCAGGGATTCCAACAATCTCGGCAATCTCTTTATAAGTGAATCCTTCAACATCAGCTAAATAGACAGCCATGCGGAATTCTTCTGGAAGTTCTTGTAGCGCATTCTTAATGTCGCTATCAGGGAGATTTTCTAGCGCCTCAACTTCGGCAGACTTTCCAAGATCACTTGTATGGCTCTGAGCCTGACTAATCTGCCAATCTTCTAACTCGTTATTGGCAATCACAGGTTGGCGCTGTTTCTTGCGATAAGAATTGATAAATGTTGTTGTAAGCACGCGATAAAGCCAGGCGCGAAGATTTGTTCCTTCTTCAAACTGGTGAAACGAAGTGAAGGCTTTTATATATGTATCTTGAACAAGATCGCGCGCATCTTCTGGATTGCGGGTGTAACGAAGTGCTGCAGCATAGAGCTGGTCCATGAACACAAGTGCATCGCGCTCGAACCGAATGGTGCGATCGGAAGCGCTCTCTAGGACTAGATCTTTTGATGTCATCGCTTCTAGGTTATCTCACCTTTCTCAGATTTGCCTGATAACCAGTGGTAGCTAGAAGAGAGTAGTTGGCTCACCCAAATCAATGGGGGTAATCAAATCTGCGCCGTTGTTTGCAACTAGGTTCACTCGCGATGAGACGGGATGTGCCACTAGACCGTAATCCGGTCTATCAAGCCTCAACAACTCAAGGGCTGCTTCAGAGTCTCGCATTGTTGGATCAAGCCAACTATCCCAACGATCTTCAGGCAACATCACTGGCATGCGACTGTGAATCGTTGCAAGCTCGCCGACAGCTTCTCGAGTGATGATCGAAGCGCTGGTAACAATTTCTCCCGTAGGACTTGTCCATTGACTCCAAATCCCGGCAACTGAAAACGCGCGGCTCTGAAGTTGTGGATCAGGACTTATGTAGAAAGGTTGTTTGGGTGGATATTTTCCTAACGCAGTTGCCCATTCGTAATATCCGTTAACTGGAACAATGCATCGTGTTCGGCGAAAGGCGTCACGAAAAGTTGGCTTCTCGTGGATTGATTCACTGCGCGCATTAATGGCATGTGATTGTGATGCGCGGGCTGATCCGATATCGCTCATCCATGGTGCAATCAATCCCCACGAAGCGGTAGTAAGTGATCGTTGCCCGCGAATAATGTAGATCTCATTCGTTGGTGCGATATTCCAATTCAAGGGTAAAGAGTTATCGACCTCATTTGATTGCAGATCAAAGGCAGAGAAAATGTCATCTGCACCTTGCGTTCTCGCATATCTTCCGCACACGCGCGTAAGTCTACGGCGGGTAGACTATGAAGATGGAATCAACGACAACAGCGCTCTGGCCTGCGATCTTTCGCGGCCGCGTCCCTGTTGATCTTCACGTTGAAATTCCAGGTTCAAAGTCGGTAACCAATCGCGCACTCATCCTGGCTGCCCAAGCGAAAAGCCCATCAACAATTCGCAAGCCGCTGATCTCTCGTGACAGCCAATTAATGGTGGCCGGCTTGCAGGCACTCGGTATACAAATTGATGAGACGAGTGATGGAAGTTGGATTGTTACTCCGGCACCGCTGAACGGACCAGCAACGATCGATGTTGGTAACGCCGGAACAGTGATGCGCTTTCTTCCACCATTTGCAGCCCTTGCACAAGGTAAAATTTCCTTCGATGGAGATCCTCGTTCCTATGAACGCCCGCTTGGCCCGGTTATTAGTGCACTTGAAGAGCTTGGAATCACGATTGATCATGGTGGCCGTTATAGCTTGCCAATGACGATCAGCGGTGCGGGTGCAATTCCTGGTGGAGAGATCACTATTGATGCAAGTAAATCAAGTCAGTTTTTATCTGCGCTTTTGTTGATTGGCCCAAGTATGGCCAACGGAATTACTGTCACGCATCAAGGTGGCGAACTTCCATCAATGCCGCATATTGATATGACCGTTGCGATGTTGCGTGACTTTGGTGCAACTGTCACTGTAGATCGCGCTGCGCAACGTTGGAGCGTCGCTCCTGGTGATTTACATGGCGTTGATCTTGTGATCGAACCTGATCTTTCCAATGCCGCACCATTCTTATCTCTTGCCATGGTCTGTGGTGGAAGTGTGACGATTGCAGATTGGCCTCGCCAAACAACTCAGCCAGGTGATCAGTTGCGCGAGATATTTACTCGCATGGGTGCCACAGTTGAATTTGTTGCTGGTGGCTTAAAGTTAAGTGGCGGACAAGCGATTCATGGAATCGATATTGATCTCCATGATGTCGGCGAACTAACTCCATCTATTGCAGCCTTGGCAGCCCTTGCTGATTCACCTTCGCATCTGCGCGGAATTGCGCACCTTCGCTTACATGAGACGGATCGATTAGCTGCACTCACACGTGAAATTAATGGTTTAGGTGGAAGCGTTACTGAAGAAGAGAGCGTTCTACATATAGATCCTACGAAGGGCGCACTTCACGGTGGAACTTTCCATACCTATGAGGATCATCGTTTAGCAACGGCTGGTGCTGTTATTGGCTTAGTCGTGGGGGATGTATTTGTAGAAAACATTGCAACCACGCGCAAGACACTTCCTGACTTCCCTGGACTCTGGTCGAGCCTTCTTCGATGAGTAAATATTCATACGATGAATCAGATGTGCGCATCCGCCCATCACGGAGCACACGTCCTCGCAGTAAAGATCGCCCATCTCATGATGGAGCAATCTTTGCGCTCGTGACAACTGTTGATCGCGGTCGAACAACCTGCATTACAGATGAAGCCGTAATTGTTACTGCCATGAAGGCGCGCGAACTTGGACCAAAATCTGTCGTTGTCGGAGATCGCGTCAAACTCGTTGGGGATGTAAGCGGAACCGAAGGAACACTGGCACGTATCGTTGCAGTCGAGCCGCGTCGTAATTCTCTGAGTCGCACAGTCGATGATGCCGCACAGGTTGAGCGCACCATCGTTGCAAATATTGATCAGCTGGTAATTGTTGCGGCGGTAACAAATCCTGAACCACGTCGAGGACTTATCGATCGTTTCTTAGTCTGTGCCTTCCACGAAAATATAAAACCTTACTTGCTGATGACAAAAACTGATTTAGCGCCTCTTCCAGATTTTGTGGAGGAGTATCGCAAGCTCGGTGTTGAGATTCTCACATCCTCTTCAAAGGCAGAGACACACGAGGAAGATTTAGAGCGGGTGCGAAAAGTTCTTCTTGGAAAGACTTCCGTCCTTGTGGGGCACTCTGGTGTTGGTAAATCAACACTGATTAATGCTCTTGTCCCCCATGCTGGTCGAATTACCGGTGTTGTTAATGTGGTTACTGGTCGCGGTCGACACACATCATCGAGTGCAATCGCACTCCCGCTGGCATCTTCTCTCGAAGGAGATGAAGGATGGATTATTGATACACCCGGTATTCGTGCATTTGGATTAGCCCACCTTGATTCCAATCGCATCATCGCCTCGTTTGCCGATATTGCAGAAGTAACTCAAGGTTGCCTCCCTAATTGCAGCCACTACGAACCATCATGTCGTCTCAATGAGTGGGTTCAACCTGGTGGTGTTATCAATGAAGAGCGACTTACACGCGTGACGAGTCTGAGATCACTCCTTGAGTTAAAGGATAAGAACCCCACAATAGGCGAGTAAAGGTCTGCAAAAGATAGACTTGAGCCATGTCGAGCTCATCTAATGGCGGAAAGTCATCGTCACAGTATTCAGCCGAGCTCGCATTTGCTTTAACCCTTGCAGATCGCGCAGATGCTATTTCTCTCTCTCGCTATCACGCACTTGATTTAGAAATCACGACAAAACCAGATAACTCTCCTGTTACTGATGCTGATAAGGCAATTGAGCGCGCAATCATTGATGCGATTGCAACGCAGTATCCAACAGATGGTGTTGTCGGCGAAGAATTTGGAACCAGCGGTAGCAAAGATCGCTACTGGGTCATCGATCCAATTGATGGAACCAAGAATTTCCTTCGCGGTGTACCAACCTGGGCGACGTTAATTGCACTCATTGAAAATAAACAGGTTGTCGCAAGTGTTGTCTCCTGCCCTGCGCTCTATCGTCGTTGGTATGCAACTGCTGGCGGCGGAGCATTTGTCTTAGAGGGTGTCATTAAAGGTGCTAGTAATTCTCCGGCGCGCAAATTGGCAGTATCCAAAGTTGCCGCAATAAAAGATGCATCAATTGCTTACTCAGATTTTCAAGGGTGGGGAGCTCGTCGACCGACTTTTGAAAAGCTACTTGATAGCGCTTGGCGTACCCGGGGTTTAGGTGATTTTTGGTCACACATGCTCGTTGCCGAAGGTGCGGTAGATGTCGCCATTGAACCTTCGCTTGCACTCTGGGATATGGCAGCCCTCGATCTGATTGTTCGCGAGGCGGGCGGTAGATTTACATCCCTTGATGGAGTCGATGGACCTTTTGGACCCAATGCGATTTCCACAAATGGCGCGCTCCATAGCGCCATTCTTGAAGCAATAAACAAGGTGTGAAGAAGTAGTAAACAGGTAGTACCAATGTGTAGGAAGAGGTAAAAGTGGCCGAGGATATTTCAATCGACTTAATGCGCCACCGCGAGCCTGAAATCAAGATCAACCTTGAGAAAGCGACGCTAGTTGCAACAACCTACTCCGTCACTGGAATGACGTGTTCTTCCTGTGTAGCTTCAGTCGAACGTGCACTCAACACTGTTCCTGGAGTTCGTGCATCGGTGAACTTCGCTAGCGAAACTGTTCACGTCCTTGCGCCAGAAGAGTTGCCAACTCAAACAATCATTTCAAAGATTAAATCCGCCGGATACGGTGCGACTCTTCTTGAAGATAGCCAAGGACCAGCGCTACAGAATAGAAAGTCAGCACTCGCGCTGTTCTGGGCGATCCTCTTTGCAGTACCTGCAATCTCGATTTCAATGGTGATGGATTGGCATATGTGGATTGATATGCAGGTCCACGAACTTCTCGACATCGTTGGTTTGCCTCATCCGCTCTATTCACCGACTGCATGGGTTGCTATCGGGCTTACAACACCGCTGATTCTCTTTGTTGCTTGGCCAATCCATCGCGCCGCCATTCGTAACATCACACATCCAACGATGGATACCTTGATCTCAATGGGTTCCATTGCAGCCTTTACCTGGTCAATCTATGCAAACTCGACCGGTGACGGTGAGGTCTACACAGAAGTTGCCGCAGGTGTTCTCCTCTTTGTAATCCTTGGTCGTTTTCTTGAATCTCGAGCAAAGCACAGAGCAAGTAGCGCGCTAACTTCACTTCTCTCATTAAGTGCCAAGGAAGTCACCGTTCTACGAAATGGTCTTGAAGTACTTATTCCTATTGAGCATCTCGTCATTGGTGATGAATTTGTCGTAAAGCCAGGGGCTCGAATTCCAACGGATGGCACTGTTATTTCAGGTAACTCTTCCGTTGATAACTCAATGTTGACAGGTGAGTCAGCACCTGTTGATGTCGCACCAGGTTCAGCAGTGATCGGCGCTTCAATGAATAACAATGGCCGCATCATTGTGCGCGCGACACGAATCGGCAGCGATACAGAACTTGCACGAATTACTGCGATGGTCGTTGAGGCACAAAGTACAAAGGCACCAATCCAACGTCTGGCTGATCGCATCTCTGCAGTCTTTGTGCCAGTGGTTACTCTTCTCGCAATAGGAACATTTTTCCTTTGGTATTACTACCTTGATGCCGCGCTCAATGGCGGGAACGGTCGTTCACTTTCCACCTCCATCTCTGTCGCGATTACTGTTCTAGTCATCGCTTGCCCTTGCGCACTCGGCTTAGCTACTCCAGTTGCACTTGTTGTCGCTTCAGGTCGCGGCGCATCTCGTGGAATCGTTCTTCGTAAGCCTCATGTTCTAGAACTTGCAAAGACTGTTGATGTTGCAGTCCTTGATAAGACCGGCACACTGACAACAGGTGTTATGAAGGTTAATGATGTCTTGATTCCAACAATTGCGCAGAAGGCACTTGGATCTCAGATTGCGGGCTCAATTAATGAGCGAATGATTCTTTCGACAGCACTTACGTTAGAGAGCGCGAACGATCATCCGCTCGCCAAGGCAATCTCGTCTTATTCAATTTCTCGTGGAGCAACTATTGCTGAACTGACAGATTTCACACAGACTCCTGGTTCTGGAGTTGGTGGCCGTATCAAGGTTGGAGATTTCTCTCCAGTAGTACTCATCGGAACTCCTGAAGCGATTGCCCATAGCTCTGTTCCTTTTGATGAACAGATCGTGGCCGGAATTGAGCAAGCTCGCTTCCGCGGTGAGAGCGTTTCAGTTCTTGCCTGGGATGGCGTTGCTCTCGCTCTCTTTACAACTTCAGATGAGGTAAAAGATGATGCTGCAGAGACCATTACCGCACTAATCAATCGTGGAATTACACCGTGGCTTGTTACAGGAGATAACAAGGAGAGCGCTAATCACATTGCTTCCCTCGTCGGAATTCCTGCAAGCAACGTCATTGCTCATACTCTGCCGCAGGAAAAGCTCAAAGTCGTTGAAGATTTCAAAGCACAAGGCAACACTGTCTTGATGATCGGCGATGGCATCAACGATGCAGCAGCACTAGCAGCCGCAGATCTCAGTATTGCAATGGGAACCGGAACAGATTCTGCTATCGGAAGTGCAGATATCACCTTGATGCGCCCGGGTTTGATGGGTGTCATTGGTGCGCTGAAACTAGCTACACGCACATTGAAGATAATTAAAGTGAACCTCGGATGGGCATTTGCATACAACGTGATCGGTATTCCAATCGCAATTGCTGGTGCTCTCACACCTATGTATGCAGCGGCTGCCATGGCGGCAAGTTCACTCGTCGTTGTGACCAATTCACTACGTATTCGCTAACATATTTAGCCTCATAGCGATCAGAAGGGCGAAGAATGAGAGTTTTTAACTTCATTAAGAAGTTGTTTAAGCGCACCGAAGTTCCGCTCACTCCTGAACAGGAACTGGCACTAAGAGAACAATTGAAAATCATGCAGGAGCAAGGCAGACACGGTTCCGCCGGTGCTGGAAGAAAACTCCCACAGGGACTTCCGAAAGGCTGGGAGACAGGTATCGGAGGCCAGTCAATAGAGGACCACGTATGGCGACCATCAAAGAGAAACCCTTAAGAGATTTTAAACTTTTTCTCTTTTCAGTGAGTTAGCCCTTAAGGCTAAATGTTGGGTACTCATCCGTGACGAGTAACAAGGCGTAACCTTGAACGCGGTTCCAGTACGCAATAGTTCCAAGAACAATCTCTGCAGCCCACTCTGGATACTTTCCGGTCAATGAAGTAAGTGCCCAAGAAAGTACAGTGGCGATGATCGTAAGTACGAGATAAAAGAGTCCGACGATGTAGAGCGGAATTGCTAAGAACCACTTAACAAGTGGGAGACCGCGGTTGAGCTTTGCTCCACCTTCGACATCTGGGAAGAGAACGGCTACACGAGGGTTTCGTTCAATTGATGGGTAATCATCATGAAGAAGAAAGAGGTAGGCATAAAGGCGAGTCTCTAGTTCGACAACTGCGTGGTTAAAGCTCAGGAGATAGCTTGGGTAAATGCCCCGGAAGACAATGGCAAGAAATGTTGGCAGAACGAGAAATCCTGTAGCCCCGATTGCCAGCGCCGAGTCATCGGAGAAGGCGTTTGGCGCAAAGCTGGTTACAAATATCAAGACAGGCATGACAATGATTACGCGCCAAAATACGGTCGCGCGATTTCGGTTCTCTAGATCGATCGCGATTGTGGTGGTGACTTGGTTACTCATTGTGGCCCTCCTGTTTTCTTTGATCTACTCGTTAATTCTGGTGATTTGTCCCTTAAAAGTGTAATGGCCCGGAAGGTTCTTTAAACCTTACAGGCCATTCACGTTCTAGTAGCGGGGGCAGGATTTGAACCTACGACCTCTGGGTTATGAGCCCAGCGAGCTACCGAGCTGCTCCACCCCGCGTCGGTAGCACAATCCTAATCGCCGAGAGGTAAAGCACCAAATTGAGAAGTATTTACCTACTTCTTCTGTGCATTTGCAGCAGCATCGAGAGCTGATTTCAATCGCTTCTGTGCGCGATCGTATGCAGCGAAATCTCCCTTTGCTAGTGCAGCTAATCCATCCTTATATGCAGCGATGGCGCTAGCAATTGCACTTGATGCGTCGGAAGAAGATCCACCTGAATCAACATTTCCGCCGCCGCTCTGAGTTCCAGAGTTTCCTCCGAAGACTTGATCGAGAGCACCCTTAAGAGTGTCATCAAAACCAATTTGATCTCCAAATGAAACGAGAACTTTTTGTAGCAGTGGATATGCAGCAGCGTTTGATGTCGCTCTTACATATACAGGTTGAACATAGAGCAGACCGTTTCCAACTGGAAGAGTCAACAAGTTTCCAAGAACTACATCAGAACCACCTTGACGCAAGAGGGAGAGTGAGTTTGCAACTTCTGGCTTAGCTTCGAAGTTAGATGCAACCTGTGATGGTCCAGCAACGTTTGTACTACGTGGCAATTGCAAGACAGTGATCTTTCCGTAATCAGGACCTGCAGTTGAATTCGCAACCGCAAAGGCTGAAAGGTTTTCACGTCCACCTCGTGGAACAAACGGTGTGGTCAATGAGAATGCAGGTGTCTTTGAACCTGGCAACTGAAGAGTCAGATAGTAAGGAGGCTGTGCACTTGCGTTAGCACCGAAGGTTGATGGGTCACGAGGTACGCGCCAGAAATCCTGTCCGCCGTAGAACGCATCGGCAGTCTTGACGTGATACGAGCTCAAGACATCGCGCTGGACTCGGAAGAGATCTTCTGGATAGCGAATGTGATTAAGCAGATCAGCTGAAATCTTGTTCTTGGCCGTTACCGTGCCAGGGAATGCCTTCATCCACGTCTTAAGAACTGGATCCTTCTCATCCCACTGATACAAGGTGACTGTGCCGTCATAGGCGTCAACAGTTGCTTTTACAGAGTTACGAATGTAATTCACATTTCTATTTGCCTGAGCAGTTACCGCAGCAGAATTTGTTGTGAGTGCATCTGTTGTCGCAGTAGAAAGAGTTGTTGTCTGTGAATATGGGTAGCTGGCACTTGTTGTGTAGCCATCGATAATCCACTGAATGCGACCATCAACGATTGCTGGGTATGGATCTCCATCAAGAGTTAGCCATGGTGCAACCTTTGCGACACGATCGCGAGGATTACGTTCGAAGAGAATCTTGGAATCCTTGTTGATCAAGCTTGAGAGAAGAATGCGCTGCTCTTGATACTTAATTGCAAAGAGCAACTTATTGATTGTGCTTCCGACAGGAACACCGCCCTTACCTGAGTAAGTGACGTTCTTCTGGCCGTTAGGTGAATTGTCATCTGGATAATCGAATTCGACTGGGTTATCTGTCTTTACGCCGCCGATGATGGAGTAATCAGGAACATTCTCACCGAAGTAAATACGGGGCTCAAACTCACCAAGACCCTTTGTTGATGGGAGATCGCCCACGGCAAATGTTGGCTTTCCATCGACATCTCGAGAGTTACCGAAAGCTGCAACAAAACCAAATCCATGTGTGTACACAAGGTGGTCGTTGATCCAGTTACGACTTGGGTTTCCTTCGATATTGAGTTCACGTACTGCAACGATTGTGTCGCGCGAGACACCGTTTACAGTGTAGCGATCGACATCGAGTGATTCAGGGAATGTGTAATAAGGCTTGATCTGCTGAAGCTGGCGGAATGTTGCAGAGAGAACATTTGGATCCATCAAGCGAATATTTGCGATAGTCGCGGCATCATTTGAAAGTTGTCCTGCATTTGTCGTAAGCGTTGCGTCATAATCTTGCATAACAACGTTATCAAGACCGTAGGCAGCGCGGGTTGAGTCGATATTGCGCTGAATAAATGGCGCTTCCTTTGATGATTCAGATGGCTTTACTGTGAACTGCTGAATCGCTGCTGGATAGATTCCAGCGATAAGCACTGATGAGATAACCAGAAGTGCTGTACCTGCTGTAGGAAGTAGCCATGAGCGGCGAACAATATTTGCAAAGAAGAGAAGTGCACAGACAAGTGCAATCGCAGCCAAGATCGCCTTAGCTGGAAGAAGTGCGTTGACATCGGTATATGTCATACCGGTGATCAAACGATTCTCCTTAAGTGCTAGTGCGTAACGGTCATACCAATATGCAACTGCCTTGAGTAGGACAAGGAATCCTAGGAGAACTGAAATCTGAACGCGTGCTGCAGTTGTTGTGCGCTCTGTTTGAGCCTGTGGACGAATTCCACCGTAGAGATAGTGGACACCCACTGCTGCAACAGTTGAAATAAGAACAAGGGAGATTCCCCAACTGATGAACGCCTGATACATCGGCAACTTAAATGCGAAGAATGAGATATCTAAACCAAATTGTGGATCAGTCTGGCCAAATGGCGTTGCGTTTCTAAATTGCAGCCATGTTGACCAGAAGACAGCTCCTGAACTTCCACCGAAATAAACCAGTGCTGCGACGATTGCAAGAAATACCCAACGGCGAATTGGTTCAAGCTGAGCGCGATATCGCTCAAGATTATCGGCCTCGATTGTCATTGGAACGTAGAGAGGTCGCTTGCGATATGCGATAAAGATATTTGCGCTAATAAATAGTGATGTGAGAATACCCGCGACAACAAAGAGTGTGATCTTGGTGGTGAGAACCGTGCTCCAGACAGATGTAAATCCGACAGATTTAAACCAGAGCCAATCGATATAGAAGCCACTCGAACTAAAGATTGCGAAGCCGAGAAGAGCAATGATTCCTACAGTGATATTGAGCGGTTTGCGCAGTTGATTCATGCTCCTAAACTATCGCAACCCTTAGGACTCTTCGAATTTAGGGCCGCGACAGCCTCATCAATAGTGCCTACAGCGGCCACGCTGATGCCTTCAGGGATAGAAGAAAGTTCTGAACAGTTGGCTGCCGGGGCCAGGAAGAGGTCAGCGCCCGCTCGCTTTGCCGCCACAATCTTCTCTTCGATTCCGCCGATCGCTCCGATCGTTCCATCTTTTTCAATTGTTCCAGTGCCGGCAATAGATCGCCCCTGCAGAAGATTTTCTTTCGTCAACATTTCAATAATTGCCAATGTAAAGATCATGCCACCACTGGGTCCGCCGGTTCGCTTTACAGCAATTGAAATATCTTGTGATGTAAGTTTTTCAAATCCGCGATCGGGATATGTGCGAACTAGATAATCGAGTGCGATGGTGCGCGCGTAATCCTGCGAGCCCTTCATCTCTTCCTTCGACTGTTTCTCTTCTTCTTCAGATGTAATTCCAGGTGGGTAGATCACACTCGTTGGCAGAACAACTTGATCTGTTCGCACCCATCGGTAGAGCATCTCGATTCCAGGCACGTAACCACCAGGTGCTGTGATGCGAATTGTGAGTAGATAGAACTGTCCATCAATGGGATAGCTCTTGGCGTTACTCTTCTTTGAAAGTGAAACAATCTCAGGAAATATTCCTTGTGGTGTTCCCGGTGCAATTGCAACAAATTGAAGAGGTGAGAGAAAGGCAGCTACAAAGAAGAGTGTGACGAGAGTTCTAGAAAATCGGGGAAGGCGAGAAAAACGTAACACGAGACTTACTTGTCCCGTCCTTGCGAATTATCCGGGCTCTCATCGATGTTGGTTACCGTCTCGGCCTCGCGGAATGCTCCTTGGAATTTCTGGAACTGGGTCACAGAGCGCGAAGTCTCAGTCTCGTACTTATCTTTAAATTGAGTCACCCAGAGGACATATCCGAGTGCGCCGATCAGACCAGCGGCGGGAACTACCCACCAGATGAGCGCAAGGAATGCATTGGACATCCCGCTAGCCTACTGGCTTTCCCGCACACGCACTCTTCGACAATTGGGGTGGGGTGCTGGGAAGAAATTGGCGGGTATCCGTGTTCTACTACTACGAGATTTGTTGAGCAGTGGAATGCACCCAGAAGTGGAGTGCATCTAAAGATGAAGGGATGGTGGAGATCGATGACTCCTTTTGGATTTACACCGCCCAATGGATCAGATGGACCTAACGGTCCCGATGATGGAAGCCGCGATGGGTCAGGTGATCACAGCGGTCCCGAAGATTTCAACGAGATGCTCAAAGCAATTCAAAAACAGATGCGCGAGCAATTCGAAAAGTTGGGGATTCCTATGGAGAACATGGATAACTTGCAATTCATGTCACCAGAAAATCTCACTGCCATGTTTTCAAATGTGCCAGGGATGCCAGGATTTGGTCTTGGACCACAAGCTACTTCAAATGATCCGCTACCAATTGCAACAGTTCGCGAGACTGCAAAGAAATTTGTTACCGCCCGTGGTGTAGCGCCACTGAGCACTCGCGATCAAGGCGTTGTCGCAAGTGCTTACGAGATTGCAGAAATTTGGCTTAACGAAGCAACAACATTTCCTTCAGCACTTTCGCCCACCCATGCCTGCGCTATTAATCGCGCCGATTGGGTCGATCTAACAATCGCAGGCTGGCATCGCGATATTGCACCTCTTGCCCAAGGCCTCCTCGAAGCGATGACAGATCTCTTGGCTCAAGCTGGGCGCGAACAAAGTGAGGGCGAAGGCGAAGGTAGTCAGATTCCACTAGAAGCAATCGGTGGCCTCTTGCGCACATTTATCGGATCGATGGTTGCCACACAACTTGGTCAGTCAGTTGGATCCCTTGCAGCAACTGTTACAGGCGCACACGATGCGGGCCTGCCGATCCTTGATCCTGCACGCCCTGTATTAATTCCAGAGAACATTGCAGCCTGGGCTGCCGATCTTGAGATTCCGCAGTCAGAAGTCTTTATCTATCACGCACTTCGAGAGAGCGCCGTAGCGCGTTTATTCGCCCATAACCCATGGCTAGTCTCTTATATTCAAAGCACGATCACCGAATACGGCCGCGGCATCCGCATTGATCTTGAAGCTATACAACGCCAGGCAGAAGAGGCGATGAATAACTTTGATCCAAATCAGCCACTGAATAACCAGATTAATCTCAACGTCGAACTTAACAATGGCATTTTTTCACCGGAGGAATCACCACAGCAGAAAGCAGCTCTTGAAAAGTTAGAGACTGTTCTAGCACTTATCGATGGTTGGTCTGATGATGTTGTCACCACGGCTGCCGGAGATCGAATTCCCAATATTGAACAACTTCGCGAAACCCAGCGACGTCGTCGCGCATCTTCGACTCCAGCCCAGCAACTCTTTGCAACACTTTTAGGTCTTGAAGTTTCACCACGTCTCACTCGTGAAGCGAGCGCATTCTGGAAAGCGGTTCGCGAAGAGCAATCAATGGATAAGCGCGATGGACTATGGGCGGGAATTCTTCCGACCGCAGAAGATTTAAAAAATCCTTCGGCTTTTATCTCATCAACAGAAATTCCTGATGATCTCTCAGGACTTCTTTAGTCCTTCACGTCATCCCTAGATCGCTAGATCGCTAGATCTCTAAAAAAAGCGAAGTCCCCGGGCGCACATTAAATATCTGCCTTCCCCTTGCAGATATCAAACGGTTATCCGAGGACTTCGTAGGCAAAAAGTACGACTAACGAGCGCGCAAATCAAATGCATATCGCATTGACACGAGATGGTTTTTTTACTATAGAGAAATTAGTAATGGCTACCAAACCTCAACACCAACTTGAGGTTGTGGCGACAATGTGCGATTTAAGGCAAATGCGAGGTAAGTGCGAGTACTTTTATCCCGTGAAGAATGAGCGCTCGACTGATCTTGAACCCGCAGTCCAAACTCTTCCTGGAATTGATGAGGGCGAGATTATTGTGATCCGCTCCAAGCGTCGCAAACGAAACCTCTCGGCCTATCGCCAGGGCGGGCGGATCGTGATTTCGATCCCGGCCAGCATGACTAAGGCCGATGAGCGCGCCATGGTCCCTGAAATGATCGCCAAGATTCGCAGCCAAGAAGCTGCCAAGACCCCAACTGAGAGCGTTTTGACCGAACGGATCGACCAACTCTTGAGCCAATGGGCACCCGAGATCACCCAGCGCCCGGCCAGCGTGGCTTGGCGCTCCATGCGCGAGCGCTGGGGCTCCTGCACAAGCGTGGATCGCACGATTCGGATCTCAGATCGCCTCCAGCTCGCCCCTGATTACGCCTTGGATTACGTCCTCTTCCATGAAGCGATCCATCTCGCCCATAGCGACCATGGCGAAGAGTTCACCGAGATTCTCGCCCGTTTCCCAGACGGCGAACTGGCGAGCGCCTACCTGGATGGCTACGAGGCGGCCGAAAGAGCCCTGGCAGCCCCGGTTGAGCTCAAGAAATTAGGTTAGAAACTGGCGTAAAACTCCCCCGATTGAGCCCACTTTGAGCGTGAGCGGGAGTATCGTCAAGCCTGAACGAGTGCGCTCCTAGCGCATACGTCGATAGGAGGCAGAAAATGGCAGAGACAAATGAGGCTTACAAGGGTGACGCTTATTGCGTAAAGTGCAAAGCGAAGCGTGACTTCGAGGGCATGGTCCATATTTCGGATTCAGGTCGCCGCATGGCAAAGGGCAAGTGCCCAGTGTGCGGAACTACGGTTAACCGTATTCTCGGTAAGGCCCAATAATCCAAAAGCATGGCAAACCCGCACCATAACTACTAGCCATAGTCAGGCTTCGTTCAGCTGGAATTGGTGAGTTAAAGATTTATAGGTTCACCCCGTATAGGCCAACGCTTATACGGGGTGAATTTTTTTATCTACTGCGCGTAACCGCGAGCTGGTGCGCGGGTGATTGATGTGGAGCGCTCGCAGGTGCGTATCGCGTGCAGTGCAACCCTGCCGCCCATGACAATAGAGACATCGCATGAGAATACGAGCAAGAGCCACCTTCGTCTGAAAGAAGGCATCAGCATTTACCGCACTCCTATTGGATTGCGCTGCGGAACAGCTCGCTCATCCTTTGCGATTCCAGAGAAGGGTTATGTACGGGCTCTGGAAATCCTAAGCAGCAGCAACGTTGATGTGATTGATATCCCATTGGCTTGTGGAATCACAGCTGAGGACTATCGCGAACTCATGTGGAATTTGGAAGAACATGAATTTTTAGAAACGGCACCCTCTGTTTTATCTGTAACAACTCGCTTTCAATCTGTTGCAAAACATAAACGTCGCGACATCTTGCCTGATGCTGCCTTCTCGCAATTGCAAAAACGTGTAGCCCCAGAACTTTCACACACTCGGTTACTTCCTGGAGTACATGATTCAGGTGCAGCAATTATTAATGCTCGACAGAATGTTCGCATAGAAATTTATGGAAGCGATCGCATTGCAACGTTGCTCTATGGAATTTTGCTCTCAAGCGGAGTGACCTACACTCACTTTGCGCTAGGTACGCGTTCGCAAGATCCATTGGTAATCGATACAGATCTGAGTGCAGGCTTCATTCGATCAACCGATGTAGGGCAATCCTATAAGCAGCGCATGGAAGATCTTGGAAAAGAGTTATCGCTCTTTCCGATTGAAAGGCTCGAAAGTGCGCAAGAACTCGATGGTGAGCCACCCGAGCGATATATCAAGATTCATATCGGAGCGATGGATCCACAGATACTTTCACAGTGGATGAGTGCTGGGCAGGAACACCTTGTTATTACTCCACCAGATGGTGGTAAGTATGTGATTGGACCACTTGTTCAGCCTGGAAAGTCACCATGTACACGCTGTCGAAATATCGCAATCGATGAAGTAATCGGTAGCGCAAGTGTTATCGCAGATAAAGTGCTCATCGGAGATCATCCAGTTGTACAAGAGGTGCCGGTATTTGTAGCTCACTACCTTGCTGGATTGATCGCCTCATTTATCCTCCAACGAATTGATCAGAATAAATCTGATCTGACAGGGGCGTATATGGCAGTGGATTCACTTGCACTCTGCGAGAGCTCGCTAATTCCCATCGCCCGAAACCCTGTCTGCGGGTGTCACTGGCTTTAGTTGTGGGGCTTTATTAGTTGTGTGAAATGGATCATCAGTTGTGTGAAATGGATCATCTCCACCCCTGATCTCTTCATTTCATTTGGCGCTTTCGATCAATTTCATCCAAGATTGTCGCGTGGCTAAAAAACCGGCAGAGGTAAATATCCCGAGTACTACGGGTGCTCGCTCTGCACGTATGGTCAAAATTCCTGTAGGTATCGCAGGGCGAAGTGTTTTAGGAATTGGAAAACAACTCGTCGGTCAATCTTCCTCTGTCGTCCTCGCCGATATTCAAGAAAAAACTGCAGAACAACTCTTTAAAGTCCTTGGCGAACTCAAGGGCGGTGCGATGAAATTCGGCCAAGCACTTAGTGTTTTTGAAGCAGCACTGCCAGAAGAGTTCGCTAAGCCGTATCGCGAGACGCTCACCAAGTTACAAGAGTCCGCGCCTCCTCTTCCAGCAAAAGTTGTCCATAAAGTTTTAGCAAAAGAGCTGGGAGAAGATTGGCGCGATAACTTCATCTCTTTTGAAGATCAAGCGACCGCATCGGCTTCTATCGGTCAGGTACATCGCGCCGTCTGGAAAGATGGAACAGATGTTGCGGTAAAGATTCAATATCCAGGGGCTGCAGAAGCTTTGGTGAGTGATCTCAATCAGATTCAGCGATTCTCAAAAATCTTTGGACTAGTACTTCCAGGCGTTGATATGAAACCTCTCATGGAGGAACTTCGTGCGCGCATCATTGAAGAAGTTGATTACTTGTATGAAGCTGAAGCACAAAGCGCCTGCTATGCCGCATACGAGAATGATCCGGATATCGCGATTCCACAAGTTGTCACTGCAACCACGAAAGTAATTGTTACTGAGTGGCTTGAAGGAAAACCTCTATCGCAGGTAATTAAGAGCGGAACGAAGGCAGAGCGTGATGCAGCAGGAATTCGGATCGCTCGCTTCCACTTCACCTGCCCAGAGCGTGCTGGGTTATTGCACGCCGATCCTCATCCAGGAAACTTCAGGTTGCTTGCAGATGGTCGCATCGGCGTCTTGGATTTCGGTGCATGTAACCGTTTGCCCAATGGTTTCCCGGAACCATTTAAGAATCTCTTGAAGCACGCACTCGATGACAATGCACAAGCACTATATGACGGATTCAAAAAAGATGGATTTATTCTCCCTGAGGTAGATGTTGATCCAGAGATGGTTCTTGAATTCCTTCTGCCACTTGTAGAACCGCTACGCACCCCAACCTTTCAATATTCACGTGAGTGGCTCCGTGATCAGAGTGCACGCGTTGGCGACCCACGTAACCCGACGGCAAAGATTGGATTCCAACTCAATCTTCCAGCCGAATATGTCTTGATCCATCGCGTAACGATGGGAACAACTGGAATTTTCTGCCAGTTAGAAGCTGAAGGTCCATTCCGTGATGAAGCTTTGATTTGGTTTCCGGAGATCTCTCCTGTTGCTTAACTAGTTGCCAACGGGCGTGGGAACTGAATTCTTAAGTACTCACTTGTGGTTCAGAGAACAACACTGATGCCGACTCGACACCAAGTTTTTGGCCCATAACTGAGAGTGAATAAATGAGTTTATAACTTTCATTCTCGCTGATAACGCTCACTTCTTGAGTAATTTCTTTATTGGCCACATCGCATGCACCATATTCAACGCTGTCATTGCTTATAAGCATCTGATATTGAGATGTTATAACAAAGATGAATTGATCAATTCCGACTGTTTCTTGGAATCCTGGAGCTGCAAATGAATATGCACTCTTCCAATCTTCCTTTGCTAGAGCTGCAATTTGCCCTGAGATATGTTCCTGTACTAATCGACTCTCCGCACTGCTACAACTGCCGTCGGCTAACTCTTCAAAGGGAGCTGCCTCTTCTAAGGTCGCGGTTTGCGCGCAGGCGGTAAGAGATGCCAGTGCGAGAACCAATCCAAAGATCCACTTCATCTGAGAACTTTATCTACCCATGAGCCAAGGTGCGCTTTGGAGTGATCGCGTTAAACTCGCGCTATGCAGGCTAAGACAAAGAATGGTTTCCCACCGAAAGTCTGCCAGCGTTGTGAGCGTCCATTTGAGTGGCGAAAGAAATGGGCACGCGATTGGGAGAACGTTAAGTACTGTTCTGAAAAGTGCAGGGGCGGAAAGTAATGCCCGAACTTCCCGAAGTTGAAACTGTTCGTCGAGGTTTGCACCACCTGATTACCGGCTATCGAATTGTTCAGGCAGATGATCTTCACCCACGCGCACTTAAATCTGAATCCATCGCACCACTTTCCGCAATCAACGGCGCTCGAATTACCGGAACAGGTAGGCGTGGAAAGTTTCTCTGGATTACACTCGATCGCCCTTTTGTTTTAGTTGCTCATCTCGGAATGAGTGGTCAGTTTCTGATCCAACAAAGAGATAGACCGTCGCCTAAACATATACGTGCTCAATTTGCGCTGAAACGATCACTTAGAAAGCTTGATCTTGTCTTTAATGATCAACGAACATTCGGCTGGCTCTCAGTTGAAAAACTCACCGATGGAGTTCCAACATCTGCAACCCACATTGCCCGCGATCCGTTTGATCAGCACTTTGATTATCAAGCCACTATTTCAAAGATGGCAAAGCGCAATATCCGCATCAAGACTGCCCTACTTAATCAAGAGATCATGTCAGGAGTTGGAAATATCTACGCCGATGAAGCTCTGTGGCGGGCAAAGGTCCACCCTGAATCACTCACTTCAGATCTGTCACAGAAGAAGATCGCATCAGTAATTTATTCTGCAACCGAAGTAATGCGAGAGGCAATCGCAAAAGGCGGTACTTCCTTTGATGATCTCTATATCAATGTCAATGGCGAGAGTGGGTTCTTTGAGCAATCTCTATCTGCCTATGGACGAGAAGACGAACCGTGTCCGCGTTGTGGGGCGCTCATCAAGAGGATTGTTTTCGGTGCGCGTTCCTCGCACTTTTGTCCCCGATGTCAGCGTAAGAAGAAGTAGAGAGGCCCATGATGAAAACACACATTGTAGGTCTTGCTAAAGCCTCACACTTTGGGCCATCACTACTTGTAACCTCACTCAGTTATTTCTTCGCACAGCTCTACTGGGAGCCAGGTTCAGCTCTAATCATCGCTCTAGGGTTTTTCGCTGGGCAGCTCATTGTCGGATGGAGTAATGATTTAATCGATTACGTAGATGATCTTTCGCATCAGCGAGTGAATAAGCCGCTTGTCTCAGGGCTGATCACTCGCACATTCTTACAATCATGGCTCGCAGTAATGATCCCAGTTGTGCTAGTTATCAACCTCTTCGGTCCGCTGGGTTTTGTTGGTGGTGGACTCTCAATTTTCGCAATTGTCTGGGCGCTTGGCTATAACTTCTTCTTTAAATTCAATATCTTTTCGCCGCTGCCCTATGCAGTTGCATTTGCCATACTCCCCTCGTGTATGGCTTACTCGCAAGATAAAACGCCGCCAACATGGATGTGGCTCGGCGGAGCCCTATTTGGTATGGCAGCACACTTCCTAAATGTGCTCAAGGATATGGATCAAGATCATGCAAGCGGTATCAAAGGTCTGCCACAGAGATGTGGAAAAACGGGTTCGATTATCGCTTCAATAATTTTGATAGCTCTCGGAGTAACTCTCTTGTTACTCTCCGACCTTACGCTGCGCTAATCTTTGGCGGACGACCCGCCCGACGACGACGTTCAATAATGACGCCATCTTCAATGAGCTGTCCTCCCCACACACCGCATGGTTCTTGACGTGAAAGTGCGCCATCAAGACAGGCATTGCGCATAGGACAACTTCCGCAGAGCGCTTTAGCTTGTGCAATCACAGCATCATCATCGGCGAAGAAGATCTCAGGGTCAGAGGTATGGCAGGGCAAGGTGAAGGCCTTGGCATCATCGTATGTAAATGTCACATCGTTGAGACCAATCTTTTCGCCGGATTCAGCCCAGCCTGGCAGTTGCAGTTCACTGAAGAGAACGGTCATCGCTCTCACCCTCTTTCCTTGTCTTTCGCTCGTTTTCTTTCTTCGGTCATTTGGATCTTTTGGTAATTCGGATTGTTCTTGGATAAAGAAAAAGGACCTCTAAATCCTTTTCGGATTTGAGGCCCTTGGTTTGGGTTATTTCGATTTACTCGAATATCCCTCCGGTTGCCTCATCCGCTGTGGCATAAAAAGCAGCATAAAACGCTGGCTTTGATGCGCGTGGCCATGATGTTCGCTTGGTGGCGGCATGGTTTGTTGAATGGGCATGAGAGATCGCGGCAGCTACTGCTACCTGTGTTGATACTCCCTGTACGGACATAGAGGTAAGAGTAGAGCAAGGGGTATTGAACCCGCAAGTAGATTAATTTCAGCAGAAATTAAGCGTAAAGGTCAGGGCTTGTAGCTCAGCCAACGCAGACCCACCACATGATCGTCGGGTAATTCCATACTAAAAATGATTAGTTAGGGTCACCTAGATGATGTGGTGAAACATAGAAAGTTTCGCCTTTGTAACTGCACTGAACGCTATTGCCTCGTTTGATATCTTCAACGCTAAAGTCTTTTTCAACAGTTAAAAAGGTGCCTCTTGATATAGCTCCCGACTCGATAATCACGGCAGCTTGACCCTTCCTCCACATTGGACTTTTGACCTCTACGAGATGTGTTGAAGTAATGTCATATAAACTTCCCTGAAAGTTACAGGAGACTGTGTAACCTTTTTCCCGATCACTTTGTGAAAAATCACGGACGACTGTTACTTTTTTTCCTTTGCTAATGGCTCCACTCGCTGTTAACTCAAGAATTTGGCCTTTAATCCAATCACTCATGGAATATCCCTTTCTGCGGACTTGTCTATAGATTTCATGAAGTTCGCACTTCAGCCCTTGAAAATGGATCGTAGACTCCATGTCAGTGGAATTCAATAGGTGTAAAAAAGGTTTGACTGGCTATTTAGCCTAAGAACTGGCGAGTAACCCAGATTCCTTTAAGAATCGCGAAGGCAATCCGCGATATGAAATGTGAAGATCGACCTTAGCGCGCGTCATTCCCACATAGAATAGGCGGCGCTCTTCGGCAACGACTGCATCAGAAGTTCCAGTTAATCCAGTTTCCAACGGCAAAATTCCCTCAGATGCGCCCATCAGAAAGACGCGCTCCCATTCAAGTCCCTTTGCCGCATGCAAGGTAGCGAGAGTGACAACAGGCATGGTGGGTGGATTGTTCTGTGTTACTCGATCTTCAACTTCGCGTAAGAAGCCACGGAGAGTCTTTGGAGTAAAGCCATCATCGCTATCGAGTTCACGACCGAGATGAAGAAGTGCTGCGATTCCATCGATACTTTCGCCAGTCAAATATGGCTGAGCGATGGTGCGAAGTTCATCAATCCAGGTAGCGCCTTCAGTAGGAAGCACAGAAGCTTGGCGAACTTGCTTGAGAAAATCTCGAACATCTTGTCGCTCGAAGAAACGTTCAGTGCTGCGCACTTGATACGGCAACCCCTTGCTATTCATCGCACGTTCCACGCCTTTGAGTTGGCTATTGGTGCGCGCCAAAATCGCGATCTCTTGTGGCGCAGTACCTTCACTTAGTAGCGCTGTGATTTGAGTAAGGATTCCTGCGATCTCTGCGCTCTCATCCTTATAACCATCAACGCTGGGATGGAGGCCATGATCGTTGCTGGCGGTGAGTTCTTGACCCATAGATGAGTTACGTAGCAAGGCATTTGCAGCGAATGTAATTTCAGGTGTTGATCGGTATCCGGTGCTCAGACGGATAACTTCCGCCTCTGGAAAACGTTGGGTGAAAGTGTTGAGGAAAACTGGTGTTGCACCAGCAAATGAGTAGATCGTTTGTGCCGGATCTCCCACAACGCAAATATCTTTTCGACTTCCAAGCCAGGCATTAATCAAACGTTGCTGGATCGGTGAGATGTCCTGGTATTCATCAACTGTGAAGAAGCGATATTGATCCTGCACGCGCTCTCTCACTGTTCGCTCTTGCTCCAGCATCGCAGAGGTCAACAACAGAACATCCTCGAAATCGATCGCGAGCTCTTGCTTCTTAAGGCTTTCATAAGCGGTATAGATCGCAGCGATATGTTCGGCCTTCACGCGTGGCCTCATATGGCGTGCACTCACTTGATCAAGATAATCAATCGGTGCGACCTGTGAAACTTTGGCCCACTCAATCTCGGTTGCGATATCGCGCATAGTTTCACGAGAGGTAATGCGGATTTCACCCGTTAGATCTGCGCGATTAACAGCCTCTGTAAGAAATGGTGTCTTGCTATTCATGAGATCAGGTGTACGACCACCAAAGACAGTCGGCCAGAAATAGATCAACTGCTTGAGAGCAGCGGAGTGCACCGTGCGCGCCGCAACGGTTGGCACACCGAGTGAGCGAAGACGTGTGCGCATTTCACCTGCAGCGCGTGCCGTAAATGTAAGCGCCAAAACTTTGCTGGGCTCCATCGTTCCGATCGCTGCCGCGTAGGCAATCCGGTGCGTGATTGCGCGAGTTTTTCCAGTACCTGCTCCCGCAATTACGCAGACAGGGCCACGTGTAGCAAGGGCTACTGTGCGCTGATCTTCATCGAGTGCAGCAAGGATTTCTTCTGCGCGAAGACTTGGCTCTTCTCCACCAAGTTTTGGAGTTACCTCCATGTCTCACCACCGTGGGCTGTCTCACCCAACCAACGTTCAATCATCTTGCGCGCAACCGAAATAGTTGGTGGGAGTAAAAGTGTTCCGGCCTTTGCTTCTGCGCGAAGTTGATCGCGAGTAAACCACTTCACTTCTGTAATTTCTGAACCATCTGGTCGGGCGGTCTCTGGGAAATCTGTCACGGCATCGAATGAAATCATGATCGATGCTGGGAACGGCCAGGGCTGTGAACCTAAATAATTAATCTCTCGAAGGCTCACACCTGATTCTTCAAAGACTTCACGTGCAACACATTGTTCGAATGTTTCACCAGGTTCGAGAAAACCTGCAAAGCATGAGAATCGACCTTCTGGCCAGACTGGTTGGTGGCCCAATAGAATGCGATCATCTTTATCTCGCACTAAGACAATGACAGCGCTATCTGTGCGCGGATGATGTTGGCTCTTATCAATATCACATACGCGTACTGCGCCACCAAGATCTACTCGAGTAGGTGCGCCACACTTGGCACAACAAGGATGCGCGCGATGCCAATTACTTAGAGCAACTGCATGTAAGGCAAGCTCGACATCAATATCTGAAAGTGCTGCGCCAATTTCACGCAAGGTGGTAAATCCGACTTTCATCTCATCATCTGTCTTTGCAACGCTCCACTGTGTATCCCATGCAAAGTAGGGATCGCCAGTGAGCGCATCAAGGCCGAGAAAATATCGTGAGCCTTCCTTAAACTCACCGCTAGCAATAAGTGCGGCAACGCGATCAGCGTTGAGATATCCCTCTGCACCGATTCGCCCCTGTGCAACCTGCAGAATCTGCGCCTTCGACCAGAGCAGATCTAGCGTTGCGGGGTTTTCACGCAGGTGGCTGGAGCGGTCGATCCGTGACGGTTGGCTATTGATCGCGCTCATAAGGGGCAACGGTACTAGCCTGCTCGCTATGCGCATTACCTCGTGGAATATCCTGCATGGAATGGCTATTCCGCCAGCGGCCAAAGGGGTAAAGCCAACCTCGCTATCTGATGCCGGCCAGAGGATTGCTGCCGAGCTTGCACCGGATGTGATTGGTATCCAAGAGTGTGACTATGCGCTGGCACGTTCTGAAAATCTAAATCAAATTGCAGAGATTGCAACAAGTATTGGTGCTCCGTACTTTGCATTTACTCCGTGCATTATCGGAACACCCGGTGAAACCTGGCGAAAGTTAAACGAAAGCGACAAGAGAATTATCACTAACACTGATTCCTCATCGCATGAAGGTAGTTACGGAATTGGCATCGCATCCAAGATTGAAGTCTTGCAATGGCATCGCCTTGATCTTGGTAACTCACCCATTGGTGCCCCGCTATTGATTCCAGGCGATGAAAGTGGTCCAAGAAAAGTTCGTCCAATTTATATTCGCGATGAACCTCGTATGGCACTGGCTGCAACTCTGGCAAATGGATACACCGTCATCAATACTCATCTTTCGTTTGTGCCAGGATTTAATCTGCGCCAATTAAGAAAGCTAAAGCGTTGGGCGGTTGAACTTGAGAAAGAAACGAGCACCATCGCAATCATTATGGGAGATCTGAACTTGCCAAAAAATCTCCCAGTAGTTGGCTCACAATGGAAATCACTTGCAACACAGGCGACATATCCAAGTTGGGGTGCCAAGATTCAATTTGATTACATTTTGAGTAAGGTACTAATTAGCTCTCAGCACCTATCAACTGTTTTAACTGGAGTCAGTGACCACTTACCGTTATCGGTAGAGATTACGCAGTAAAAGTTTTAGAGTTTGCTTTGCTCACTAGGCGCTGAATTGGTCTAAGAGAGCAATCAACTCTGCTTCACTCATCAGATCGGCAGGGCGATCGGTGACAGATGTTGGTACGTAATGGAATGCAGCGCTCACATCATCAACTGAAATACCTTCCAGCGTTGCCCACGCCAGGCGATAGACGGCGAGCTGAATAGCAGCTGATTTTCCTAGCTTTTTCGAACCTGTCTTCCAATCAACTACCTCGTAGCGATCGCCATTTTTATAGACAGCATCGATGCGGCCGCGGATAAGTACGCCGGCAATCACCGTCTCAAAGGGAACTTCAACTGCATATGGTGAGAGATCTGCCCATGAACTTGCCAGCCAAGCAGCTTTGAGATCTTCCAACTTTTGATCTGCTTCAAGCGGTTCGAGTTGATCAAAATCTTCATCATCATAGAGAGTGGAGAAATTGAAGTTTTTCTCAACCCATAAGTGGAAAGCTGTTCCGCGACGTGAGAATTCATCGCTGGCACGCGGCATTGGTCGGCGAATCGCAAGTGCAAGTGCTTCCGGATCTTCATAGAGTGCGATCAAAGTAGATGTCGCCATACGTGGAGGAAGAGCAACGGCTGATACCGAGTTCTTATATAGATCGAATTCATTGATGATTGCTTGAGTATCGCGAGCCCATGATGCGATCTCATCAATACCGTTGCTAGCTTGGATTAGTTCACCAGAAGAGATGGGCGAAGTTGATGCAACGAGTTCCATCTGCGCGTTAAATTCCGCGCGGCGATCTGCAATCGGATCTGTAGGCCATTGGGCCATTGCTGGATTTTCACGTACCGGATTTTTCGCGCCGTCTTCTGGTGCTTCGTCATATGTAATGATGCGACCAGATTGTGTTGCAACACTATGAGCCTGTTCAAAAATTGATGAAGGCTTGACGCTCTTCTGGCCATCACGCCACCACGACGTGGTGCAGATCAAATGGCTCTTAGCGCGCGTCACTGCAACATATCCAAGGCGAATCTCTTCTTGTTCTTTAAAGGTATTGCACTGATCTTTAAATGCGCGGATTGCTTTTCCAGCATCGGCATTGGTTGTAACGCCGCCCCATGAAAATAGCGGAAGTTGCCCACCATCTCCGCGTAGTGCAAATGGAATGTGGCGCTCGTTGGTGAGCCAGTTATCAGGATCGCCCTTGTGATCACTCGGGAAAGTGCCTTCAGCTAAGCCTGGAACAGCAACTACATCCCACTCGGCACCCTTTGCGCTGTGAATTGTAAGTATCTGCACAGCCTCGCGACTTGCCTCTGCTGCACCAGCTTTGAGTCCACCTTCTTCACGGCTTGCGATATCTAGCCATTGTAAGAATGCGTTAAGGGAAGCGCCATTGCGTGCAAATTTGGAAGCTTCATCCATAAAGCGATCGATATGGCGACGGCCAGATCGTGTTCCATCACGCAAAAGAACTTCGACTTCGAGATTGAGATATCGCTCGATCTCTGCAATGAGATCAGTAATCGCACCGCCTGCACGAGATCGCAAGCGACGAAGGTCTGCTGCGAAATCTGTGAGGCGTTGATAACCGATAGCGCTAAATGTAGATCTATCTGCTTTGTTGATCTCATCGAGTGCGTCAATCAGGGAACCTAAGAATTGATCATCAGCCTCTGCTAAATCTGGGTTACCCGCAACAATCTTCTTAACAAGAGAACGACTATCACTTGATGATGCTTTAGCAAGAGCTCGTGAGTGCGCGCCAAGAGCTGCGATATCTGCAGCACCCAGTGCAAGGTGTGGACCGGTGAGTATGCGCATAAGCGATGAACCAGCATCAGGATTACCGATGATCGATAGCATCGCCACGATATCTGCAACTTCTGGAACATGGACAAGCCCACCTAAGCCAACAACTTCGCATTCAATATTTGCCTTGCGCAACGCGCTTTGGAGTGCAGGTATCTGTGCACGTTTACGAACCAAGATTGCAAAGGTCTTTGGAACTTTACTTGTCTCAACCAGACGTTGTGGGTCGTTCCACAAAGGTGCAATGTATTCAGCAATTGCCGCGCCTTCCGCCTCCATGGTTTCAAAGAGACCAACGGCGAGATCACCTTTGCCTGCACCTGGGCGTGGAGTTAACTCTGATACGTTGAGATTTCCAAGTGATCGCACCTGGCTAGAGATCACGTTAGCTAAATCAAGGATTGCAACATCGTTTCTAAAGGTGGTCAAAAGTTCATATTTTTCAAGGCCCGTAGAGCCCTCAGCCTTTGGGAAGTACTCACCGAATGAACCAATTGTTCCGGCGGAAGCTCCACGCCAGGTATAGATCGATTGGCATGGATCGCCCACTGCTGTAACTGGATGTCCATTGCCAAAGAGGGCAGAGAGTAAACGAACCTGCGATTGTGAGGTGTCTTGATATTCATCAAGAAGAACAACGGCGTACTTACCGCGTTCGATGACCGCAACATCTGGAAACTTCATTGCAATATCTGCGGCGAGTGACATCTGATCATCAAAGGAGAGAGTTCCTTCGCTACGTCTTGCCTCGATAAAGCGTTCAACGAGTGGCAAGAGAGCAATACGTTGACGCGCAGTGCGCGCGACTGTACGAACTTCTTCGTTAAGAGCGCCAGAAAATGCCGCGAGCTCTGCCAAAGTCTTCTCATCTGCAGCGCGGATAGAATCAAGTGAAACTTGATGTTCGAGAATGAGAGAGGCTAGACCCATCACATCATCGATGGCGGTGTTGAGTGCGCCTTCGTAAACAAAATCTGGATCGCTCCAATCGCGCACCAATGTGTTAGCAGCCATCCATAGTGCAGCCTCTCCCATTGGTTGTGCATCTGCATCGATTCCAAAACGGATTGCATGTTCACTTAAGAGTCGACCAGCGTAAGAGTGATAGGTAGTCACCGATGTATCAAGAGTTGCAAAGGGAACTTCGATCCCGGCCTTGGTCATCGCAAGTTGTAACTGACGCAGGCGCTTTCGAATACGGGCGGAGAGTTCTCCTGCTGCCTTGCGCGTAAAGGTAAGGCCCAATATTTCATCGGGTTTTACAAAACCATTAGCAACAAGATAAATCACGCGCGATGCCATCGTCTCTGTCTTTCCAGACCCCGCACCTGCAATAACAACTGCAGGTTCAAATGGATTTGTCAGGATTGAGATGATCGCAGCTTGTTCAGGGGTAGGGTCATAAAAGGTTGGATCAACGCTTCGAATAAGGGCTGCAACCTGCACAGGTGTGTACTTTTCGATCATTGAATCACCGACTGACCAGCTGGCTGAACCGGACATGATGAGCGAACAACACACCGTGGACACATCTCGTTAACGGTTGCGGTAAATGTCGAAGCTGACATTCCTTGGCCGATGATTGTTAACTGCTGGCGGACCTCATCAGCGTCGATAACAGGTCGCACACGAGTGGCAACATCCTTAGTTTCGTGAGCCAGGTATACAAGGTGCGATCCAGATGTTTCTCGGCCAGTAATTTTTTCACCGAATCCACCCATAATAATTCCCAGTTGATAACAGGCAAGTTGTAGATTTGTGAGCGCTTCCTTGTGGCCGATGGGATTCTTGCCCGTCTTAAAATCAACAACAAAGTACTTACCTTCACTGTCGATTTCTATACGATCAGCATTTCCCTTTACGATAATATTTCCAAAGTTCACTTTGAAATCAAGTTCAACGCCAACAACACTTCGATCAGTCTTACTTTCGACCTCACTATGGTATTGAGCAAATCGTTCGAGCATTCGCTTGGCTCGTTTGAGTGATGCTGCACTTATCCAGCCACTCGTCTGATCGATAAGTGACCATGAGCTCTCAAGTTTTTCTACGAGCTGCTCATGAGTAATTCCAGGAGTTTCGACTTTGAGGCGAGCGAATTCGTGAATAGCAGATCCCAAGAGTTGCGCGACACCATCTCCATTTGTTCCGCCACTTTTCTCAAAGAACCACTTCACGCCACATTCAGTAAATGGTTCGGCACCACTTGGGCTGACATAGATGGGATCGCCTTCAGCAACAACGGGACGATCCGTTGATAGTGGCCTAGATCCAACCCACGAAGTTGGGTTGGCAAGTGAGATACCGCGATTGTTAAGGGTTGCAAGAAGCTGAGCGGCATCTGCAGAATTATCGGAGGCAAGGTTTCGTCGCAGCGTTGCAACCAGCGCTGGTGCTGTTAGTGGACGAGCTGGTTCAACCACCTTTGCTTGCGCCGAATCAGCTGAAAAGCCATGTATTTCTTCATATATTTCATGGAAAAAGAGGGATGGTTCATCGTCTTCGCGCGAGGTAGCGGTGACTAGTAAGTCGGCTGTAGCGCGTGATGTTGCAACATGGAAGAGACGTCGCTCATCTTCAAGAAGTGAGGATGCAGTAATCGCTTGTAATTCACGTTCGGCTAGATGATCGCCATGACGCTCGCGTTCAACAAGTCGCTCAGCACCTAAGAGCGTTGAACGAGTCTTTAGGTTTGGCCACGTACCTTCTTGAACACCTGCAACGATCACGAAGGGCCACTGGCGACCCTTCGCACTATGAACTGTAAGAATTTCTAGCGCATCTGGTCGCACACCTTTTGCTGTGATCACATCTGCTGCAATGAACTCATCTGTAATTTCATTAAGAAAGAGTGATGGGTGCGCGCCAGGAAAACGTTCGATAAAGCGAGCAGCACTTTCAAAGAGGACGATCATTGCATCAAGATCGCGATCTGCTGCAGCTCCTCGCGTGCCAGAACGAAGTGCTGCATCTTGCCACGCCTTACTTAACTTTGCACCATCACTGGTGACCGCGTTATCCCAGATTGCCCACAAGAGATCATGAACGGTTGAGTTTGCGCGAGAAAGTGCTTTGCGTGCATGAGATAAGAGAGCGTGCACGCGATGTAGTTCGAGGCCATCTTCAATTGGAATATCACCCTGAACGAGCGCGTCAATGAGCATCTGTGATCCGCTACGAAGATCTTCTTCATCACGTGCGGCCAATAGTGATCGGCGAATACGACGCAACGAGATCGGATCACTGCCACCAAATTCGCTGGTAAGTAACTCTTCTGCTTGCGCCAAAGTAAGTTTCTTGGGATCTGTTGCAATACGTGCGAGAAGCAAGAACGGTGCGATTGCTGCATTATTGCCGAGGGCTTCGATCTCGCCCACTGTTGGAATCGATGCCTGCATACATGCACGGCGAATTGATGAGGCGCTTACTCCCCCGGATCTCACAATGATCGCCATATCCGAGTAAGGAATTCCCCCTAATAAATGGGCCTTTTTACAGTGATAAGCAATGTAATTAGCTTCTTCGGTGGCAGTTGCTGCCATGACTGCGTCACGATTGCCAGGGATTCGATAGTTATTGCCAAGAGTAATCGTCGTGCCGTGGCCACCAATGAGTGATTGTGCTGCACGATCTGCACCATCTGGATCTGCACCACGGAATCGCCCGACCGCGCTCTTGCTATCGAGTGCAATCAAAAGATCAGTACCTGCCAAGAGTTCTAGCAGCGCGCGCTGAGCAGGATCTGACTCTTGGAATTCATCGACAATAATTGTTGTAAACCGTTTGCGAAGAGCGGTAAGCAGCTCAGCGTTATTTCGAAGGTGCGCAATCGCTGCGTTAATAAGTTCAGATGGATCAATACGCATCTTGGCATCGGCTGCACCCGATGAAGCTAAATCCATCGCGCCTTCATAACGTTTCCAAAATGCAGAAGCCGATGGCCAAAACTTTTCCTTGAGTTGTGAGCCACGAGCCGAGAGTTGGTCTGGAGAAATTCCTCGTTCATTTGCACGCATCATCAAATCACGGAGTTCGCGGATAAATCCTCTAGTCAAAAGTGGATTACCTAACTTGCCTTCACCTTCGCGTAACTCATCTGGCCATTCACGATATCCATCTTCAACATCTCCACGTAATAACTCGGCGATGAACTTCTCTTGTTCGGCACCCGATAATAAAATAGGTTCGCGATAATCTGCACCGCTCTTCATCTTGACGATGGAAAATGCTAGCGAGTGAAATGTGCGAGCAAGTGGTTCAAATCCTGTTGCACTGCTGCGGATCGCAATTGCATCGCGTATTTCTGATGCGCGTTCGCGGCCATATGTAATAAAGAGAATTGAATCTGATGATGCACCGTCACTAATTCGTGAAAGTGCAGCTTCGATAAGGACCGTTGTCTTGCCGCTACCTGCAGCCCCTTGAATAAGCAGAGGTGATCCGCGATGCGCAATTGCAGCCTTTTGCTGATCGTCAAAGCCCAGCTCTACGAGCTCAGCTTCATTCTTGATCAACTTCATAGGTGCCATTTAACCCCAGACACCTGACAAAACGTTGCTGCCTAGCTATCGGCAGCTAGGTTCGCCTTCTTCTGACGTGAAGTCGCGCGTGCGCGCTCGTTCTGGTCTAGAACAACTTTACGGATACGGACAACTGCCGGAGTGACCTCTACGCATTCATCTTCGCGACAGAATTCGAGAGCACCTTCCATGTTCAGCTTCTTAGGCGGAATCAAACGCTCTGATTCATCGGTACCTGAGGCGCGCATATTTGTAAGTTTCTTTTCGCGAACACAGTTAACGTCCATGTCATCGCTGCGAGAGTTCTCACCGATAACCATGCCTTCGTACACTTCATCGCCTGGCTCAACAAAGATTGTTCCGCGATCTTGTGTTCCGTAAAGTGCATACGATGTAACTGTTCCCATACGATCTGAAACCAGTGAACCTGTTGCTCGTGTACGAATATCGCCATACCAAGGCTCATAACCATCGAATACGTGGTGAAGCAAACCGGTACCGCGAGTTTCTGTAAGGAACTCGGTACGGAAACCAATAAGTCCACGAGAAGGAACCTTGTAATCAAGACGGATCCAACCGGTTCCGTGATTAACCATCTGCTCCATGCGACCCTTACGAAGTGCCATCAACTGAGTAAGCACACCTAAGTATTCTTCAGGTGCATCAATTGTTAAACGCTCCATCGGTTCGTGAATCTTTCCATCAATCTTCTTAATTACTACTTGTGGCTTACCAACAGTAAGTTCGAAACCTTCGCGCTTCATGATTTCAACAAGAACAGCGAGCTGTAGTTCTCCGCGACCTTGTACTTCCCATGTATCTGGGCGATCAGTATTGAGAACACGCAATGAAACGTTACCTACGAGCTCGGCATCGAGACGGCCCTTAACTTGGCGCGCAGTAAGGAGTTTTCCGCTCTTTCCAGCCAGAGGAGATGTATTAATACCGATAGTCATCGAGATCGATGGCTCATCAACAATAATCAAAGGTAGAGCGTGTGGATCTTCATTATCTGCCAAAGTTTCACCGAGAGTGATTGTCTCGATACCTGCAACAGCGATGATGTCTCCAGGATGCGCTTCCATTGCTGGAACGCGATCAAGGGCTTCGGTAATCAAAAGCTCTGAAATCTTTACGCGCTCTTGCGTGCCATCGGTCTTCATCCAGGTAACTGTCTGGCCCTTCTTGATTACACCTTCGCGTACGCGACAGAGTGCTAGACGACCAAGGAATGGAGATGAGTCAAGGTTTGTCACATGTGCCTGAAGTGGTGCACCTTCGTGATAAACCGGAGCTGGAATTGCAGAGAAGATTGTGTCAAAGAGAACATCAAGGTTTGTCTCTTCTGGCATTCCACCATCTGCTGGACGTGTCAGCGATGCGCGACCTGCCTTAGCGGACGCGTAGACAACTGGAAACTCAATCTGCTCTTCATTTGCATCGAGATCAAGGAATAGTTCATAAGCCTCGTCGACAACTTCTGCGATACGTGAGTCAGGGCGATCAACTTTGTTGATCAACAAGATAACTGGCAAGTTCTTCTCAAGTGCCTTACGCAATACGAAACGTGTCTGAGGGAGTGGGCCTTCTGATGCATCAACGAGCAAGATAACGCCATCGACCATTTCAAGTCCGCGCTCTACCTCGCCGCCGAAATCTGCGTGGCCTGGTGTATCAATAATGTTTACGATTGTATTGCCGCGCTTTACAGCGGTGTTTTTTGCAAGGATCGTAATTCCCTTTTCGCGCTCTAGATCCATTGAATCCATCATGCGATCCTGGCCTTCGCCCTGAACCTTGTGGGCTGCAAATGCACCTGACTGCCACAACATCGCATCGACAAGAGTGGTTTTGCCGTGGTCTACGTGAGCAATGATCGCAACGTTACGAAGGTCTTCGCGATGCTTTACTGGCAGGCCTTTGAGGTGCTCTTGTTTTTTCGACATTGGGGTGAAACTCCATATATGAGGGCACTTACGTGCGAAGTGCAGGGTTTCAGTCTATCAGTGCCTATTGATCGTCCTTACCTTCGTTAACTACACGGCCTTCAGTGATTACACCTTAATTACACGTTAAAGCGGAATTCAACGACGTCTCCGTCAGCCATTACATATTCCTTGCCTTCCATGCGGACTTTGCCCTTTGATTTAGCTTCGCTCATGGAACCAGCTTCTATCAAATCTGCAAAAGAGACGATCTCTGCTTTGATAAATCCTTTTTCAAAATCAGTGTGAATTACACCTGCCGCCTTTGGCGCGGTATCACCCTTATGAATTGTCCATGCACGTGCTTCTTTAGGACCGGCAGTTAAATAGGTCTGCAAGCCGAGTGCGTCAAAACCAACGCGGGCAAGTGTTGCAAGACCTGGTTCAGTGAGACCGATGGACTCGAGAAGTTCCATAGCATCTTCATCAGAAAGTTCGGCAAGCTCTGCCTCTGTCTTTGCATCAAGGAAGATTGCTTGTGCAGGTGAAACTAGTGCTTGCAACTTTGCGCGCAAATCGTTATCTGCAAGTTCTGCTGCATCGACGTTAAATACGTAAAGAAATGGCTTGGCGGTAAGCAAGTGCAACTCATGCAAAAGATCGAGATCGATATTTGACTGCGACAAAGGCTTACCTGATTGCAACCACTCGTTTGCCGCCTTAACTGCCTCTAAAACTGGTGCGCGATCTTTAGCAGTCTTCGCCTCTTTCTCAAGACGCGGAATCGCCTTTTCGATGGTCTGTAAATCTGCGAGCGCGAGCTCTGTATTAATGGTCTCCATGTCGCTTGCTGGATCAATACGACCATCAACGTGGACAACATCGTCATCATTAAATACTCGGATGACCTGACAGATTGCATCGGTCTCGCGAATGTTGGCCAGGAACTTGTTGCCAAGTCCAGCACCTTCGGATGCGCCCTTAACGATTCCAGCGATATCAACGAATGAGAGCGCGGCAGGTAGGAGCTTTTCGGATCCGAAGATTCCAGCCAATACGGCTAGACGTTCATCGGGTACGCCTACAACTCCGACGTTAGGTTCAATGGTGGCAAAGGGGTAGTTCGCCGCTAAAACATTGTTCTTGGTCAGAGCGTTAAAGAGGGTGGACTTTCCCACATTCGGCAGGCCGACGATTCCAATTGACAGACTCATAGGAGGTAGAGCCTACGCGTGATTGTCAGTGGCTCCTGCCACGATAGGCCCATGAACAGCACAGATAGCTCACTCGTGACCATTATTACCCTGCTCGTCGGCCTGATTCTTGGCCTCGCGATTGGATACATCCTCTGGCGAAGGGGTGCAAGCGATGGCGGCGCATCATCGACAGAACTCACTGAACAACTTAATGCTGCACGTGCAGAACGCGATCTCTACAAATCAGAACGCGATAACGCGATGGCAGACACAAAGTTGGCTGGCGAACTCGAAGCGATGAAGGTTGCGATGGAGAAGTTACAGAAGGAAGCTGGAGATGCCGATCGTCGTCGCATTGAAGCCGAGTCAGATATTCGCGCGCAGGTTCGTGCGATGTCTACACATAATGAATCACTTGTTGCACAGACCAAGGCGATTGCTGGTGCGCTCTCAAATTCTGCAACTCGTGGAAAATTCGGTGAGGCCCAACTTGAGTTGATGCTCGAAGATGCCGGTTTGCGTAAAGATATTGAATTCACCGCTCAGCGTTCTACAACGGATGCCGACTCATCCGGTATTCCAGATATCACTGTGAAGATGCCAGGTGGCACCAAGTTGTTTATCGACTCCAAGTTTCCATTTGATCGCTTTATCGAAGCGCACGAAGAGGAAGATGCTGATGCACGTGAGGCGCTTTTTGCTGAGCACCGTAAAGATCTTTCAAAGCATGTGGAGATTTTGGCAAAGCGTGGCTATCAGGATTCACAAGATTCTCCAGATTTCGTCATCCTCTTTGTTCCCTTTGAATCACTTCTGACAGAGGCACTTCGCGTTGATCCGCTCTTCCTCGAAAAAGCCTTTAAACTCAACGTCACCATCGCAACGCCAACATCGATGATGGCCTTGCTACGCACTATCGGCAACGTCTATTCACGTAATGCCGTAGCTCGCAATGCCGAAGATATTTCAAAGTCGGCTGGCGCATTTATGAAAGATCTGACTCGCCTCCATGAGCGCATCATCAAGGTAGGAAGTGCAATCAATTCACTCTCCAAGGCCTATGCCGAGTTGATTCCAACAGCTGAATCCACCGTCAAGCGCGCTGCTGCAAAGATTCTGAGTTATGGAGTCTCTGGAGATAAAGATAAACTCGCACTTGCCTACCCCGATGCACCAGCTGAGGTACGTGAGTTAAAGAACAGTGAAATTACTGCAGAAGATGACTTCATCGATGCAGAAGAGGTGAAGGAGGACGAGTGACAAGTACACGCCCCGTCATAACCGGTCCTGGCCTTAAAAAGCAGGGCGTTGTTGTACTGCAGATTCTCTTGATTTCTCTCTTTACCTTTATCGAACTCACACTTCGTAGCGGGCCTGGAATCCTCACAGGGCTAGTCATTGTTGTAACAACTTTTGGTGGCATCCGTTTTGGACGCCCAGGGACTCGTTATGTATCAGCGGTAACTCCACCACTTGTTCTTGGTGCAATTGTCACAATCTATTTTCTCATTGCAGATGGTCTTGCGATCTCTCGCCTTGGCATCGATATCTTGGCTGCCTTGGCTTCGGTGGGACCATGGATGCTTGCCGCTGCGGTCTACGGATGGTTTATGTTTTTGAATGAAAAAGCTAAATCACGTAAGCCAAAGCCACGCAGTTAAAAGCTATTTACCCATCGCCTTGAGATCTTTGCGAAGTTCTGGCGGAAGAGAGAAGAGAAGTGACTCTTCGGTTGCTCGAACCTCTTCGACATTTCCGTAGCCGTGAACGCTGAGCCAATCTAGAACGCCGCGGACCAAAATTTCCGGAACTGATGCACCGCTGGTAACTCCAATAGTTTTTACGCCGATAAGCCACTCATCATTTGCCTCTGATGCGTAGTCAATGAGATAAGCCCTCTTTGCACCGTATTCAAGTGCGACTTCTACAAGGCGGACAGAGTTCGATGAATTAGTTGAGCCAACAACGAGGACGAGATCTGCCTGAGGTGCAATCGCCTTAATTGCTTCTTGGCGATTTTGTGTGGCATAACAAATGTCATCCGATGGTGGATCTTGAATCTCAGGGAAACGCTGGCGCAAAATTGCAACAGCTTCGAGAGTCTCATCAACACTTAACGTTGTCTGCGATAACCAGACAAGTTTCTTCCCAGGTGTTGGCTGCACAGTACGTGCACCCTCAAGGCCATCAACAATCTTTACCTTACCGACAGCTTCTCCAGCTGTGCCTTCAACTTCTTCATGGCCTTCGTGGCCGATAAGCAAAATCTCTGTCTCTTCATTGGCAAAGCGTCGAACCTCATGATGCACCTTGGTTACCAGCGGACAGGTGGCATCAATTGTTTTAAGGCTTCGCGCAGCGGCTTCTTCGTGCACAGCTGGTGAAACTCCATGTGCAGAGAAGACCACAGTCTTGCCCTCCGGTACTTCATCTGTCTCGTTGACGAAGATGACGCCCTTTTGCTCGAGAGTAGAGACAACGTGCTTGTTATGAACAATCTCTTTGCGCACATAGACGGGTGCGCCGTAAGCCTCGAGCGCTTTTTCGACAGTGATCACTGCGCGATCAACTCCTGCGCAATACCCACGAGGGGCGGCCAGAAGAACGCGTTTCTCCGAATCCATGTCGGGCAGTCTATTAGGCTGGGCTCATGTTCGAAACTTCAAGTGAGAAACCTGCGCCAGTACGCGTCGTCACTGAAGCAATTAAGGAGTATCTCGATCGATTAGG